>Ga0187803_10000175_pt1 | contig 27071 bp, 33 predicted proteins | sample NC_wetland_sal_i_2_FD_132425 | JGI IMG/M metagenome (GOLD analysis project Ga0187803, IMG submission 132425) | Wetland sediment microbial communities from Neuse River Estuary, North Carolina, USA - Control_3 | ecosystem: Environmental > Aquatic > Freshwater > Wetlands > Sediment | place: USA...
GGATCGGACTCTTGGCTTCGTCGATCGTCGGCATCGCCCTTCTCCTTGCCAGCGGCTCTTTCGCCGCGAAAGCCGGCCAATGCTAGGGCAGCGCGGCAGCGGCGCCTTGATTCAAATCAAGGCTGCTTCCGCAGGCTTTCGATGTATGTCACCACGTCGTCGATGTCCCGGCGCGAAAGCTGAAGATCCGGCATCGCCGGATGCGGCGCTTGCAGCCAGGCATAGAGCCTGGCTTGGTTCTGGCCGGGATGGCGGGCGATATCGCCGAACGAGGGCGGGGCATCCTGCACCCGCGAACCCCCCGGATCGACCGCATGGCAACCCGCGCACCAGCGCCGCGCGAGCGCATGGCCCGCATCGGCGTCGCCTGCCCAGGCCGGCGACGCGAACAACAGAAAGATCAAACCGGCCTGCCAAATGCGCATGCGCGTACCTGCTTCCGAACCACCCACAATCTGGGCCCCGCCCGGCCGGCGCGCCTTGATTCAGGTCAAAGCGACGGGAACCGATTCGGCGCCGTAAATCTTGCCGCTTCCCCAGGGGGGCAGTATGACGGCTGCTGATAGACGCCTTGCCCCAGGCTTGCCGGGTTAGCTCAGCGGTAGAGCAGCGGTTTTGTAAACCGAAGGTCGGGAGTTCAATCCTCTCACCCGGCACCAGCCCTGGACCTGTAGAGCTTTTTGATTGCCGCTCCGCGGCGGGGCCTCTCACTCGGCACCAGCCTCGGATCCATAATTCACTTGATTGCCGCTCCGCGGCGGGCACCCGGCACCAGTCTCGGATCATCGGATTAGCGCCAGCCTTTCAAGATTGCGACTTTTTCGCGGCATCTTCATTTGCCCATGGGGATAAGTGAAACCGCAGCCTCATATTACTTTTAAGACCTGCCGGAATGACGCAGCGCATCTGCGCGTTATTCGGTTAGGCAGGAGGAGACGAAGGCCATGAAACGGATATCTCTGCGGTCCCTGAAATTGGGCGGCCTGGGCGCCTTGGCGGTGCTTGCCCTCTTGACCGTTTTCGGTCCGGCTCCGGCCGATGCGCGGGTGTTCGTGCGCTTCGGATTTGGCGGTCCGTACTATGGTTATCCGGCCTATCCGGCCTATCCTTATTACTATCCGCCCTATCCTTATTATTACTACGCGCCGCCGCCGATCGCCTATACGCCGCCGCCCGCCGCTTATCCGCCGCCCTCGGGTCCGGCCTATGCGCCTTATGCGACCCCGCCCGGTTATGCCGCGCCTCCCCCGCAGTAACGAGGACAGCACCATGACCAGCCCCGTGACGAGCCAAGGACGCAAAACCAAAATCCTGTTGCGCGGCGTCGTGCTCACATCTTTGGCGCTAGGATTGAACGGCTGTTACTACGCGCCCTACCCCGCCTATTACGGCAGCCCTTATTACGGCAATCCTTATTATGGCTATTATGGCGGCTATTACGCGCCTTATTCTGCTTACCCCTATTACCCGGCGCCCTATTACTATGGACCGTCGGTGGGATTCGTCTTTCGCGGCGGCGGCCGCTGGCGTTAAGCGCCGTTTCGTTTTTTTACTTGTAAGCGCCTTGAGCGGCGCGTGATCGCCACCACGCCCTTAACTTAACCATCCCGATCATCCGCGAAACCGTCGCGCGTTTTTACAAATGCCGCGCCGCGTAGCGCCGTTGCCGCGGAAATCCTCGGTTGGCACGGCGCTTGCGGTGTGAAGGACGGACGCATGGTGCGTCCTAAATGGACGAGAAGCCATGAACACATGGCCCGTTCGGATGATCTTGCGCCTGCGCCGGTTTCGCCGCCGAACCCGGTCTTGCACACGCCTCTCGCGCGTGTGGCAACGCAAGGCAATCGCGGATGGACCAAGCTCGCCGGCGTGACAAACGCCGCGGGTTTTCAACGACGAGGAACAAGCCATGCGACTTCCCTTGTATGGACTCCTTCTGGCGGCGATTCCGATCCTGATCGGACACGGTATTTCGCAGGCCGCGAGCGAGCAGAACACGCCGGCGCCGGGTCTTTCCCCACAGGCGATCGCCCAATATCAATCGATGCTGAAGGGGTTGTCACCCGAGACGGTGAATTCCCTCATGACCGAGGCCCTGACGCTGATCCAAACCTATGCCGGAGCATCGCCCGGCTCGGCCGAGTGGCAGGAATTGAAGCGCCACAAGGCCGAGTTCGAGCAGATGAAGAGCCGTCTGTGTCAGGTCCTGATCAAGTGCTGAATCCCCCGGGATCGGGTCTAGGTTCGATCCCGATTGCGCCGCGGGAATTTGCGGCCTATCACACCCTCCGGTTCTGACCGATTCCGGTGGAGGGCGGAAGGCATTCACATGGACAAGACCTGGATGCTGGCGGTCGCCGTTCCCCTGGCCGTGCTGGGCGGCAGCTTCGCGTTGACGGCGCTAGCGCTGGAATGGCTGAGGCGACGCAACGTATTGGACCGGCCGGTCCAGCGCTCGTCGCATCTCACGCCGGTGCCGCGCGGCGGCGGCTTGGCGGTGGTGCCGCTCCTGGCGGCGGGCTGGATCGTGCTCGCGGCCCTAGGCGATTCGCCGGCGGAGGCCATGCCGGTCGCGCTGGTGGCTTGCGCACTGGCCGTATTCTCTTTCATCGACGACGTGAAGGGCTTGCCGGTCGCCGCGCGGCTCATTGGCCATTTCATCGCATCGGCGCTGGGCGTGTGGCTGCTGCCCCACGGCGTGACCATATTCCAGGGTCTGCTGCCGTTGGCTCTCGACCGCGTGGCGGCGACATTGCTCCTGGTCTGGTTCATCAATCTCTACAATTTCATGGACGGGATCGACGGCATCACCGGCATCGAAACCGCCTGCCTCGGCCTCGGCGCGGCTTGGGTGCTGACGCTGGAAAACGGTTTCGGCGACGGCTCGGCCTATCTCGCCTTGACCGCGCTGGCGGCGGCGGTGGGATTTTTGCCGTGGAACTGGCACAAGGCGAAAATCTTCCTCGGCGATGTCGGCAGCGTGCCCTTGGGCTATATCATGGGCTGGTTGCTGCTGCTGATCGCGGCCAAGGGCTATTGGGCGCCGGCGCTGATTTTGCCGCTCTATTATCTCGCCGATGCCACCATCACTCTCGTTAGCCGCATGGCGCGTGGCGAACGTTTCTGGCAGGCGCACCGGTCGCATTTCTATCAGCGCGCAGCGGCGCGCGACGGCGACCATGCCGCGGTGGCGACGCTGATTCTCGCCGGGGACTTGACGCTATTGGCCCTGGCGCTGCTCGCCGTGATCCATCCCCTGACGGCCTTGGTGCTGGCCGTCGCGGTGACAGGCGCTTTGCTGGTCGTGCTCGCGCGCCGCGCGCAAGGTGCGGACTGACGCGCTATTCGGTCGCGCCCTGACGGAAATATTGCGGCCGCACGAAATGCCCCGCCCAGGCGCCGCGCCGCGCCGCCTTGGCCTCGGCTTCCAACGGCAGATACTGATCGCCCCGGCCATAGGCGAAGGCGAGCCCTTCGGTCACCAGCAGCGCGCCGACATCGCGCCCGTTGGTGGTGCAGAACGAGAATTCGCGGGCATGACGGTCGACGAATTCGGGATCGACATGGCAGGAGAAATCGGTGGTGCCGACCAGTTGCTTGAGCCGCGCCGTGGCGACGGCGCCACAAGGCCAGATTTTGTCGGCGGCGTCGCGGCAGGTCTGCGCGCTTTCGAAAGCATCGACGCCGTAGAGCCGGAGCAGCTCGGGCCGGCAGCCGAGGCCCAGGATGTTCTGCAAGCAACGGGCTGCCACCAGTTCCAGCGTGTCGCCTTCGATCACCACATAGTGATCGGCCTTGACCGGGGGTCCGAGCCAGGCGTAGGCCACGCCATAAGCCGCCATCAGGCCGGCGGCGGCGATCAGCACCCATTTCAGGCTGCGCGTCATGGCGTCTCCCTGTCGTTCATTCGCGGCGAGCCGCCACGCCAACCCTCGCCGTGCCCATTATAGCAAGGACCGATCCATTGCGCGCATGGAACGCACAGTAATGGCGAGGATGCCGGTTCTCGCCTATAAAACGCGGCGATGACGCGGAATTTCCCGACCATGACACTGGCTTCCGGCAGGCGGTTCAGCGCCGGAACGGTGCTGGCGGCGGCGGCCGTGGCGCGTGGGATTCAGGACACAGCGGGAACACGGACCGCGGCCCGTAGCGCTGGCCTGGTCCGCCTCGGCGCTGGTCGTAGCATTGCTGAGCTTCGGTATCTGGCAGACCTGGTGGCTTTTCTGCCTGTGGCCGACGTGCGCGCTCATCACCGGGACATCGTCCGATGAGCGTTGAGATCAGGGGCAAAAAGAAGCTCATCTTCCTGGTCACCGAAGACTGGTACTTTTGGTCTCACCGCCTGCCCATGGCGCGCGCCGCACGCCGCGCCGGCTTCGAGGTTGCGGTGGCGACGCGGGTGACGACGCATGGTGAACGCATTCGCGCCTTGGGTTACGCGCTCCATCCGCTGCGCTGGCGACGCGGCCGGATCGGACCGCTTGCGAGCGCGCTGGCGGTGGTCGAAATCTGGCGGCTTTACCGCCGCGAGCGGCCGCTGGCCGTCCATCATGTGTCGCTGAAGCCCGCTTTGCTGGGCGGCATCGCCGCGCGTCTCGCCGGTGTGCCCCTGGTGGTGAGCATGATCACCGGTACGGGATATCTCGGCAGCTCACCGCGGGTCTCGGCCAAGGCAATCGCATCCTTGGCGCGATGGCTGTGGCCCGCGATCCTGCTGCGCAAGAACAGCCGGGTGATCGTCCAGAATGAGGAGGACCGACGCGATTTGGCCGATCTCTGCCCGGATGCCGCGCCGCGCATTACTGTCATCCCCGGCTCGGGCGTGGACACGATTCATTTTGCGCCCGCGCCTGAGCCGGCCGCGCCGCCGGTCGTCGCCGCTTATGCCGGACGCATGATCGCCATCAAGGGCGTGGCCATTCTCGTCGAGGCGCAGCAAATCCTGCAGCGCCGCGGCATGGATTTGCGCCTGGTGCTAGCGGGCGAGGCCGACGCGGAAAATCCCAGCGCCATCGGCCGGGCCACGCTCGAGGCTTGGAGCCGCCTGCCGGGCGTGACCTGGCGCGGGCGCGTGGAGGACATCCGCGAGATCTGGCGCGGCGCACATATTGCCGTGCTGGCCTCCTTGGGCGGCGAAGGCCTGTCCAAAAGCTTGCTGGAAGCGGCGGCGATGGGCCGGCCGATTATCGCCACCGACATTGCCGGCAGCCGCGACATCGCCCGCAACGGCGTCAACGCCATACTGGTGCCGCCCGGCGATGCCGGCGCATTGGCCGCGGCCCTCGCCGGCTTGGCCGGTGATGCCGAGCGCCGCCGGCGTTACGGCGCGGCCGGGCGCAAGCTGGTCGAGAGCGGACTGTCCGACAATGCCATCGAGACCGCGACCGAAACGCTTTATCGCACCCTGCTCGCGTCGATCGGCTAGTGGTCAAGGGCGCGCCGCCTGGCCGGAACCGCGCCGCCCTTAACATATTCCGGCAAAACCAGCGCCGATGGCCTAGCAAGCGGCGCCTTTTCCCTTGCTGCGCCGGTTGAGCTTCACGTAACGTGGCCGGCATCCGGGATCGCGAGACATGAGGATCGTCAGCCGCCGTGCCGCAACCGCCTTCGGCCATGACATTGTCATGGCGGCGGTGGCGTTCACCCTGTCGCTCTATCTGCGCGTCGGCGACGATTTCATCAATTTCTCCCAGGGCCTGTTCTGGTTCTACGACGCCATGTTCACGGCCACATCCGCCGCCGTGTTCTTCTGGGCAGGACTCTACCGGGGCATCTGGCGCTATGCCTCACTGAACGACCTGCTGGCGCTGGCGCGCGCGGTGACCCTGGTCATCCTGATCTATTTCCCGCTGATGTTCCTGGTGACGCGGCTCGAGGGATTGCCGCGTTCGCTGGTCGCGATCGACTGGCTGGTGCTGATGGCGCTTCTGGGAGGCCCGCGTTTCATCTACCGCCTGTTGAAGGACGGAAGCTTCGCCCAGTTCCTGAGCAGCAATGCCGGCCGCGGCGGCGTTCCGGTTCTGCTGATCGGCGCCAGCGAGGATGCCGACCTGTTCATCCGCGCGGTCTCGCGCGGGTCTGAGCCGCTTTATCGCGTGGTCGGCATCGTCACCGACGACGCGCAGCGCGTCGGACGCGATATCGGCGGCGTGCCGATCCTGGGAACGATCGAGCAGACCGCTGAGGTCATCCGGCAGCTCGACGGCGGCGCCACCAAGCCGCAGAGGCTCATCTTGAGCGGCAGAACGCTCGACGGCATCGTGGTGAGGCGATTACTCGACCTGTCCGACGCGTTGGGGATTCCCCTGGCGCGGCTGCCGCGGCTGACCGAGTTCCGCGAGCCGACGAAGAACGCGGCGCAGCCGATCGAACCGGTGGCGATCGAGGACCTGCTCGGCCGGCCGCAGACGGTGCTGGACCGCGCCGCCATGCGCGACCTGGTCAAGGGCAAGCGCGTGCTGGTGACCGGCGCCGGTGGCACCATCGGCTCCGAACTGTCGCGCCAGATCGCCGCCTTTGCGCCGGCGCGGCTTTCCCTGCTCGACAACGGCGAATTCGCACTTTACGCCATCGAACGCGAAATCCTGGAGCGTTTCCCCGATTTGCCCCGGCAAGCGGTGATCGCCGATATACGCGACCGCGGCCGTATCGACGCGATCATGGCCGATGAACGGCCGGAGCTGGTGTTCCACGCCGCCGCGCTCAAGCATGTGCCCATCGTCGAAGCCAATCCCGCCGAAGGCGTGATGACCAACGTGCTGGGCACGCGCAATGTGGCCGATTCCTGCCGCGCCCACGGCGCCAAGGCGATGGTTTTGATCTCGACCGACAAGGCGGTCAACCCGGCCAATGTGATGGGCGCATCCAAACGCCTGGCCGAAGGCATTTGCCAGGCGCTCGACCTCGTCGAATCGCGGCGATCCGGGGGCACGCGCTTCGTCACCGTTCGCTTCGGCAACGTGCTGGGCTCGACCGGATCGGTGGTGCCGCTGTTCCAGCGGCAATTGGCCGCCGGCGGGCCGCTGACCGTGACCCATCCCGAGATTTCACGATATTTCATGACCACGCGCGAGGCAGTCGAACTGGTCCTGCAATCCTCGGCGTTGGCGGCGGCGGATGGCGAGGAACGCGGCAAGATCTTCGTGCTCGACATGGGCGAACCGGTGAAGATCGCCGAGCTCGCGCGCCAGATGATCCGCCTCGCCGGGCTCAAGCCCGACAAGGACATCGGCATCGAATTCATCGGCCTCAGGCCCGGCGAAAAGCTGCACGAGGAACTGTTCCACGCCGGTGAATCGCTGGTGCCGACCAAGATCTCGGGCATCCGCCTGGCCGCGCCCCGCACCATCGACTATGCCATGCTGTCGCGCGCGCTCGACGAGTTGGCCGAGCATGCACGCGAGGGACGGATCGACCGGCTGCTGGTAGTGCTCAAGAACATGGTGCCGGAATACGCCGCCAACGCGGAAGCAAAGCGCAGTATTCCGCGCGGAGCTTAGGCTTTCCTTTTATTCATTGGCGAGTTTTCACCGCCGGCTTGATCTGGCCGAGACGCTCGCCGCGATAGATGCCGCCGCGGATCGGCTCCCACCAGGTGTGGTTATCGAGATACCAACGCACGGTTTTCTTGAGGCCGGTGGCCAGACTCTCAGCGGGCTTCCAGCCGAGCTCGCTCCTGAGCTTGCGGTCGTCGATGGCATAACGCAGATCGTGGCCCGGCCGGTCGGCAACGAAGGAGATCAGCTTTTCGTGCGGGCGGTTCGGCGATTGCGGCAATTCCTCGTCGAGGATGGCGCAGAGCATGCGAATGAGATCGATGTTCCGCCGTTCCTCGCCGCCGCCGACATTGTAGGTTTCACCCACCCTTCCCTTCTGCAACACCGCGGACAGCGCCGCGGCGTGGTCGCCGACATAAAGCCAGTCGCGCACATTCTCGCCCTTGCCATAGACCGGGAGCGGCTTTCCCTCGACCGCGTTCAAAATCAGCAACGGGATGAGCTTTTCCGGAAACTGCCAGGGACCGTAATTATTGGAGCAGTTGGTGGCGATCACCGGCAGGCCGTATGTGCGGTGCCAGGCGCGCGCGAGATGATCGGCGCCGGCCTTGGAAGCGGCATAGGGGCTGTTAGGCCGATAGAGCGCATCCTCGGCGGCGCGCTCCCCAGGACCGAGCGAACCGAAGACCTCGTCGGTCGAGATATGGTGAAAGCGAAAGCGCGCGCGCGCTTCGCCGGAAAGTCCCTGCCAGTAATCGCGCGCGCATTCCAGCATGACGAAAGTGCCGGTGAGATTGGTGGCGATGAAATCCTCGGGCCGGTCGATCGAGCGGTCGACATGCGTTTCCGCCGCCAAATGCATGACGGCATCGGGCCGGTGCCGGGCGAAGATGCGCGCAACCGCGGGGCGGTCGGCGACATCGGCCACTTCCAGCGCGTAATTCGAGGGCTTGGCGAGAGAACCCAAGGGCGGGTTAGAGCCGGCATAGGTCAGCTTGTCGAGATTGACCACGCCATGGCCCGCCGCCAGCAGATGGCGCACGACCGAAGTGCCGATGAATCCGGCTCCGCCGGTGACGAGGATTTTCAAGGCCTTGGCTCTCCGCTCTGCCCGCCGCCTACTATGGCGGGTCGAGCGGCAGATTGTCTATGAGCCGGGTCCGGCCGAGCCAGGCGGCGGCCAGGACGCGCGCCTTGCGGTCGAGGCGTTCGAGCGGCTCGAGCGTTTCGGCGTCGCGGATATCGCAGTAATCGACCTTCTCGAAACCCGCCCCGATCAGCGCATGGGTGCCCCAGGCGGCGGCGGCGGGATCGCCCTTGCGCGCGCGCCGGACGACCTCGGTCAAGGCATGATGCAGCATGGGCGCGCGGCGGCGCTGATCGGGCGTGAGATAGGCGTTGCGCGAGGACAGCGCCAAGCCGTCGGCTTCGCGCACGGTTTCCACCGCCTCGATCCGCACCGGAATATCGAGATCGCGCACCAGGCGGCGGATGATCTGAAGCTGCTGGTAATCCTTCTCGCCGAAGCAGGCGATGTCGGGCGCCGCCTGCAACAACAGCTTGGTCACCACGGTCGCGACGCCGGAAAAATGCCCCGGCCGGAAACGCCCCTCCAGCATTTCACCGAGCGGACCGGGGCTGATCGTGGTCGAGAAGCCCGCGGGATACATTTCCGCGGCCGCAGGCAAAAACGCCAGATCGCAGCCCGCCGGACCGAGTTTTTGCCGGTCGCCGTTTTCGTCGCGCGGATAGCGCGACAGATCCTCGCCGGGGCCGAATTGCGCCGGGTTGACGAAGATGCTGGCCACCACCCGGCCGCACAGCGCCTTGCCGCGCGCGACCAGCGCCAGATGCCCGGCATGGAGCGCGCCCATGGTGGGGATGAGCGCCACGCTCTGCCCCGCCTGGCGCCAGGCGGCCAATGCTTGGCGCAGTTCGGCGACGCTACGCACGGCGGCGATCAGGCCCGTTTCGGCACCCCTCATGCCGCCATCCTGCGTGTTTTCACGGACCGAGGCAATGCGTCAGCGCGGATGCTACTCCGCGCATCAGGCGGAAATACAGTTCGGGCCCGTCGGGGATGCCGGTGCCCAGATCGTCGAGCGTGGCGGCGCGGACGCCGGTGCCCGCAGTCACCGTATTCAGCAGCGTAGGCGTGAATCGCGGCTCGCCGAAGACGCAGCCAGCATGGCTGGCTACGATCTTGGCGCGGATTTCCTCGATTCGCCTGGGGCCGGGCGGGCGGCCGGGATCGACCGAGATCGCCCCCACCGTATCGAGCGCATAACGGCGCGCGAGATATTGATAGGCGTCGTGAAAGACGACGAAGGGCTTACCGCCGAGCGGAAAGAATTCGGCGCGCAATTCCTGGTCGAGCGCGCCGAGGCGGGATTCGAGATCGCGGGCATTCGCGTCATAGCGCGCGGCGTTGCCGGGATCGAGTGCGGCAAGCCTTTCGGCCGCGAGACTCACGATCACCTTGGCATTATCGATGTCGAGCCAAAGATGGCCATCGACCGTGCCGGGACCGGCGGGTGCATCGAGATCGGGCTCCCACACGCCGCCGATGCGCGCCGGCAATGTGGTAACGCCGGGCGCGCGATCGAGCTCGACGATTTCGGCCCGGCCGGAAAGCGCCTGGAGTGGCTTGACGAGTAAGCTTTCCATGCTGGGCCCCACCCAGAACACCAGCCGCGCGGCATCGAGCGCACGCGCATCTTCGGCTCGCAAGGAATAGGTGTGTGGCGAGGCCGCGCCGTGGACGAGGAGCACGGGCGTGCCCATTCCCGCCATGACTCCGGCGACCAGCGAATGGACCGGCTTGATGCTCGCCACCACGACGGGCGGATCGGCCAAGGCCGCTTGGGGGATAGCCCAGGACAAGGCGGCCAGGGCGAGGGCCAAACATTTGAGGCGCATGGGCACAAGGATGTTATCAAGTCCGCATGAGCGAAGATAAGCCCTGCCGCGCGGCCCTGGCAGCGCAAGCCTCGCCATCGAGTTGGCGGGGAGTTTGATCTTCCCGGTTTCGAGCCTGATGCCCCGGCGCGCGCTGACGTTCAGCGCTGCCGCGCACCGAGAACGATCAGCCCGGTCCCGGCGACGATGGCGATGATGCCGACGTAATTCGGGATGACGTAATCGGTTTCCTTGTCGGCATTGATCGTCAGCGAGCCGATCTTCGCCTCTTGCTCCTGGTGATGGACGGGGATGACGTTGAACACCAGCCCGGCGATGCCGAGCCCGATCAGCACGATGCCCGCCATCATCAGCTTGTTCATGCTTCCCGTCTCACCCTCCCGGTTTGTGTTTTCAGTGACTGGACAGCGCCAGCCGCATCACTGGCACGGCATCGGGGAAGGTGTCCAGCGTCTCGGCCTCGGCCGGGGTGAGCCATTTCAACTGCCGCGCATCCTCGAGCGGCTCGCCCTCGCCCTGATGCCAATCCAACAGCACGCAAACCAGGGTGAAATGGGTCATGATCTTGCCCTTCTCGTCCTGGCGGATGGACTCGATCGCGGTCAGCACCGAGCGGGGCTCGGCCATGATGCCGGTTTCCTCGATGAGTTCGCGCTGGGCGCACTCGAACAGCGTCTCGCCCAGCTCCTGCATGCCGCCTGGAAAGCCCCATTTGCCGATCCCGGGCGAGAGCGAGCGTTGCGCCAGCAGCACCTTGTTGCCGCGCCGCACCACGGCAAGACAGCCGACGATCGGCCGCTCGGGATAGTGCCGGCCGGGCTTCGGGGCTTTGGGCGCTTTGCTCACGGGTCGGCCCGTCAGTGATCTTGGGACGCGATCTTGCCTTCGAGCACCTTGTAGATCTCGCCGCCTTCCTTGCGGAAGGTTTCCGACATCTCGGCCATGCCCTTCTCGGCATAGTCGCGCACTTCCTGTGAAATCTTCATGGAGCAGAATTTCGGCCCGCACATGGAGCAGAAATGCGCAAGCTTGGCGCCTTCGGCGGGAAGCGTCTGGTCGTGGAACTTCTCCGCCGTCTCGGGATCGAGCGAGAGATTGAACTGGTCGCGCCAGCGGAATTCGAAACGCGCCTTCGACAACGCGTCGTCGCGCTCGCGTTGCCCGGGGTGGCCCTTGGCCATGTCGGCGGCATGGGCCGCGATCTTGTAGGCGATGACCCCGGCCTTGACATCGTCGCGGTCGGGCAGGCCCAGATGCTCTTTGGGCGTGACGTAACACAGCATAGCAGTGCCGAACCAGCCGATCATGGCCGCGCCCACCGCCGAAGTGATGTGGTCGTAGCCGGGAGCGATATCGGTCACCAGCGGACCCAGCGTGTAGAACGGCGCCTCGTGGCAATGTTCGAGCTGAAGATCCATGTTCTCTTTGATCCTGTGCATCGGCACGTGTCCAGGGCCCTCAATCATCACCTGCACGTCGTTTTTCCAGGCGATCTTGGTGAGTTCTCCCAGGGTCTTCAGCTCTGCGAATTGCGCCTCGTCATTGGCGTCGCGGGTTGAGCCCGGACGCAAGCCGTCGCCCAAGGAAAAGCTCACGTCATAGGCCTTCATGATCTCGCAGATTTCCTCGAAACGCGTGTAGAGGAAATTCTCCTTGTGATGCGCCAGGCACCACTTGGCCATGATCGAGCCGCCGCGCGAGACGATGCCGGTGACGCGCTTGGCCGTCATTGGAATGAACGGCAGGCGCACGCCGGCATGGATGGTGAAGTAATCCACGCCCTGCTCGGCCTGCTCGATCAGCGTGTCGCGGAAGATTTCCCACGTCAGTTCCTCGGCCGCGCCCTCGACCTTCTCCAGCGCCTGATAGATCGGCACCGTGCCGATCGGCACCGGCGCATTGCGGATGATCCATTCGCGGATGGTGTGGATATTCATGCCAGTGGACAAATCCATCACGGTGTCGGCGCCCCAGCGGATCGCCCAGACCAACTTGTCCACCTCCTCCGCCACGGAGGAAGTGACGATGGAATTGCCGATATTGGCGTTGATCTTCACCAGGAAATTGCGGCCGATGATCATCGGCTCGGCCTCCGGGTGATTGATGTTGGAGGGGATGATGGCGCGGCCCTTCGCCACCTCGTCGCGCACGAATTCCGGCGTGACGTAATCCGGAATGACCGCGCCGAAGGATTCGCCGTCCCGGGATTCGGCCAAAGTGCGCGCGCGGCCCAAGTTTTCCCGGATGGCGATGTATTCCATCTCCGGCGTGATGAGGCCGGCGCGGGCGTAGGCGAGCTGCGTCGCCGCCTTGCCTTGCCTGGCCCGCAAGGGAAGACGGCCGGCGCGGTCGAACACCGGCACGGCGCTGGTTTCGCCGGATTTCAGGCCGTTATCCTCGGGACGAACAGCGCGGCCCCTGCTCTCCTCGACATCGCCGCGCGCCCGGATCCATTTGTCGCGCAGCGGCGGCAAGCCGGCGCGGATGTCGATGGCATGAGCGGGATCGGTATAGGGGCCGGACGGGTCGTAAACCCGCACCGCCGGCTCCTGGCCGCCGGCGACCTCGATCTCGCGCATGGCGACGCGGATGTCCTTATGTCGCTCGCCCGCGACGAACACCTTGCGCGAGGCCGGCAGCGGGCCGGTCGAGACCTTGAAGTTCTGGCTCAGCGTGCCTTCGGGCATGACAGCCTCCTTATGCGACAGCGGCAAATACGCTCCGGACGGGCGACGCGGGGATGACGGAGAAGCGTTCCTGTCCCTACGCCGGCACGATCCGGATCAGGTTCAAAGGGTTCCCGCGCCGCCCTGAAATCGCCGGGCCATTATGCGGTGTCTCAGCCCCTCGGCGGGGCTCCCCTTGGAATCGTTCTTAGTATCCGGACAGAAGGGCGGTGCCGTCAAGCAAGGATTGCGCCGCGCCGCCGCTTGCGGCAGCTTAACCGCCATGTTGGGATTTTGCCGCGCCGCCAGCGTATGGGCCCTGCTGCTCGGCCTCGCCGGTTGCGGCATGATCGATCCGTTCGAGACAGGAACGCCCGATTCTGTCGTCCGCAACATTTCACAGAGCCCGTCGCTTCCCACCGGTGGGGCTTTCGCTTCCACCGGGACTGCTGCCAATCCCACCGGCATGACTTCCGTGCAGGATGCCGCCGCGACCGCCGGCGCCATCGATCCGTCGAGCGTGCCGGTTTCGGTTTGTTACAACCGGTTGAGTTCGACGCCGCAAAAGGTGATCGCCATCGCGGCGCAGGAATGCGGGCCCGACAAACCGCCCAGCCTGGTCGAGCAGAAATGGGATTTGCATTCCTGCCCACTGATGACGCCCATTCGCGCCACTTTTGTGTGCGGTGCACACTAACGCCCCGATGACGCCGAAGTGATCGATTGCCCGCCGCGGAACGATGCTATGCTTGGCGAAGAAGGTCCGTAAAAAGCATACGTAACGTAGCAAACATGGCCATAGGCATCATCGACAAGAAGCGGCTGATTTTTCCGGGCCTCGGCGGACTCTACGAGGCCTTCTCGCCCGCGAGCTATTCCTTCATGCGCTTCGCCACCGGCGCGGTGCTGGTGCCGCACGGCATCCAAAAGATCATGCTCGGCAGCGTCGTGAATCTGGCCCCCTATATCGACAAACAGATGGGCGTGCCCTATCCGCTGATATGGGCCTATTTTGCGGTCTTCGCCGAATCCGTGGGCGCGATCTGCCTCGCGATCGGGCTTTTCACCCGCTTGGCGGCGTTGATCATCTGGATCGAGATGGGGATCATCATCGTCTATTTCCAATGGCCATTCGGCTATTTCTGGACCGCCAAGGGCTATGAATACGCCTTGCTGTGGTGGCTGCTCTGCCTCGCGATCTTCTTCCGCGGCGGCGGCCGGTATGCAGTCGACCGGCTGATTGGCAAGGAGTTCTAGAGCCGCCGGCCTGGCCGAAACGGAAAAGGCCCCCGGGGTTTCCCGGGGGCCTTTGGATTCCTGGATGCCGCGCTCCGCGCTTATTGGTTGGTGGACGTGGTTGGCTTCTTCTTCGTCGTCGTTTTCTTCGTCGTCGTTTTCTTCGTCGTGGCAGATTTCTTTTTCTTGGTGGTGGGCTTCTTGGTCTTGGTGGTCTTGGTCTTGGTGGTCTTGGTGGTCTTGGTCTTGGTGGTCTTGGTCTTGGCGGCCTTCGGCTTGGCCGTCGACTGGTCGGTCTGCGACGACTGGGCCTGCGCCGGGACGACGAAGGGAACGGTCGAGGCGGCGACGAAAGAAAGCAAGGCAAATGCGGCAATAAGCGCCTTCATAAACATGCTCCTGGAAGCTGGCTGGGGTACGGATGACCCTGTGTGGATGTCACGCCCACATCATCGACTAACGGGTTCGGCTGCGGGCATGGACGGATACTAACATGGTTTACCGGATGAAACAGATGGTTTTGGGCCTGAAAAATCCTGCCGCCCGGCCGGTCCCGGGCGCTCTCCCAGCTCTCAAATTTCCCCCGCCAGCGATGCCTCGCATTTTATATAAATTAAATCCGGGCCCTTGCATGGTTTTTAGACAAAAATTCCCAAAAAAAATTCGATTCTCTTGCCCGGTATATTGCGTTTTTGCCGGCCAGCTTAATCCTGACTTAACGGATCGGGCAGAAAATGCGCCGGTTACAACGAACGCGTTCCAATCACTGCTCTCCAGGAGAAATGAACTATGAAGACCCTTTCGAAGCTTTTCCGTGACGAGTCCGGCGCGACCGCCATCGAGTATGGCCTGATCGCCGCTCTCATCGCCGTCGTTATCGTCACCGCCGTGACGACCGTTGGCACCAACCTGAAGGCCACCTTCAACACGGTTGCGACCAACCTGTAATCGGTACCGGCGCCCAAGGCGCTGAAAACAAACCCCCGGTCCGCGGACCGGGGGTTTTCGTTTGGGCCGGGTTCCGGCTCCGGTTTCCGGTAATCTTCAGGCGCGGCGGATGGTTTCCGCCGATTGACCAAACAGCACCTTGCGCGCCTCGGGACTGGTGTTCGGGATGGCGTCCCGACGATAGACCTCGCCCTTTTCGTAGGCGCGCCGCACCGCCGGCCGCGCCTTGATCGTCTCGAACCAGCGCTTCAGATTGGGATAGTCCTCGAGCTTCTGGTCCTGGCGCTCATGGGGCACGATCCAGGGATATGACGCCATATCGGCGATCGAATATGATCCGGCGATGAATTCGCGATCCTTGAGGCGCTTGTCGAGCACGGCATAGAGCCGACTGGTCTCATTGACGTAGCGCTCGATCGCGTAGGGCAGCTTCTCCGGCGCATAGAGGCTGAAATGATGGTTCTGGCCCGCCATCGGGCCGAGGCCGCCTATCTGCCAGAACAGCCATTGCAGCACCTCGTAGCGGCCGCGCAGATCCTTGGGCAGGAACTTTCCGGTCTTTTCCGCCAGATACATGAGGATCGCGCCGGATTCGAAAACGCTGACCGGCGGCCCCTTCTCCGGCGGCTCGTGATCGACGATCGCCGGCATGCGATTATTGGGCGAAAGCTTGAGAAATTCGGGACGGAACTGTTCGCCCTTGGAGATGTTCACCGGGAAAATCTTGTAGGGCAGCCCGGTCTCTTCGAGGAAGATGGTGATCTTGTGGCCGTTGGGCGTGGGCCAGTAATGGAGGTCGATCACGCGGAACTCCTGATCTAGGAAGGAAGAATGGCCGGTACTATGGTCGCGGCCATAGGGCGCGACAAGAGATTCAGGACGATCCCAGCCCTGCAACAAGCGCAGAGGTGGCCTGGGCCGGATCCGCCGCCACCATCACCGCGCTGACCACCGCCACGCCAGATGCCCCCGCCTCGAGGCAGAGCCCGGCCTCGGCCGGACCGATGCCGCCCAGCGCAATCACCGGAATGATCGCCTTGGTGGCGCAATCCGCCAGTTCGTCGAGCGCCAGGGGCAATGCTCCGGGCTTGCTCGGCGTGGCGAAGATGGGACTGAGGATGGCGTAATCGGCGCCTTCCTCTTCGGCGCGTGCAATATCGTCGATATCGTGGCAGGAAAGGCCGATCAGCGCGCCCGCGCCTAAAATCCGCCGCGCCTGCGCGGGCGAGCCCGTGCCAGACAGATGCAGTCCCGCGGCGCCGGATTGGCGCGCGGCCTCGATATCCTCATGCACGGTGACGGTGGCGTTCCACTTCTGCCCGAGTGCGACAAGGGCCCGCAGCAAGGCAAGACGCTCGGACTGTGGCAGGTCTTTCTCGCGCAGGCTGAGCCAACGGCAACCGCCCTTGAAAACCTCTTGCGCCATGTCTTCGAGCGGAAGCCGCGCCTGCTTCCGGTCGGTGATGACTAGCAGCGGCGGCGAGGGGATTTTCACCCGCCGACCAATCCCAGTTGCGGGCTCGAGGGCTCGGCCAATGTGCGCTTCGGAATCCGGCCGGCGAGCAGCGCATCGCGCCCCGCTGCCACCGCTGCGCGCATTGCCGCCGCCATGCGTTTCGGATCGTGCGCCTTGGCGACGGCGGTATTGAGCAGCACGCCGCCGCAGCCGAGTTCCATCGCCAAGGCCGCGTCGGAGGCTGTACCGATGCCGGCGTCAAGAATCACCGGCACCGGCGAAGTCGCGACGATGCGTTCAATGGCATGGGGATTGACGATGCCGAGGCCGCTGCCGATGGGCGAGCCAAGCGGCATCACCGCCGCGGCGCCGAGATCGGCGAGCTTGCGACAAGTGACCGGATCGTCGTTGCAATAAGGCAGCACGGTGAAACCCTTGCGCACCAGTTCCTCGGTACCGCGCAACAATTGCTCGACATCGGGATAAAGGGTTTCGCGGTCGCCGATGATTTCGAGCTTGATCCAGTCGGTATCGAGCGCCTCGCGCGCCAGCTCCGCCGTCAGCACCGCATCCTGCACGGTGGCGCAGCCCGCGGTATTGGGCAAAAGCGCGTAACGCCTGCCGAGCAGATCGACCAGGCTTTCGGCATAGGCTTTCAGGCTGATGCGGCGGATGGCGAGCGTGACCAGCGCCGGCTGACCCGCTTCGAGGGAATCGAGCAAGGCCTGCTGATTGGGATATCCCCCGGTGCCCATGAACAGGCGCGAGGCGAAGGACTTGCCGGCAATGACAAGATTATCCGCGGACATGGCCTGCCTCACCCGCCGCCGAAGGGGCGGACGATCTCGACCTGGTCGCCCGAGGACAGAGCTTTCTCCGCCCAGGCGCGCGACGGCACCACCGCGCCATTGACCGCCACCGCCACGCCGCGCGGCTTTTCGATGCCGCGCGCGCGCAGCAACTCGGCGACATTGGCCGCCACCAGTTTCTCGTCCTTGCCGTTGATGCGGATAGTCCCGCTCATGCCTTTTGCCTGGTCTTGTCCTTGGGTGCCCCGTGCTTTTGCGCCTTAGCGGCAAAGCGCGAAACCGTGAAGGGTTTGATCGATTCCGCCACCTCGCCGGTAAGGATATAGCGCGACACCGTGTCCGCCGTCAGCGGTGTCAGCAGAATGCCGTTGCGGTAATGCCCGGTGGCCAGCACCAGCCCTTCGACCGCGCCCGGCCCCAGCATCGGCGCATCGTCGCGCGAGCCCGGGCGGAAACCCAACCACATCTCGTCGATCGGCAGATCCTCGACGCCCGGCAGCGCCCGCCACACACCTTCGAGCAGCGCGAAGATGCCGCCGGCGGTGAGATCGCCGTTGAAGCCCTTTTCCTCCACCGTGCCGCCGACGATCAGCCGCCCATCGCGGCGCGGCACCAGATAGACCTGCGGGCTCCAGATTACATGGCGGATCAGCGGCGCGGCCTGGTCCATCTTGAGCGCCAGCATCTGGCCCTTGACTGGACGCACCGGCACCCGCGCCTCTTGCGGCAAGCCTGCGATCTCGCCCGACCAGGCGCCAGCAGCCAGCACTGCGACAGCACATTCATGGCGCTTGTCGCCAAGGCGCAACGCCACAACGCGGCCGGAGGCGATCTCCACCGCTGTGACGGGAGTATGCTCGTGCAGCTTGCCGCCGGATGCCAGGAAGGCGCGCTTCAGCGCGCGCACCAGGAAACGGTTGTCGGCCTGGCAGTCGCCCCGGAAGAACACCGCGGCGGAAAGCGCGGGATTGAGGCGCGGCTCGCGTTCGAGCGTCTGCTTGGCCGACAGCCATTCCAACGTCACGCCCTGGGCGCGCTGGAAGTCATACATGAAGCGCAGCTGCGCCGCGTCGTCGCGGTTGAGCGCAACCTTCAGCGTGCCTTCGCGGCGCAATTCGACCGACACGCCTGATTCCCGTTCGAGCTCGGTGGCGAAATCGGGCCATAACGCCAAGCTGGCGCGGTTGAACGTGGAGAGATCGGCCTCACTCGGTTCGGTCTCCACACCCGCCGCCAGCATGCCGCCCGCGGCCCAGCTCGCGCCGTGCCCGGCCTCGCCGCGCTCGAACACATCGACCGTCACGCCCGCCTGGGCCAGACGCCAGCCGATGCCGAGCCCGATTGCCCCGCCGCCGATGATGGCGACGGGCGGGTGAGCGGATCGTTTCAGGGTCTTCGGGTCGGTCATGGCAGGCTCCCTTCGCTGGCATTATCCAGACAGGTTCCGTGGGTGTGTTCTCAGCCGGACTTAAAACCGGCACCCCAGCCATCCGGGAATTTGTGCCTCGGCCGGACTTCTGGCAAGAGATATTTGCATTGGAAACGCGCGGCGGGCCTGCGGGCGCGGCTATCGATGCGCACCGATCATGGCTTCCGCGAACTCAGTTTGATCATCTTGCCGTCCACCGCGAAATGGCCATATCCGTGATGGTGGATGGTCTTGGGATTCTTTTGCGCCGGATCGGTCCAGGCCTTGACCACCTCGAGGATGAAGAGATTGTACTTGTTGACGAAACCAGCATCGGCAATTTTGCACTCGAGATTGGCGAAACACTCGGCCACCAGCGGCGGCGCCACGCGCGCGGCCGGCAGCGGCGTCAGGCCGAATTCGCCGAACTTCTCCACGTCGCGGCCCGAACAGTTTCCGATCTTCACGGCCGTGGGCGCCAGTTTCAGCGCCGGAATGGCGATCACGCACTCTTTCGTCGACCGCAAGGCGGCAAAGCTGTAATTGGCGCCGCTGACGACACAGGCAACCAGTGGCGGTTCGAACTCAACCATCATGTGCCAGGACATGGTCATGACGTTGGCGCGGCCCTTCCGGGCGGTGGTGAGCAGCACCACCGGGCCCGGTTCGAGCAACTGGTAGACTTTCGATAGCGGCAGATCTTTCATCGGGTCATGCTCCGCCCTGCTCTCCGTGCATCATGCCGCGGGATAGTCGGCGCCCAAACTGGTCGTTTTCCAGAGATCGACCTCTTGCAACATCGACCGCAGCTGGCTTTCGACATTGTCGAAGCCCGCATGGCCGAGCACCAGGTGTCGCGGCGGCGCGGGTGACTGTATCGCCTTGATGACGGCTTCGGCGGCTCGAGCCGGATCGCCCGCTTGCTTGCCGCTATGTTCCGCGATTTCCCGGCGGTGCTTGCCGGCCGTTTGCTCATAGTCAGCGATGACGTGGGGCGATTGTTTCAAGGATAGCCCAAAATTCGTTCGGAACGGACCGGGCTCGACCAACAGCACGCGAATCCCCAACGGCTCGACCTCCTGCGCCAGGGACTCCGACAGGCCTTCGACCGCGAATTTTGTGGCCGCATAATAGCCCGAGCCGGCAAAGCCGACGATCCCGCCGACGGATGCGATATTGACGATATATCCGTGCCGCCGTGCTCGCATTCCCGGCAGAACCGCCCGGATCATGGCGGCCAAGCCGAAGAAATTGGTTTCGAACATGGCGCGGATGCCTTTCTCCTCTCCTTCCTCCACCGCGGCCAAATAGCCGTAGCCGGCATTGTTGACGAGCACGTCGATGCGGCCGAACGCGCGCTCGGCTTCGCTGACGGCGCGTTTGATCTGATCCGCATTCGTCACATCCAAGGCGAGCACCCTCGCCTTGTCTTCATGCCCGGCGATAAGATCGTCAAGCTTCTTCGGATCGCGCGCGGTTGCCACCACGCGAAACCCGTGGGCGAGCGCCGCGCGGACGAATTCCCGGCCGAAGCCGGTCGAGCATCCGGTGACGAACCAAACAGGGGAATCAGTTGTACTCTTTGCCATGGATCGCTCTCCTCTGATCAAATGTAACGACGCCGGCAGGCCCCATCCGGCTCCCGTAAAGTTGCTCTAACCCGCGGGGAAATGCCGCCCTGCGCAGGACCGGACGCGCGCCATGTGCTGTTCGGCAATGGCGCCCGGGAGGTGCGGCGCGACCTCGTCGAAATGCAGATGCTCGAGCAACTCGAACCCGGCCGAACGGAAGATGTGTGTGTCCTGCAGAACCTCCACGGCATTCCATTTGCCGCTCTTGACCAGCAGCGGCAACGGCGCTCCCGAGACGGTGATCAGAACGGTTTTCCTTCCGGCAAGAAGCCCGCGCACGATGCCGTTGCGGGCCTCATAAGCGAAGCCGCGCGCGAAGACCCGGTCGATATACCCTTTCATCATCGCCGGCATCGACAGCCACCACAGCGGGTAGATGACGGTAAGGGCATCGGCGGCGCGAATATCATCCTGTGCCTGAACCACGTCGGCGCTGACGGGACGATCGGCAGCGACCGGCATAAGCTCGGACGCGGCCAAGACAGGGTTGAACCCCATGCGGTAGAGATCGTATGTCTGCTGGCTATGCCCGAGCTTTTCCAATTCAGCGGCATAGGCGCGGGTCAACCCCATCGTGAAGCTGTCTTCGGCGGGATGAGCGACGACGACGAGGTGATGCATGCGACCCCACACGCCCGAGGGATCGAAGTTTCGGCCATCGCCGGCCGGCGGCATTGATCTGCGTCAAGCCGGGCGAAGAAAGGTATTCAGATCGCGCTGGCGATGTAGTTCACCGCCAGGGCCAAAATCCCGGCGTTGAAAAAGAACGACAACACGCCATGGCCAAGTGTCAGCCGGCGCATGTGACGTCCGGTGATCTGCACGTCGGAAACCTGACAGGTCATGCCGACGACGAAGGAGAAATAGAGGAAGTCCCAGAAATCAGGCGCCCCCTCGTCGGGGAAATTGAGGCCGCCGCGGTCCTGCCTGCCCCGCTTGCGGGGATCGTCGCCGTAATAGAGATGCGCGTAATGCAGCGCATACATGGTGTGGGTCAGGGTCCAGGAGCAAATCACCGCCAGCCCGGCGAGCAGGATACGCCACCCCGTTCCCAGCGCGCCGCCCTTCTGCTGCAACATGAAACCAAGCGCGATCAGGCTCACCGCAGCCGCGGCCACCACCACGGTCAGGATCACCCAGCGATAGGGATCCTGGCGCCGCGCCCGCTGCCGCATCAGCCGGGGCGTAATTTGATTCACCACCAGCGCGGTACCGCCGAGGAAGAACGCCACCCCGGCGATCCAACCCAGGGCGAGCGGGAAGGGAAACGGCAGCGTCGGCCAAGCCAGCCAAGAAATGGCGCCGCCGATGACCGCCGCCAACGCGAGCCGACGGTCGGGACCCAAGGCGAGGATGAGTCGGATCAAAGGATTGCTGGGCAAGGCACGCGTCCCCGGAGGTTCGGGCTAGAGATGCCCGAAACCGCCGGGACCTGTCCAGCGCCGCGCCTCAGCCCGCCTTGCCGTAGTTCTTCGTCAGATAATCGACGATCGACGGGACATCCTTCGGATCGATCGGCGCACCGAAGACATTGATCATCTTGTTGACCTCGGCCTGCCAAGCGTCGTGGTTCATGTAAGAGGAATTGGTGCCGACGTAATCGAGGCTATGGCAGCCGCCGCAATTGTTCTGCACGGTTTCGAGGCCGGAAGAAGGTTTGAGCACGACCGGCTTTTCTTGCGCCGCCACGGCGACGGGCAACAGCAACACCAGCAATCCCAACGCGAATTTCGATTGTTTGTTCATGGCGCCCCCTCACGCGACGTTGACGGTCAGCGGCAGGGGCACGTTGTTGTGATAGCCCGCCGGATTGAAAATCAGGCTCGCAGCCTGGGTCTGGCCGATGCGGTTGGTCGCCCTGGCCAGCACGCTGTAGCCGCCCGGCTTCTGCTCCGCGAAGCGGAAGCTCCAGGGGCGGAAGGCGAAACGGCCGTAATCCTGGCCCAACGACGCCGGCCGCCATTGCTGGCCGCCATCGGTCGAGACTTCGACGTTGTTGATGCCGTAGCCCGCATCCCAGGCGATGCCCTTGATTAGAAGCGCCTGGCCGGGCTTGACGCTGGCTGAGGATCCATCAGGTGTGGTGATGAGCGTGTTCACCACCATCTCGGTGATCGGCGTGTTGGCGAGAGTTTCCTGGGACATGAAATTTTGCACGATCGCGAACTTGCTGGCCGGGATGCGATAGGCCGATTTCATCCAGAACCCGTCAAACGGCTTGGTCACCGCGTTGAGCGACACGATATGCTTCATCCAGTAGGTCCCGGTCCAGCCGGGGATCACGAGCCGGGCCGGGAAGCCGTTGAAATGCGGCAGCGGCTGGCCGTTCATCGCATAAGCGATGAGGGTGTTCTCGTCGAGAGCTTTCCACACCGGGATGCTTTTGACGAATTTGGGCGTCTTGTCGAGGACCGGCCCATCGGCGCCGTCCAGGACGATTTCGACCGCCTCGGGCTTCAATCCCGCCTTGGCGAGAATGTCCTTGAGCCGCGCGCCCTTCCAGACGGCGTTGCCCATCGCGCCCACGCCCCATTCAACGCCCGGCACATGCGGGATCGACAACCCGCGCCGGTTGCCCGAGCATTGCAAGACGGCGGGAATCTCGACCGGCGCGAAATTCTTCTGCAACTCATCCATGCCGATCTCGAACGGGGTCGCCGCCGCCTCGCCGCCGATTTTCAGCTTCCAGGTCTTGGCGTCGATGGAATCCGGAATCCCAGCGAGATGGTAGCGCACGAAAAAGGCGTCGTTGGCGGTGAACTCCGAATTGAAATAGGCAACCGGCGTCTCGTAATTGGGCGGCCGGTAGCTGAGCTTGATCAGCGGCTTCTTGCCCGGCAGGGCTTCAAGCGTTGCCGTGGTGTATTCGCCATCCGGCAAACCGGGCACCAGCGGAACCTTGTCCGCGGCGCGCGCGAATCGTGGCAGCATTTGTGACCCGGCAAGCGCCAGCGCGCCCGTGGCCTTCAATAGCGATCGGCGATCAAGCATGGTTCCCTCCCCTGGTTGCCGACGGTCTCAAGCCGCCTTGGCACCGGTCACGCTAACAGAAGCAGCCAGGGGTCAATATATTGAATAAATTGGGAGTTCAGCCACTTATTACAGTAAATTTTTGTTATTTCTGGGCGTGAAATAAACTAGGGCTTGCAGCGGGCAAAAATGGTTTCAATTTAGCCCCAACCAGCCTCGCCCATTCGCGCCCATTCTGCGATCTTCGCAGGGTGGAGGTTCGCCTATGAAAGAGCTGACGGTGGCGATCGGCGGGCTGGGCGCCATCGGCCTGGAACTGGCCAAGCGGCTGAACGCCGGAATCCCCGGCTTGAAGCTGGTTGCCGTGTCGGCCCGCAACCGCCAAGCCGCCGCGAAAAGACTCGAAACCTTCGGCATCGCAGCGCCGGTGGTAGATCTGGCCGAGCTCGCGAATCTCGCCGCGATCGTGGTCGAATGCCTGCCGGCGGCGCAATTCCGCGCTATCGCCGAACCCGCGATCGAGCGCGGGCGCATCTTCATGCCTTTGAGCGCCGGCGCGCTGATCGAGAATTTCGATCTGGCCGAGCGCGCGAAGAAAACCGGCGCGCGCATCATCGTGCCGACCGGTGCGCTCCTGGGATTGGACGCGGTGCGCGCGGCAGCCGAAGGCAAAATCCATTCGGTGACGATGGTATCGCGCAAGCCGCCCCGGGGGCTCGAAGGCGCGCCCTATCTGGCCGAGCATAAAATTTCGCTCACCGGCTTGAAGGCGCCGCTGAAGGTTTTCGCGGGCAGCGCTCGCGACGGCGCCAAGGGCTTCCCCGCCAATGTCAACGTGGCGGCAGCGCTGTCGCTCGCCGGCATCGGCCCCGACCGCACGCGTCTGGAGATTTGGGCCGACCCGGCGATCGACCGCAACATTCACCGCATCGAGGTTGAAGCCGACAGCGCGCATTTTTCCATGACCATCGAGAACGTGCCGTCGGAGAATCCCAAGACCGGACGTATCACTGCCCTGAGCGCCGTCGCTTGTCTCAGGGGCCTGGTTGTACCGCTCAAGGTCGGCAGCTGAACCTTACTTCTTGGGCTTGTGCGCCAGCGCGGCCGAATTGATGCAATAGCGCAGGCCGGTCGGCTTCGGCCCGTCGGCAAAGACGTGGCCCAGATGCGCGTCGCAGCGTGAACACATCACCTCGGTGCGGCGCATGAACAGGCTGCGGTCTTCCCCGGTCGCCACCTTGTCCTTCGCCACCGGCTGCCAGAAGCTCGGCCAGCCGGTACCGGAATCGAATTTGGCATCGGAGGAGAACAGCTCCTGGCCGCAGCAGACGCAGATATAGCTGCCGGGCGCATGGTTGTCCCAATATTGCCCTGAAAAGGCGCGTTCGGTGCCTTTCTGGCGGGCGATGTGGAATTGCTCGGGCGTCAGCTGCGTCTGCCATTCGGCATCTGATTTGACGATCTTATCGCTCATTGCCGGTTCAACGGTATACGGGGCGCGCCGCAATTGCGCCCGCCGCCGGTGGCGCAGGCTTGCTGCTGATTCCAATCGTAGAAATCATAGAGCAATTGGGACAAGACGATCACGGCGATGATGGCGGCGATGATGGCGAGTAGGGAACGGGTAGTCATGCGGGCGGCAGTATGCCGCTTGCGGCGGGCTCCGGGCAAGGGCACGTCTTCCCGCCGTCCTGGTTTGCGCTATCATGGCGATCACGATAGGGAGAGCGTCATGGCGGCGCCCAGCATGGCGGCGGAAGAGCGGCCGGGCCTCATCCGGTGGGGTTATCTTCGCTATGTCGCGGCGGGTTTCGCCGTGCTGGTGGCGGCGATCCTGCTCGGCAACATTTTTTTCCTGAACTTCATCCATGTCATGTGCGGCGTGATGTGGACCGGGATCGACGTATTCGTGGGATTCGTGCTGGGCCCGGTGCTGCGTCGGGTCGATCTGCCCGCGCGCCGCGCCCTTTCCACGAGGCTCTTGCCGCGCATGTTGTTCCTGATGCCGTCGCTCGCCATCATCACCGGCACGGCGGGCTATTTCCTCGCCAAGACCCTGGGCTTTTTCGAGCTGCCCTATCCCGACAAGCTGTGGGTCGACGCCGCGCTGGTCATCATCGCCATCCTCACGGTGCAGGGGCTGTGCATCCTGCTTCCGATCAACCTGCTCACCTGCCTCGAATTGCAGAAGGAGCGGCCCGATCTCGACAAACTCGGCCGCCGCATGCAGATATATGTGCGCCAAACCGCGCTCCAGGCCTGGCTGCAGATCGCCATCATCGTGGTGATGGCGCGCTTCGCCACCGGCCTGTGACGCCTTTCGATCCCGGAAAATACGCCGGCGCATTGCCGGTCGCCGAGACTCTGCCCGCGCTCAAGGCGGCGCTGGCCGGAAAGGGCGCGGCGGTGCTCGAGGCGCCGCCCGGCGCGGGCAAGACAACTCTTGTTCCCCTTGCCTTTCTCGACGAATCCTGGCTCGCGGGAAAGCGGATTCTGATGCTGGAGCCGCGCCGGCTGGCGACGCGCGCGGCGGCGCGGCGCATGGCGTGGATGCTGGGCGAAAGCGCGGGCGAAACCGTGGGTTTCCGCACCCGGCTCGAAACCCGCGTTGGGCCCAAGACGCGCATCGAGGTGATGACCGAAGGGATCTTGCCGCGGCTGATCGAGGACGATCCCGGGCTCGACGGCGTGGGATTGGTGATCTTCGACGAATTCCACGAACGCAGTCTCGAAGCCGATCTGGGATTGGCGCTGGCGCTGGATTCGCGCCGGCATCTGCGCGGCGATCTGCGCCTGCTGGTCATGTCGGCGACGATCGAAGGCGACAAGGTGGCGAGGCTGCTGGGGGATGCGTCGGTGGTGGCGAGCCAGGGGCGGAGCTTCCCGGTCGAAATCCGCCATCTCGCCCGGCCCGCGCCCGAGCGTTTCGAAGCCGGCGTGGCTGCGGCGGTAACCCGCGTGCTCCATGAGGAGAGCGGCGGCGTGCTGGTGTTCCTGCCCGGCGGCGCGGAAATCCGGCGCGTGGCGCGGCTGCTGGAAGAATCAGGGCTGGGCGCGGAGGTTTCGCTCGCGCCGCTCTATGGCGATCTCGCGCCGGAGGCGCAGGACGAAGCCCTGCTGCCATCCCCTCCGGGCCGGCGGAAAGTCGTGCTGGCGACTTCGATCGCCGAAACCAGCCTGACCATCGAGGGCATCCGCATCATCATCGATGGCGGCCTGATGCGCGTGCCGCGTTACGAACCCGGCAGCGGCATGACGCGGCTGGCGACGATCCGGGTATCCCAGGCCTCGGCCCGGCAGCGCAGCGGCCGCGCCGGGCGGCTCGGACCCGGCATCGCCTATCGCTTATGGCCCGAGGCCGAAGAGGCGCAGCTCCGCCTCTTCAACGCGCCGGAAATCCTCGAAGCCGATCTGGCGCCCTTGGCCTTGGCGCTGGCGCAATGGGGCGCGGGCGATCCCGCCGCCCTTGCCTTGCTCGACCCGCCGCCCGCAGCCGCCTATGCCGAGGCCAAGGCGCTGCTGGCGCGCC
>Ga0187803_10000177_pt1 | contig 26990 bp, 22 predicted proteins | sample NC_wetland_sal_i_2_FD_132425 | JGI IMG/M metagenome (GOLD analysis project Ga0187803, IMG submission 132425) | Wetland sediment microbial communities from Neuse River Estuary, North Carolina, USA - Control_3 | ecosystem: Environmental > Aquatic > Freshwater > Wetlands > Sediment | place: USA...
ACGTACGCTTCTGCAGCCACGCTCTATGAGGTCGGCTTCAACCATTTTTTCCGCGCGCGTTCCGATAGTTTCGAGGGCGACACCGTCTACTTCCAAGGTCATGCCGCTCCGGGAATTTATGCCCGTGCTTTTATTGAGGGCCGCATTAGTATCCAGCAACTCGAAAATTTCCGCCGCGAACTGAAGCCTGGCGGCGGCCTCTCTTCCTATCCCCACCCGTGGCTTATGCCCGATTTCTGGGAATTTCCCACCGTTTCGATGGGTCTCAGCCCGCTGATGGCCATCTATCAGGCGCGCTTTAACCGTTATCTCGAGAATCGCGGACTGAAGCCGCGCACTGACGCGAAGGTATGGTCGTTTCTCGGTGACGGCGAAACCGACGAGCCCGAATCGCTTGGCGCCATCACCCTTGCTTCCCGCGAAAAACTTGACAACCTCATCTTCGTCATCAACTGCAACCTGCAGCGCCTTGATGGACCGGTTCGCGGCAACGGCCAGATCATCCAGGAACTCGAATCCGCGTTCCGTGGCGCGCGCTGGAACGTGATCAAGGTATTGTGGGGCTCGGAGTGGGATCCCATCCTCGAACGCGATACGGAAGGCTTGTTGGTCAAGCGCATGGGGGAAATGGTCGACGGCGAATACCAAAAGCTCGTCGTTTCTTCCGGAGACTATATCCGCCAGTTTTTCTTTGGCAGCGATCCGCGCTTGCTCAAGCTCGTCGAGCCACTTCCCGATGAGGCGTTGCGACGTTTGCGCCTAGGGGGCCACGATCCGCGCAAGGTGTATGCCGCGTACAAAGCGGCCTTCGAACACCAGGGCGGACCGACGGTCATTCTTGCTCGCACCATCAAGGGCTATGGTCTTGGTGAAGCTGGGGAAGGGAAGAACGTCACGCACCAGCAGAAGAAGCTGAACGAAGATGAGCTTCGCGAATTCCGCTCGCGTTTCGGTATTCCTCTCAGTGACGACGACATCAGCGAAGTGCCGTTCTATCGTCCGGCCGAAGACAGCGAGGAAATCCGCTATCTCCGCGCACGTCGCGAGGCTCTTGGTGGCTACGTTCCCCAACGCAAAGTGCGCTCGACACCTCTTGCTGCCGATCACGACGAACTTTTCCGCGAGTTCCACGACGGCAGCGACGGCCGGGAAGTCTCCACCACCATGGCATTCGTCGCCATGCTCCGCAAGATGCTCAAGGATCCGGAAATCGGCAAGCTCATCGTCCCCATCGTTCCCGATGAAGCCCGCACCTTCGGCATGGAATCGCTCTTCCGCACGGTGGGGATCTATTCCAGCGTAGGCCAGAAGTACGAACCGGTCGATGTCAACACGCTCTTGTATTACAAGGAAGCCAAGGACGGCCAGATTCTGGAAGAGGGAATTACCGAGGCGGGCTCCATGGCGTCGTTCATCGCCGCCGGCTCCGCTTATGCCACGCACGGCATCAATACCATTCCGTTTTTCATTTACTACTCGATGTTTGGGTTGCAGCGCATCGCGGACTTCATCTGGGCTGCGGCAGACATGCGCACGCGCGGTTTCCTTCTCGGCGGCACGTCCGGCCGTACCACGCTCTCCGGCGAAGGCCTCCAGCACCAGGACGGCAACAGTCATGTTCTGGCGCTGCCGGTGCCGAATCTACTCGCCTACGATCCGGCGTACGCGTACGAAATTTCCGTCATCGTGCAAGACGGGATCCGCCGCATGTACAAAAACGGGGAAAACGTCTTTTATTACATCACCGTCATGAACGAGCCGTATGCCATGCCTACCATGCCCCCGGGCGCCGAGGAGGGCATTCTCAAGGGTATGTACAAGTTCCGCCCTGCGACTAACAAAAAGTCCAAGCTACGCGCACAGCTCTTCGGCAGCGGCGCCATTCTGAACGAAGTCATCCGGGCACAGGAAATTCTGGAAAAGAATTATGGTGTGGCTGCCGACGTGTGGAGCGTCACCAGCTACAAGTGTCTTTATTCCAACGCCATCGAAATGGAGCGCTGGAACCGCCTCCATCCCGACGAAACACCTCGCGTTCCTTACGTCACGGAATGCCTTCAGGACGAGCAGGGAGTTTTCGTCGCCGCCACCGACTACCTGAAGGTTCTTCCCGCTATGGTTTCCAAGTGGGTCCCGCGCCGGCTCGCCACGCTCGGTACCGACGGCTTCGGGCGCAGCGAAGGCAGGGAATCGTTACGCGACTTTTTCGAAGTTGACGCCCGATTCATTACTGTCGCCACGCTCCACGAACTTGCCCAGGACGGCCTCGTCGGTGAAGCCACGGTTCAGAATGCCATCAAGGATCTGGGCATCAACCCCGACAAGCCGAACCCCGTCACTTCGTAACGGGGCGCATCTGTAGGTACTGCCTTCTTAGGCGCGTTCTTTCCGCCCCGAATGGTTTTATCGGGCGGTCCGCAAACTGGACCACAGCTCAATCCAATCTATTGCCAGCTGCGTCCGATTTTCGTCTTGATGTTCTCTTGGCATGTGCTGGCGAAAAATCCGGCTACGTCTCCTCGAGAACTTCCCCCGGCTTGATCTTTCCGGTCGCCAGATGCGCAATCAACTCGCGGTTCGCCGCTAGAAAATCGTATTGCCCCAACTCCTTCGGCAACACCCAAGCCACTTGCTCGAACGTTCGCGGCGTAACTTCGCTCTCTGCAAATTGCGCCGCAAAGAAACAGATCTCCAGCTCCTCCGGGTAATTCGCATATTGGTGCCGCACCCGCGCGATCTCCCGGCTCTTTGTCAGCGTCACTCCCAATTCTTCCAGCAACTCTCGCGCCAGCGCCTCTTCCAGCGCTTCGCCAGCCCGCACTTTCCCACCTGGAAACTCCCACTTCAACGGAGACGAATCCTCCCGGCGCCGCTGCCCGATCAGCAGCCGCCGGTCCGCGCGCTCCATCACTGCTGCAACCACCCGTTTCATCCTTCCACCGCCCAGCACCAGGTCAAGGAATATCCTTCGCCCCACAATTCTCCGTGCAAGTATTTTGCGGTTCGCTGAGTATAATGCAATCCGCGGTTCCCTGAGGATGGAGATATCCATGCGAATCATCATTCTCGCTGCACTGATTGTGTTCCCGCTTCCCACACACGCGCAAAACCCGCCAGCCCCCGGCAGCGGCGGTGTCGTCCACTTCAAGGCCACGATGGACAACGTCAAGGCCACCTTTGGTCCCGCCGAGCCGGTTGCGCACGTCAAGCCGGGAGGCATCCTTGAGGCTAACTCCCTGGATTGCTTCGGCAACGCCCTCCAGAAACCGGGCGATCCCTTCTCCAACATCAAAATCGATAATCCTCTTACCGGTCCCTTCTTCATTGATGGCGCCGAGCCCGGCGACACACTCGTCATCCACATCCTCGATCTTCAGGTCGACAGCAAACAAGGCGTCGGCACTTTCGGCCCAGGCTTTGGCGCGGCCAATACCACACACTACACTCCTATGCTCGAGAAGGAGCCGCTCCCTTCGCTTGCCTGGTACTATCCCATCGATGCCGAACGGAAAATGATCACCTTCCAGGCCCTCGATTCAAATTTCAAGGTCGAGTTTCCCATGCACCCATTCCTTGGCTGCATTGGAGTTGCTCCCGCCAACGGTGAAGTCCGTAGTTCGATCGTCCCCGCGGAATTTGGCGGCAATATGGACGTGCCCGAGGTCTCCGTCGGCAACACTCTCTATCTTCCCGTGAACGTCCAGGGAGCGCTCTTCTATTTCGGCGATGGCCACGCCGCGATGGGCGATGGCGAAGTCGCCGGCAGCGCGGTCGAAGTTCCCATGAAGGTGCGGCTGCAATTCGAATTGGTGAAAGGGAAGAGCACCGACTGGCCCCGGCTGGAAAATGATCAGGAACTCATGGCCACCGGCATCTATCGCCCGGTTGACGACGCCGTGCGGATCGCCGTCACCGAACTTGTTTATTGGATCCACCGCGACTACGGCCTATCAAACCTTGATGCCTACGAACTGTTCTCCAAGGTCGGCAAGCTGCATCTGACGGAGATGGTGGACCCGAATTACGTCGTCGTCGCCTCCATCGATAAGAAGTATCTTCCCACCAAAGAGGCCCGGTGAGCTGAATGAAGTCGCCATACCTCCCTGGCCTCCTGAAGTAGTCGCTACTTCCAATTCTCGATCATTGTCAGGTCGCTCGAACTTCCATCCAATTGAGGGTAGAGCAGCCATTTGCCGTCAGGGGAAATGGACACCCCGCCGCTCCAGTGCGGCAGCGATTCTCCAGGGTTAACACTCTTATTGCTTTTCGGGATGTGTCACACAACTACCGTGCCCGATAGATCGATGTCGTTCACCTTTGGCGAAGATAACCGCCAACAAGCCCCCGGTTTTGGCTATACGGGCGCTACAGAAAATAATGTGACGGGGAACACCGAGTGGGGTACGAGAAACCGAATTTGGGCATTGTTCCAGGATAGACCGATGGGTGGACTCCAGTTGCTGTCCTGCTCGTTGACTTAGCCAGGGGCGTGACGTAGTCTGGCAGCCACAAATCACCAGACTGATAAATTGTCTGGTGAAGCACTGCTCGCTGATGCTTACGAGACAATCCAGATAGCTGCTTTGGGCGGAGCACCACGCAAGATCCAGGGTTGAAAGATCAACGGGTCTGGCTCGATGGGAATAGTGGGAGTGTTTCGATGCTCTTCAGGCCACGGCGTTTCCTATTTTCAGCCCTGCTGCTCTTCACTGCCTGCTCAAACAAGCTAAGTGCGCAATCAACGACTTCCGGCGGACTAAGCGGTGTAGTTAGCGATCCGAGCCACGCCGTGGTGCCGGATGCGAGTGTGGAGGTCCGGGATAACACCAGGGGAACCATTCAAGCTACCAAAACCGACAGCGACGGCGTGTACCGATTCTTCTTTGTGGCGCCGGGAAGTTACACGCTCACGGTGTCACACGCCGGCTTCCATGAGGAGAGCCAGAAGATCAATGTGCAGCTGGGGCCAGCGGGAACACGGAACATTACGCTAAAGCTTGCGGGAACAAGCGCGACGGTCGAAGTGACGGACGAGGTTCCCTTGCTGCAAGCAGAGAATGGCGACGTATCCAGCACCGTGAGCCGGCAGCAGATTACCGAAGTGCCCAATCCGGGGAACGATCTGACGTACATTGCGCAAACCGCGCCGGGCGCGGTGATGAATACGGACACCATTGGCGTCGGTTACGCGGGAAATGTTTCGCTTCTGGGAATGCCCGGCACTTCCAATTTATTCACCATAAATGGAATAAACAACAATAATTTGTTTGCGAACGTCAACAATAGCGGCGTCACCGGAATGATGCTGGGGACGAACGAAGTGCAAGAAGCGACCATCGTCAGCGACGGCTATTCCGGGCAATTCGGCGGCGCGGCAGGTTCCAGCATCAATTATCTGACAAAATCCGGCGACAATTCGTTTCATGGGAATTTGCTGTACTACTGGAATGGCAGCGTGCTGAACGCCAACGACTGGTTCAGCAATGCGCAGGGTAGTCCGAGGCCGTTCGATATTGCGCATCAGTGGGCTGGTTCACTCGGGGGACCAATCAAGAAAGAGAAGTTGTTCTTCTTTTTCGATGCCGAGGGGATACGGGTCATCCTGCCAAATCAGGTACAGGTGGAAATACCCAGCGCAAAATTTGAAGCCGTGACCATGGCCCATATCGATTCCATTTTTGGAGCGGGGTCGGCGTCGCATAATTTCTACCGGCGAGTCTTCGATATTTACAACCAAACGCCTGGCGCGGGTGCCGCTACACCTGGCGGTTTTACTGCCGGCGACTGGGGATGCAACGGCTGGCAGGGACCGCAGGGACTGGGCACCACGGATTACTGCGCGGTGCATTTCTATGAAAATATTGATGCGCCGTCGAACGATTCGCTGGTGTCAGGCCGGGCGGACTGGAACATCGCAACCAATGACCGCGCTTTCCTGCTGGTGCAGCATAACTTCGGGAAGAAGCGAAACTATACCGATCCGATCAGCCCGCTCTTCGATTCGTTTGCCCGGCAATCCACCTGGCAGGGTCAGCTCAGCGAGACGCACACGCTCGGGCCAACCGCCGCGAACCAGTTTCTGCTGGCCGGGACTTACAGCTACTACGTACAGGGCGTGGCAGACCCAGCAAAGACTCACGCTTTTTTCCCGAATGAATTGAACTTCTGGAACGCCGGCGGTCCGTTTTTCGCGATTGCGGCACAAAATTATTTTAGTGCGTATCCGAACGGGTCGGGAACAACCACCTTCCAGATCTCCGATGATTTGGTGAAGACATATGGCAAACACAAAATTGGGATAGGCGGCAGCTTTTTGAGGGCCTACAGCACAGGATTCGGTTATACCTACAGTGGCATAGGCCAACTGCTTCCGTTGTCAACGGACGCGTTTTATTGGGGAGGGCAAGACCCGAGCCCGCTGAGGCAGTCGAACGACACAACCGCTCTGTACCAGTCATTTCCACTGACGACCGAACAACGGATTCAATACTATAATCTCGGGCTGTACGGGCAGGAAGAGTGGCACGCGCGCAGCAATTTGAAACTGACCGTGGCATTGCGAGCCGACCATGAGTCCAATCCTGTTTGCGCGGCTGGTTGCTTTGCGCGGTTCACCGGGCCTTTTGCGTCCCTCAGCCACGACCCTGCGCAACCGTACAATCAGGTAATCCTGAATCATCAAAAACAGGCCTTTCCGAATACCGACAGGTTGGTCTGGTCACCGCGGTTCGGCTTTGCCTGGCAACCATTAGGCGTCTCGCACAACACGGTGCTGCGGGGAGGGGTGGGAATTTTTTACAATCCGCAACTCGCCAACGTCGCCGGGAATCTGATTTACGTTTCCAATTTCTTCAACATCACGGGCGACAACCTCGCGCCCGGAGAAAACAACAGTCTGTCCAAGAACGCCGCGGCTTTTAATGACGCGTATGTGAAGGCACTGGCCAACGGCGGAACCCTTGCGCAGATTCAAGCCGTGGATCCGTTCTTCACTCCTCCGGGTTTTAACAACCCTGCAAATATTATGCACGCACCGCAATATCAAAAATGGAGTCTGCAGGCGCAGCAGCGTTTTGTTGCGTCCACTTCGCTTACCGTCGGCTATAGCGGATATCACGGGATTCATGGTTTTTATGGCGATTCGAACGTCAACGCGTGGGGCTTTGGTGGTTACCCCGCAGGGTTTTGCTCGAGCCCGCCGGTTCCACCGTGTGCCGATCCAAGATTTGGCATAGTGACGGAGCTGAAAACTTCGGCGATATCCAACTATCACGGGATGGTGGTGTCCTTCGAACACCGGTTTACCGGGTGGGGGCAGGGATTTGTTCAGGCGAACTACACCTACGGCCACGCTCTGGACGAAGTTTCGAATGGTGGACTTGGCACTTTTACTTACGCCGAGAACGGGTCCACCAACCCCGTGGATGCCAAGAATCTTCGCGCAAGCTACGGGCCGGCAGAATACGACGTGCGCCACTCGCTGAATGCGAACTACGTTTGGGAGTTGCCGTTTAAAAAGCTCTTGCGCGGCCGCGGACGGGATTTCCTGGTGATAGGCTGGCAGGTGTCAGGGACGGTTTTGACCCGCACAGGTCTTCCGTACACCGTGGTTGATTCCCTGGAGCAGACCCAACTCAACAACCAGAATTTCGGAGGAGCAATTTATGCAGTGCCGGCGGCACCGCTCGGTGCGCAGGGACCATGCGGAAAAGGAGCATCCTACACTTCGCCGGTGGCACCGTGCTTTCCGCAGCAACAGTTGAATGGTTCGCCGAGTGCGGGAGCGTTATTTGTACAGGCAGGCTGCGAAACAGCCTACAACTCCGGGAATCTGCCCGGTCTGGCGGGTCCCTGCAGCGGACCGAGCGTGACTTTTGCGCAAGGCCGAAACCGTTATCGTTCGGACAAATACTTTGATACGGATTTTGCGCTGGTGAAAAACACCAAGATCCCGCGATTGGAAAACGGAGTACTCACGATCGGATTGCAGGTTTTCAATTTATTCAATCATGCCAATTTTGGATTTCCGGACCCGAATGTCGCAAGCCCAACCTTTGGGCAGATTTCTTATCTGGAGCAGCCGCCGACCACGGTGCTCGGCTCAGGGCTCAGCGCGAATGCCTCGCAACGGATGATTCAACTGCGGGGCCAGATCCGGTTCTGATTGCTGCGAGTAACTTCAAAAGTTTTCCATCAGCCAGAGGTTGCTTTCGACGTTCCAGGCGCGCATGGCGATGTGGCGGCCATCGGGCGAAGGAACGCCCCAGGTATCGACTCCGCCGAGGTGTTGCCACAGGAACTGAGTATTCCCTTGCATATCCATATGCAGGAGCACCGGGCCCTTCTGTTGGAAGCTAGAAACGAAGAAGCCCTTGCCGTCCGCGGCCCAGTTCACGTTCGACAAGATATTCCACTCTTTTGCGGTGATCGCCTGAGGTGCGTGACCGTTGAGAGAAAGAATTTGTACTCGACCATCGCGATGCTTGAGAACTGCGATACGAGTGCCGTCCGGCGAGAGATCCCAATGATAGTCAAACTTCGGATCGGTCTGAAATTTGGCGAGTTCGCTACCGCGGCCGTTGAGCGGGTCGAAGGCGGTGAAGAGCAATTCTTTGCGATCCGCGCTTCGCTCTGCTATGGCGCATAAAGCTGCGGGAGACCGCGCGCATCGCGGTGCTCCATCGATGTTAGCCGTCAATACCAATTGCGGAGAGCCTCCGGTTATCGGGACGCGCATAAGTTTGCCAGGCGCCTTGCCGTTCGAACCCACTTCGTACAAAACCCATTCGCCCTCCGGGCTTAGACAGCCATCACCATTCGGATCTTCATCTGGCTTTCCGGTGACGAGGGGTTCCGCGATGCCGAGGTCGAGAGGCTGTTTTAGAAGCATGCCTACATCCATACGACGGTTCGAGTAGAAAAGAACGGCTTTACTGTCTGCCGTCCAGCCGAAAGGCTCATTCCAACTCTGCTCCATCGTAAGGCGGGCAGGGTTGTTGACGCGCGTCCCCCCGGGTTGAAGGTCAGCCACATAAACATTGGTATTGGGTCTCCATAGCTCATAGGCCAGTCGCTTGCTGTCGGACGTCGCGTTCAAGGGGTGCGCGCAGATTCCAGCCTGGCTCATGATGCGCTGAGGCTTCCCGATGAACTCAGTAAGTCGCGGGTTCATGCGTATCTGCCACAGATTGCAGGTGTACATGGACCCCCATTGGCCCAGACTGTAAATCAGCCGGCCGTCGGGCAACCAGATAACAATGTCGTTCAATTTCGTCTCAAAGGGGGGCGGGATGCGGGTGAGAGGTCCACCTTTCAGATCGCCGCTAACGAAAACGAAGTTATTGTCTGAGCCCTCCGCGCTGACGTAGATGACCCTTTGTCCATCCGGCGACCATGTGAGCCCGCTCAGCGAACCGTTCTCGTCGGTTTCAAAGACCTTCCGCGCTTGCTCTCCATCGGACCGCATCACCCAGATTTCGCGATCGCCAAACCTGCCGGGGTTCTGGCCAAAGGAGATCAGAGAGCCATCCGGCGAAATGGAATAGGCGATGGCCTCCTCGCGAAGCTTCTGTGGAGGCCCACCTGACAAGGGGGCAATCCAAGTCCTGCTGCCGCGGGAAGTCCAATCACCCTGCTCAAGTCCTAGCGGATGGGAATTGGCGAGAAACCTTTTGCCGTCCGGGAACCAAGCGACAATTTCGTTCAAGTCCTCCCTATTAGTGTTGATCTCGAGCGGTTGCGGAACCGTCTGCGTCTCTCCGGTTTCGATGAGCTTCACGTGCATTCCCACCTTATCGGTGTACGCCAGGTATCTTCCATCGGGCGAGATGGCACCGCCTCCTATGCGGTTCTCGCTGGAGTTACTCGTGAGTTGGAGCAGCTTGGCTTGGGGCAGAGTAGCAGCAGACTGCAGCCGACGATTGACAAACCAGAAAGCCCCACTCGCGAGAAATAGTACGACGACGCCCGCTGCCGCCAGGGTCCTCCATCGAGCGCGATGCCTCGGCGCGATCTCCAGCCTCATAGCCTCAAGATCGGAGCGCATGTCGGAGGCGGACTGATATCTCGCGTCACGATCTTTTTCGAGCGCTTTTGCAATGACCTTTTCAAGTTTCGCCGGGAGTACGGGATTCCATTCGCGCGCCGGGCGCGGCGTTTGGGTGAGGATGGCGTCATGAAGCTCCGGCCCGGTGTCACCGGCAAAAGCGCGTTTGCCAGTGGCCATCTCATAAAGGACCAAGCCGAAGGAGAACAGGTCCGTGCGAGCATCCAACTTCTCACCGCGCACCTGCTCCGGCGACATGTATCCGGCCGTACCCATGGCTACGCCGGTTCGACTAAGGAAAGGACTCGAGGCGGTAAGGGATTCGGCTTCGTGGCTTGGTTCGGATGTTACGGGGTGCTCGTGATGATCCGTGGTTGGGAAATCGACCGCCGTGGTTGTCGCGAAAGATAACTTGGCTAAACCAAAATCGAGAATTTTGGCCTGACCTTCGCCGGTGACGAAGATGTTTGCCGGTTTGATGTCGCGATGGATGATGCCCAGCCCATGGGCCGCCTCCAATCCCGAGGCAATCTGAATGGCGAGATCAAGCAACTTGGCGATTGCCAATTGGGGCTTCGCCGGTGGAAGTGCGACGATCAAATCGCGTACGGTCTGGCCTTGTAGAAGCTCCATCGCCAGGAAGGGCTGACCTTCGTATTCTTCGACCTCGTGGATGGTGCAAATGTTGGGATGGTTCAGTGCCGAAGCCGAGCGCGCTTCGGACTCGAAGCGTTGCCGCGCTCCGAAATCGCTGACAAGTTCTTCGGGAAGAAACTTTAGTGCAACCCGGCGACCTAACTTCAAGTCTTAGGCTTTGTACACCACGCCCATGCCGCCTCCACCGAGGATTTCCAGGACTCGGTAGTGGGAGACCTTCTTGCCAATCAGGTTGCTGCCTGCGCGGGCGTGAGGGCTTGGTTGAATGGCTACGGCGGGAGACTGCAGAACGGGTTCTCGGCTTTCGCGAGAGACGACCGGCCCGATCCAGCGATAGCCGCGCCGCGGAAGAGTTTCGATGTACCGGGGTTTTTCGGCGGAGTCACCGAGAGCCTGCCGCAGTCTGCCGATTGCGGTGTTGATGCTGTGGTCAAATTCAACCACGGTGTCATTGGGCCAAAGTTTCGTGCGGATGTCCTCACGCAAAACCAACTCGCCTGGCCGCTCGAGAAGCATTGCCAGGATGGTGACGGATTGATCAGGGAGCCCGGTGCTGCGGCCTTCCTTTCGCAACTCCCTTGCCCGGAGATCAAGCTCGAACGCGCCAAAGCGGATGAGAAGCAGCGGTTGGGGTGTGTCCATGCAGTGATCCAGCGGGAAATGTATCACTTCACAGTCAGGTCTTCAATTGTTTGGGCAGTGCTGCGGCGGCCGGGAGGAGCAATAAGAGGCCCATTTTCAATCCGTTAGTCGTGTGACGAGTTTGTTAGAAGCATGTGATACCCGCTGCATTGAGTGTTTGTGCCGATTGGGCCAGAGTGCGGCTTGCAAGGCAACCCAAGGTATGGTCGGAGGCGTTATGAAAAAATCTCTGTTGGTCTTAATCGCAATCTGCAGCTTGTGGCTCCTCAATGGTTGCGGGGGAGGCTCGGCGACGAGGACTCAACAAGTGGCCACACACTTTTCCGTCACGTCAACCTCCAGCGCGCAGACCGCTGGAACGGCTTTCAACATCACCGTCACCGCGCTTGATGCCACGAACACTACCGTCACCAGTTACACCGCGACGGTTCACTTCACAAGCACAGATGCCCAAGCGACCCTGCCTGCCGACGCCCCGTTGGTGAACGGCACAGGAAGTTTTTCCGCTACCTTGAAGACCGCCGGCAACCAGACCGTCACTGCTACGGGCACGGATTCGCTCACCGGTGTTTCAAGCGCAATCTCCGTCAGCCCCGGTGCCACGTCTCTGTTTTCCGTCTCGCCCGCTACTTCCATCGCGAGCGCTGGGACGCCGTTCAACTTCACGGTGACCGCGTTCGATTCCTTCAACAATTCAGCTACGACCTACGCGGGTACCGTCCACTTTACCAGCACGGACGCTCAAGCTGTCGTACCGCAAAACTCGACGCTGACCAACGGAGTCGGGACTTTTTCGGTAACGCTGAAGACTTCCGGCAGCGAGACTATCACGGCTACGGACACGGCCTCGAGTTCCATTCACGGAACCTCAAGTCCAATCTCTGTCAGAGGTCCTGCGACTCACTTTTCTGTCACCACTTTGAATACCGTGAACACTCGGACGCGGATTGCCGTATATCTGACCGCCCTTGACGCGTCGAACAACGCGTCCCTTAGCTACAACGGAACGGTCCACATTACGAGCACTGACGGCAAAGCCATCCTGCCGGCCGATGCACCAATACAAAATGCGGGGAGCGTCTCGGTCACGCTAGAAACCGTCGGCCCCCAAACGGTCACGGCCACCGACACCGTTACGCCTTCCATAACCGGAACTTCGAGCACGATCGCCGTCACCGCATCGCCCGCGCTTGCGATCACTTCCGGCGCTCCGCCAAATGGGACGGTTGCTTCGAGCTACGGCCCGACCATCACGATTTATGAGCTGTGTGTTTTCGATTATCAGCTGAATTATCGAACCTGTCATCCGTGTGTCCCAAACACTTCGGCCTGTGGCGGAAGTCCCACGAATCCATATCCGGGTTGCAGGCACGCACCCTTAACCGCAACATGTGTTACGAGCGTGGCCTACGACGGGTTCCAGTTGACGGGCGCAGGAGGGGTGCCTCCCTATACTTGGAGCGCGTCCTCTCTGCCTCCGGGCCTGAGCTTAAAGTTCATGTCCCTCGAAGAATTGATTACCGGCACACCGACTCCAGGGTCAGCGGCAACCTACAACACGATGGTGACCCTGAGCGATTCAGGGATGCCTCCCGCGCCGAAGATTGTTATCTACCCGATCACCATCAACAACCCACCGCCTCCAGTCGTTAGCACCTCTCCTGCGATTCCTGGGGCCACAGTAAACCAGCCATTTAGCTATACGTTTTCCGCCACCGCCGGACTGCCGCCCTATCAGAACTGGACCGAAAAGGGCTCGCTGCCTCCAGGCATTGCCCCGCTCACCAGCGCCGGCGTTCTCTCCGGCACACCAACAATGACCGGATCGTTCCCCATCACTGTGACCGTGGACGATTCGCTCAACCAGCTTTCCGCAGCACAAGCGTTCAACTTGGTGGTATACCCGCATGGTTTCAAACCTGACGGCAGCATGGGAACTGCGCGTTATCATCACACCGCCACCTTGTTAAAGGACGGGACGGTGCTGGTTGCGGGAGGCCCAGGACTTAACACTGCCGAGAAATATGACCCGGGCACCGGAAAATTCACACCTACCACGGGCAAAATGAACATAGACCGCGATGGTCATACCGCGACGTTGCTGAACACCGGGAAAGTACTTATATCGGGCGGAACTGATGTTTATAACAACAACGCTGCCCTGGCGACTGCTGAATTGTTCGATCCAGCCACCGGAATGTTCACCCTCACGGGCAACATGAGCGTCGCCCGGACTGGTCATAACGCGACTCTGCTGAACGACGGAAAAGTCCTCATCACCGGTGGAAATACCTTAACGGCGGAACTATTTGATCCTGGCACCGGAATGTTCACCACGACGACGGGCAAAATGCTGGCGGCGCGTCTTAATGACACGGCTACTTTGCTTTCCGACGGGAAGGTTCTCGTTACGGGAGGATTTGCCGGAGGAATTGTCGGAGCTGCTCTCGCAACGGCCGAGCTTTACGATCCCTCGACAGAAAGCTTCTCCGCGACTACCGGCCCTATGACCGCGGCGCGAGGCTTCCAAACGGCGACTTTGCTAACCAGCGGGCCGAATACCGGCAAGGTGCTCGTGGCGGGCGGCACCAGTAGTACCGCCGTCGCGGAGATGTACGATCCCACGACAGGAACATTTTCGACGACCGGCGCCACGACGACTACGCGCCAAAGGCAGACAGCAACAGTACTCAGCGACGGAACGGTACTCATGGCGGGAGGATCTCAATTGGACGCCAACGTCGATATCCTCGCGGCCGCTGAGATCTTTGATCCCACCACGGACACTTTCACCGGCACCGGCGGCCTGCTGTCTCCGCGCATCGAGCACACCGCGACGTTGCTCAAAGACGGAACCGTCCTTGTGACCGGCGGACTCAACGATGCTGGAACTCTAGCGACGGCGGAGCTGTACCAGTAGCGCGCCGCTTGGCTGGTCAGATGAACCGACAGTCTAAACGCGTTGTCCGAATCGTGCCGTGGGGTGGCGGGTCAACCTGATGGGATATGGTTGCTCGCCACCCTGCGCGTTGCCGCGCAGCGCACCCCCTGCGATAATTCATCCCATGTTCAGTGAAGCTCTCCTCGACCACTTCCAGCATCCCCGCAACGCCGGGGAGTTAGCCGGTGCGAACGCGATTGTCGAAGTCAACAATCCTGTGTGCGGTGACGTTCTCCAGCTTGCCGCAGTCGTCGAGAATGATTCCATTCGTGAAGTGCGTTTCCTCTGCCGTGGCTGCACGGCCGCCATCGCCTGCGCCTCCCTCCTCACGGAGTCGATCCAGGGCAGGGAATTGCGCGCAGTGACCTCTTTCACCCCCGAATTTCTCGCCGCAGCCTTGGGAGGCCTTCCGCCGGCCTCGTTCCATGCTGCACAGCTCGCCCACGATGCATTGCAAGGCTTGATGCGGGCGGCAAGGAAATAGACGGCTACATCGACCTGGTTATCCGCGCGAACGTGTCTGGATCGTTCAAATTCACCACGCAACCTTCTTCCGCGGTCACGTATTCGCTGACTTCCGTCTTGTGCGCCCACACCACGCTTCGCGCACCCACGTCCATTGGCGCCGTCTCCAGCTCCGCGTAGAGCGCGGCAGAAAAAATCACCGGGTGCCCGCGACGCCCCTCAAATACCGGCAGCACCACGGCCGCGCGCGTTTCATAGAACTGTTGAATCAATCCGTCCACCAGCGTCGAGCTAATCAGCGGATGATCAACCAGGCAGAGCAGAATCCCTTCCGTTCCTGGCGGCAGGCTCCGCAGCGCCGCCTGAATAGAGCTCACCTGGCCCTTTTCCCATTCCTCGTTGAGGACCAGTTCTTCCGGATTCAACGTGATCGTCTTTCCAATCGCCTCTGCATGCGCTCCCAACACCACGCGCCGCACCCCGATTTTTGGGTGCTTCGTCACTTCCAGCAAATGTTCAAGGAACGGCCGGCCCTGGTAGGGAAGGAGTGCTTTAGGCGCGCCCATCCGGCTGGAGGCTCCGCCTGAGAGGATTACTGCGGCCAGCATGCTGCCATCCTTAGTACTGTCGCTACAATGTGCACCGAACGGGATGAACCAGGGGGGATGGCACCCGCGAACTCTTCCTCATCCTAACTCTCACAGGACGTTTGCTTCAAGAAGAAGACTGGCGGCCAAATTATTTTTCGACAATGCTATTCGCTTCCAATTTCAGTTTTTTGTGTGCCGCCGATTCCGCATTCCGGCGGACCGCCACCAGTTCCGCAACAATACTGATGGCGATTTCTTCCGGTGAGAGCGCGCCAATCTCCAGCCCCATCGGGGCGTACACGCGCTCAAACTCGTCCATCCGGTAGCCTTCTTTTTCCAGCGCCTTGTAAACGCTCAACACCTTGCGCCGGCTCCCGATCATTCCCACATAGCGCGCTCGCGTCCTCACGGCCCACGCCAGCACGCGCATATCCTCTTTGTGTCCTCGCGTGACGATCACCAGGTAGCTGGAACCATTCGGCTGCAGCTTCTTAAGCGCCTCCTCAAAGCTGGTGAAAATCTCCTGCGCCATGGGGAACCGTTGCGCGTTCGCAAATGCTTCCCGGTCATCTATCACGCTGACTCCAAATCCCGCTGCTTGGGCCGCTTTTGCCACCGCCGTCGACACGTGCCCGCCGCCGAACAAGTACACCACCGGCTGCGGCAAGATCGGTTCCACAAAGACTTCCACCGTGCCGCCGCAAATCAGCCCGTTGTCGTAGCTCGCCTCGTTATTCAGGTGAAAAACCAGCTTGCGCGGCACTTCCTTCTGCATCACTTCTTTCGCTGCCGCCCAGACATCCGCCTCCACGCACCCGCCGCCGATCGTGCCCAGTGCCGAGCCGTCCTCCCGCACCAGCATCCGCGAGCTCTCGAAGCTCGGGATCGAACCATTCGTGTGCACAATCGTCGCGAGCGCCCCGCGCTGCCCCGCTCGCCTCATTCTCACGATCTCTTCGAACAAGTCCATGCTCTTCAGCCTACGGCCCGCCCCGGGCTCTGTCAATTCTCCGCATCTGGACACCGGCCGTGCACCGGCGTAACGTGTCCTTAGAGGACAGCCCGTAGCTTGAGCCTTTGAGGCTTGAAGTTTCTCTCCCGGGTTTGCTTCCTCTCGGGTGTGTAGCGGCCGCCGTCTGAGGCGGGCGTTCTTGGGCCCGGTAAAATCCATGAAAACCCGCCTCCAATATATCGCGATACGATATATATGCGCACTATCAAGTTCCAAATCGCTCTTGCCCCAGGAGGTCTCTCATGAAAGCCATCGTTTTCCATCAACATGGTGACCCAAGCGTTCTTCATTACACCGAGGTCAATGAGCCGCATCTTCATCACAACGATGTCCTGGTCCGCGTCCATGCCTGCGCTCTCAACCACCTCGACCTCTGGGTCCGGCGCGGCTTGCCCGGCATTCCCATCCCGCTTCCGCACATTCCCGGCAGCGACGTTGCGGGCGTGGTCGAAAAGATTGGCCCGGAAGTCCACACCGTCCACGTGGGCCAAAAAGTCGTCCTTTCTCCTGGCGTGACCTGCGGCAAATGCCCTGCTTGCCTTGCCGGCAACGACAATCTTTGCCGCGACTTCACAAACCTCGGCTACATGATCGATGGAGGCTGCGCCGAATATGTCCGTTGCCCCGAAGTCAATTGCATGCCCTATCCCGAAAACCTCGATTGGGTTCACGCCGCCGCCGTGCCTCTTGTTTTTCTAACCGCCTGGCACATGCTGACCAACCGAGCGCAGCTTCGGCCCGGCGAAAAGGTCCTGGTTCTCGCTGCTGGCAGCGGGGTAGGCAGCGCCGCGATTCAGATTGCGAAATTCTTCGGCGCCCATGTCATTGCCACTGCGGGCAGCGACGAGAAAATGGAAAAGGCCAAAGCGATTGGTGCGGACGAAGTCATTCACCACCACATCATGCCGATTGCCAAGGAAGTCCGCCGGCTGACCAACAATCACGGGGTTGATGTGGTTTTCGAGCATGTCGGCTCGGCCACCTGGGACGAAAGCGTGAAAAGCCTCGCGCCGGGAGGCCGCCTAGTTACCTGCGGCGCTACCACCGGCCACGACGGCAAGATCGATCTGCGCTTCCTCTTCACCCGTCAACTTTCGCTCCTTGGGTCGTATATGGGCACCAAGGATGAGTTGCGCACGGTCCTCAAGCTGGTGGCCCAAGGCCGTCTCAAGCCCGTCGTGGACAAGGTTTGGCCTTTGCACGACTGCATCGCCGCGCACCATTACCTCGAACATGGCAAGCAGTTCGGCAAAGTTGTCCTGACGATCCCCTAGCCGCATGGATTCGCGCGGTGGCGTAATTGGCCCCCGCGTCCTGGAACCGAGCGGTGGGAGGAATTCTGCGGGAAGGTTAAAGAATTGAATTGAACTGCAGCGCGCGCTAGGATGAGCAGGCCTGGAAGAGATATTGATGCCTCCCACGCGCGCGAACGGCAAGATCTGCTATATCGAGATTCCCACCACGGACATTGTGCGTTCGGCCGACTTCTACAAACGGGTGTTCGGCTGGCGCATCAGGCAGCGCGGTGATGGTAGCACTGCATTTGATGATACGACCGCCGAGGTGAGCGGCAGCTGGGTTCTTGGTCGCCCACCCGCCACACAAGCGGGCCTTCTCGTTTACATCATGGTGGACAGTGTGGCCGTGACCCTTGAGGTCGTCATTGCCAATGGCGGCAAGGTTGTGCAACCCATCGGCGCGGATGCCCCCGAGATTACGGCAAGATTCCTCGACCCGTGGGGGAATTTGTTCGGCCTCTATCAGGAACCAGCCAAACCGGGCACGACTTGAAACGCAGGCCATCTCGCTTAAGGGTGGAAATAACTGCCGATTTATCGACATCTGCATAGGCCATTCACACTGATTTGTCTCCTCCGTCCCACTGTGCCAAAATAGATTTGAGAACGATATGGAAACGACCCTGGGCAAACACGTCACTCTCAGCAAGCCCGACGATTTCGGCAAGCTGCTGCAAGACGAGGGCATCATCTTCACGCAGCTGGACAAGGCCGTGAACTGGGCACGCAAAAGTTCCATCTGGCCGCTTGGTTTTGGTTTAGCCTGCTGCGCCATCGAGATGATGTCCATGGCCGCCTCCCGCTTCGACGTGGCACGCTTCGGCGCCGAGGTGTTTCGTCCCTCGCCGCGCCAGGCCGACCTCATGATCGTTGCCGGCCGCCTCTCCCAGAAGATGGCTCCCGTGATTCGCCAGCTCTACGATCAGATGCCCGAGCCCAAGTGGGTAATTTCCATGGGTGCGTGCGCCACCTCCGGCGGCGTCTTCAATAACTACGCCATCGTTCAGGGCTGCAATCAGGTCATCCCCGTCGACGTCTACGTGCCGGGCTGTCCCCCGCGGCCCGAAGCCGTTCTCTACGCGATTCTTCAACTCCAGAAGAAGATCGAGGCCGAAAAGGGCTCCTTCAAGCGCGCCCTTAATCTCGCTTAATCTCGTTCCTTCCATTCCACCCTCATAGTCATCCCCATCCTGGTCTTGTCTCGTTTGTGCAAGGGCGGCTTTACGCCGCCCTCTTGTAGGGACGGCCTTCTGAGGCCGTCCGCAACGTACACCGCGCCACCACGGCCGCGTGCCTGGGGCATATGCATTGGAACGTGCGCAAGATCACCCACCCCAAATTGGTCCTAATTTAGGATTTGACGATGTAGTGATTGAAAATACAGGACTTTGTAAACGGTGTGATTGGCATTCTGATTGCCATCTCCCGTGGGGGAGAGCTACGCGATGGCCTACGTCATTACCGACACTTGCACGAAGGACGAACACTGTATCGAGACCTGCCCGGTCAACTGCATTCATCCCACCAAGGATGAGGCGGATTTTGCCACGGTTCCGCAGCTTTACGTGAACCCGGTGGAATGCATCGACTGCGGCGCCTGCGTGCCGGTCTGCCCGACCAATTCCATTTATACGCTTGACGAATTGCCCGAAGACCTGAAGCCGTTCATCGATAAGAACGCCGCCCATTTTAACTGAAGTTGTATTCTACTTCGGCCAAGAGCTCACGGTGCCCAGCCGTGAGCTCTTGGTTTGTATGGGCACGTTTTTCTAACTCACTCGCCGGCTGGCTTGGCACCGGGCAGCCGGCTCTTCAGCAGTTTGATCTGCCCATTGTGATTGGCTTCGTGTTCTGTGACGTGAAACCACTTGCAGTAATTGTTCCAGCCCCATTCATGACCTGCGGCCGGTATCCACGTCCTGTCGACGGCCGCCAGCCACTTGTCGTCGCGTTTGCGGAATTCGAAGAGCGTCTTCTCGCGGGTCTCATGCAGAAGGTTCAGATAGAAGTCGAGGCTGTGGCCCTTGATTGCTTCCCGGGCAGGGTCACCAAGTTCCTGGGCCACACCCCATTTTTCTTTGAACTCTTTAGGCATCTTCTCGGGGTTTACTCCTTCAAAGGTGTTGAGCTGATAGAAACTTTCCACAGCCGCCAAATGCATCAATAGGGCGCCAATTCTGTTGGCTTTGGCGTCGAGAAGAAAATCGAGATCCTGTTGCGACATTCCCTTCACGGAATTCAGAACCTGCGACCGCATAAACGCCATCATGGAAGTCAGTGTCCCGATTTCAGGGGAGTAGCCTTTTCTTGGTCCGATGACGCCAAGATCGGCATCATCCGAAAAGGCGGACGGTGACAGAAAGCTAAGTCCTGAGATGCCGGCCGTGAGGGCGGCGGTGGTTTTGAGAAAACTTCTGCGGCCTGGGAAAGAGAGGACATTGCTCATGGTGTGCTCCAAACGAAAGTTGCGCGAGCGGGGAGAGTGGGATCTCGCGGGAACGCGCGGATAATACACCGCGAGCTGAAATGGAACAAGAGTTAACGCGGGCCTAGAGATGGACGCTCCAGGCAGACTACAGACTACTAGCTATCGACTGCTTCCTACTTATTTGAGAAGCGCTCGAAATCCGCCATCTGCGAGGCCATTTCTTCGCGCGCGGCGTCGGCGGCGGAACGAATCCCCTGAATGCGCAGCTTAAACTCGTCTGCGTTGGAGGCGCGAGTCAAGGCTTCGTCGAGGGTGATCAGCTCTCTGGTGTACAGGTCGAAGAGCGACTGGTCAAAGGTCTGCATGCCGTATTGCGAAGTGCCCGCGGCAATGGCGTCGTGGATCAAGCGCGTCTTGTCCGCATTGATGATGCAATCCCGGATGTACGCCGTGGCGATCATAACTTCGCAGGCGGGAACGCGGCCCTTGTCGTCCGCGCGGCGAACCAGGCGCTGCGAAACGACCGCTTTCAAGGTGGCAGCCATTTGCAAGCGAATCTGTTTCTGCTCCGGCGGCGGAAAGACCGCGATAATACGCTGAATGGTCTCGGTTGCGTCCAGGGTGTGCAAGGTGGAGAAAACCAGGTGGCCGGTTTCGGCGGCCAACAAGGCCGTTGAAATAGTTTCCAGGTCGCGCATTTCGCCGACCAGAATTACGTCCGGGTCCTGACGAAGGCCGGCGCGCAAGGCCGTGGAAAAGTTCGCGGTATCGACTTCCACTTCGCGCTGGTTGATGAAGCTGCGTTTGTCGCGGTGCAAAAACTCGATGGGGTCTTCAATCGTGATGATGTGGTCGGAGCGGTTCGCATTGATGCGATCGATCATCGCGGCCAGGGTCGTAGATTTACCGGAACCCGTTGTACCGGTGACCAGCACCAATCCGCGCTGCTCTTCGCAAATCTTGGCGATGACGGGCGGCAAATTGAGTTCTTCCACGGTACGAATCTTGGTCGGAATAACGCGGAGAACCATGCCGACGTTGCCGCGCTGCTGGAATACGTTCACACGGAAACGCCCGAGACCCGCGACACCATAGGCCATGTCCAACTCGGCGGTTTCCTTGAATTTCTGCTTCTGCCGGTTGGTCATCATGCTGAAGGCCATCGACAGCATCTCTTCCGGAGTGATGCGCGGGACGTCCGTGAGGGGTGTGAGGAGGCCATCCACACGCAGATAGGGATGATTGCCGACTTTCAGGTGCAAGTCGGAGGATTTGTTTTCAACGGCTCGCCGGAGCAAATCGTCAATGCTTAAAGCCATGTGCAGACACCCCACAAGAATGCGATTCCTTCTTGAAACTAGCATCCCCAGAAAAGGCCTACAACAGGGCCGGTGGGAGCCGTTGCGGTGTAGTTACCTACCCTACGGGACAGGTTTTCGCTGCGCCGCAAAAGAGGGAGCAATCCCCCTCCTAAACCTCGGATTTGCGAAGAAAGAGCGAGTCATAAAGTAGCCCAGCCAGGAACCCACCCCCGAGCGGCCCGACCCAATAGGTCCCCCAATTCAGCCAGTGGCCGGAAGCCAGCGCGGGACCGAACGCCCGTGCTGGATTGAGCGCCCCGCCGGTGAACGGGCCGGCGACTAAAATGCCAAGCGTGATGGTAAGTCCGATGCCGAATCCTGCAATGGAGCGGAACGCGCCGCGCTCATCCACGGCCGTAGCAAAAACCACCAAGACCAGGAAGAAGGTGGTCACCGCTTCCAGGGCCAAGCCAGCCCACCTCGGGAAGTCGCGCATCAGTTCCGGTGTGCCAAGAAAAACGTTCGTAGCGATATCTTCGGGAATCACGAGTTTCAGAAGAAACGCCGCGGCGGTGGCCCCGAGAAGTTGCGCAACCCAGTAGGCCAGAGAATCCATCGTCGAGAGGCGTTTGGTGACCCAGAACCCAATGGTTATGGCCGGATTGAAATGGCCTCCGGAGATGTGCCCGAGGGCCGACACCATGATGGCGATGGCGAGTCCGTGGGCCAGGGCGATGGCCAGCAGTCCGAGGCCTCCGGAACTGCGCAAGTGGAAGTCGACGCAAACCGCGCCAGCTCCAAAAAAGATCAGTGCGAAGGTGCCAAGGAACTCCGCCACCAGCTTTTGGCTAAGGTTGTACATCAAAAGGCCTCCCGTGTCGTGCCATCGGTACAACGCAATGGGAATGATTCTAGCCGGAAAGGGAGATAGGCGCTAGGAACTAGAAGTAAGGGAATGGTGGGCAAACACCCCGGGATCCGCCGATCAGAAGAAGTGGGGTGCAGCAACGCTGCACCCCTTCGGAAAGACTGTCAATGATTGAGGATCGTTTCTATCGTGACGCCGCAACGGGAGCATTCACAGCCGTGAGCCAATTGTGCCGGTCTGCCTTCTTGCCGCTGGTCAAGGCGAAGAACTCTTCCTGGATGTGGCGTGTCACCGGTCCGGCAACTCCCTTACCGATAGTGATTTTGTCGATGGACCGAATAGGCGTGACTTCGACTGCGGTGCCCACGAAGAACACTTCATCAGCGAGATAGATCATCTCGCGCGGGATGACGGTTTCTTTCACCGGAATGTTCAGGTCCCCGGCAATCTTCACGATCGAGTCGCGGGTGATGCCGGGAAGGATGCTTGCGGAGAGCGGCGGGGTGATGAGCGCGCCGTCATGAACGAGGAAAATGTTCATGCCCGAGCCTTCGCTCACATGGCCGTTGGAATCTAGAGCGATGCCCTCGGCGAACCCGTTCAGAGCCGCCTCCATGCGAATCAACTGCGAGTTCATGTAATTTGCAGCGGCCTTGGACATGGCCGGCAAAGTGTTTGGAGCGATGCGCGTCCAGGAGCTGACGCAGACATCCACGCCTTTGGATAGGGCTTCCGGCCCGAGATAGGCGCCCCACTGCCAGCAGGCCATATAAATCTCGATCGGCGAACTCAAGGGGTTCACACCCACTTCGCCGTAGCCGCGCAAGGCGATGGGTTTTACATAGCAGGCGCCCATTTTGTTGACGCGTACGAGTTCACAAGCCGCGTTGCAGAAATCATCCAGGGAAAACGCAAACTCCATCCGGTAGATCTTCCCGGAGTTGATCAGCCGCTGCATGTGCTCGCGCAAGCGGAATATCGCCGGACCTTGCGGAGTGTCGTAGCAGCGAATGCCTTAAAAAACGGCTGAGCCATAGCCGACGGCGTGAGTCAGGACGTGCAGCTTCGCGTCATCCCAGAGGATCCATTTTCCGTTGTGCCAAATCTTATCGGTCTTTTGTACCGGCATGGTCTTGCCTCCTCGGTGCTTGGTTAGGGACGACTCACAATTTCAGAATAAGGCAGCCGCTCGGGAGCGTCAACGAAATCAACGAATCCTAACGCAGGGATTTCAGCCATTTTGGCGGTGTATCTTCTGCAAAGCAGACCAATTTGGCGCGGTTACTGAGCCTTCTCGGGCACCGGCGCATTCTTTGTGGGGCGATCCGAAACCATCGCCGCCGCAGTGCTCAGCAACTTGCCGTTGTGATTTTCCCAGATACCCAGGAGGATGAATGGGAGGATGGTGGCAACGGCCCAGAGTTTGGCGTTACGCGGGAGCTTGGCTTCTGGCTCCCAGCGAAATAGTTGAGACGAAATAAAAAACGCCAGCGCCGCCCAGGAAGCAAGGGAAACCACTTCCACGCTCAACGAAAGCATGTTTTGCCGGTAGACTATCGCGCGTTGAAGGCCACTGACAAGATAGGTGGAAGGCAGAAACAGGCCAATCCGCTGCACCATGTGTGGCAGGGCGGCAAGTGGGACCGTTACACCGGACACGAAAATGAGTGCAAACCAGAGGAGTTGGTTGATGATCTGCGTTTCCTGCATGGTGTTGGTCACACTGGCGACAACCAATCCCATAGCGCCAAACGAAGTGATGCCTAGAATCACGAAAGCGATCACGGAGAACAAATTGCCGAACGAAGTGACGTGGTAGATGAATCGCGCCAGCACAAGTTGCAGCACAACCGTCGGCAGAATCAACACATAGTTGGCGAGAATGCTCGACCCGATCATACTGGAAGCGGGGATCGGGGCCAGGCGAAACCGCCGCAGGATCCCCTGCTCGCGCCAGGTGACCAGTTGCACGCTCAACCCCCAAAAAGTTCCCATGACTGTGAAGGATAGGATCGGTCCCATCCAATAGGCGACCTTTTCCGGCTTGCCGCCCGCCAAGATGCCGCAGAAGGCAAAGAAAAGTCCCATGGGCATGACCAAGCTAAAGAACAGAAATGCTTTATTCCGCAGCGTGATGCGGATGCGCATGGAGGCAAGGGTGAGAATGGTTCTCAATCGCGCAATCTCCTTCCGGTGAGCTCGATAAACACGTCTTCGAGCGACGGGGTGGCAATTTCCAGGCTAACCAGTTCGTTGTTTTCCACCTCAAGATGCTTGACCAGCGCGACGATGGCCGGGGCCGTGCGCTGGCAGTGCAGCACGTAGGCGCCATCCACTTCTCGTGCGTCAACGACTCCGTCCAGATTTTTCAGTGCACCATCGGAGACGGGCTTGCTCAGTCGAACCTCTACGCGCGTGGTGTTCGCTGAGCTTTGCTTGAGTTCGCGCGGCGTGCCCGCAGCGATGACTTTGCCATGGTCAATGATGGCAACTCGGTCGCACAGCCGCTCGGCCTCCTCGATATAGTGCGTCGTCAGCACAATGGTTTTCTTTTCGGCTTTGAGCTCTTCAATGATGGTGTAGATTTCACGCCGCACCTGGGGGTCCAGCCCTGCAGTCGGTTCGTCCAGAAAGAGCACGCGTGGATCATTGACCAAAGCCATGGCGAGCGCCAACCGCTGCTTCTGTCCGCCGGAAAGCTGGTTGTAGAAGCTGTTGCGCTTTTCGGCCAGCCCAAAGCGGTTCAGGAGTTCATCCGGGCTCCGTTTGCGCTTGTAAAAGCCCGCGAACATCCGGATCGCCTCGCCGACGCGTAACTTGTCCGGCAGGGAAGTGGCCTGAAGCGTTGCACCAATCTCACTCTTGAGCTCGTTGGGGTTTATTTGCGGGTCCAGGCCACAGACGGAGACGCGGCCTCCATCTGGTAACCGCAAGCCCTCGATCACCTCAATGGTGCTGGTCTTGCCGGCGCCGTTCGGGCCGAGCAGGCCAAAAACCTCCCCCTCCTCCACGGAGAAACTGACCCCGCGAACGGCGTGGACGTCTTCGTAGTGCTTTTCGAGGTTTTCCACCAGCAAGATAGGATTAGACATGGTTGGTCAGCGAACTTCCATGGTAACTCAACAGCCCGCATCTCTCGAACTCCTAATGCTTCCTTTTGGCTTTACGCTTGGGGTAAGTTTTCAGTTTCACGGGCTGCCTGCCGGTTCCTGCAGGCGACCAAACGTGACGCTTCAAGTCGACTCGGGATTCGAGGAGTTGGACGCCTTCGCTTTGCAGTAATTCTCGTTGCAGGGAAGCGTACGGCTCGCGGATGAGGAGTTTGCCGCGGTCACCCACTACGCGGTGCCAGGGAATGCCTTTTCCCGAGGGCGTTGCTGCCATCGCTCTCCCCGCGGTTCTCGCCCCACCGCGCAGGTGCAAAGCCTTGGCTAACGCCCCGTAGCTAATAACCCGGCCACGGGGGATTTGTTGCACCAATTGATAGACCGGAGCCCACGACATCCTGGAACCTCCTGTTCCGAAACGGTGTCCATCCTATGAATAGTTTTTCGTTCAGACAAGAGATTCTTGGCGCGGAGGCGTGTTTAATTCTTTACAAGAGGAAGACACGCAGGGAGGAACGACGGACGTTCAGACCGAATCAAAAATAGTGAAGAGCGAACATGCCAGCAGAAAATCCAATACGTTGCAGCGAAAAAATGATGGGCGAAATGTTGACTGATTCGCGCCCTCCGACCTTGACGGCTGTAGTGGAACGCTCTTACACTACAGCCACGGGGCAGCTCCCGGGAGGCACCCAGCGAGATTGCCGAGGAAGTGCGATGGCTTTTGTCCGCCGCAAGGGAAATTCCTACTACCTGGTGCACAATGTGCGCCGCGGCGGAAAAGTGCGGCAACTGCATCTGGCTCGGCTTGGCGAACGTGCTCGCATCACCGACCGGATTGTCCGCGATGTGACCAAGAAACATCCCTTCGTGGAACTCAACTGGCGCGCCCTCCGCGAACAGGTCAACAACCAGGTCGATCTGGCCGATCCTGAATCCCCGGCCGTCCAGAAGCTTGTTCAGTCCCTGCGAAATCTCAACTTGGACCTGGCGGACCTGTTTCCACCGGTCCTGCGTCTTTCCGAATCGCCCGCGGTCGCGCACGAGTTGCTCGTGCAGCTGCGGTTGCTCAATTCCACTATCCAGGTGAAGCTCGATCAGTTCAAGCATAGAAATGATCTGAAGAGAATCACCCGGGACGGCGGGCGTTTTGGAAACGCGCACTCCGCTTTGCGGGAGCGCTAGGAGGCGGTCATGGCCACAGGCGATCTATCCCTGAATCCGAATATTCGCAGCGCGGAGACCAATGAGTTTCAGAAGGCCCTGCGCGCGAAGATCGTTGGGCAGGATGAGGGTGTGCAAGCGCTCGTGGAACTGTTCCAGGTCTTCACCGCGGGACTCAATTCGCCGGGACGCCCCGTGGGTAACCTGCTTTTCCTGGGTCCCACAGGTTCTGGAAAGACCCGCCTTGTGGAAGCCGCCGCAGAGATTTTGTTTGACAGCCCGCGGGCCGTGATTAAGATCGATTGCGCCGAATTTCAGCATTCCCACGAGATCGCGAAACTGATCGGTTCGCCTCCGGGTTACCTCGGGCACCGTGAAACGCACCCTTTGATTACCCAAGAAGCGCTGGCGGCAAACCATCGCGAGGATTTGAAACTCAGCTTCCTGCTTTTCGATGAAATTGAAAAGGCCA
>Ga0187803_10000178_pt1 | contig 26860 bp, 25 predicted proteins | sample NC_wetland_sal_i_2_FD_132425 | JGI IMG/M metagenome (GOLD analysis project Ga0187803, IMG submission 132425) | Wetland sediment microbial communities from Neuse River Estuary, North Carolina, USA - Control_3 | ecosystem: Environmental > Aquatic > Freshwater > Wetlands > Sediment | place: USA...
GATGATCGCCCTGCGCGGCGACGAAAACGCCGAGCGCGGCTACCAGCCGATCATTGACACCTGGCGCGAAGCCAAGGACTGGCAGAAGGCCACCGACGTCGCGAAAGAAGCCGTGCAGAAGGTGCCCGGCAGCCGCGATCTGAAAATGGTGCTGGCGGCGCAGCAGGCCGACATGGGCCAACCCGACAAGGCGCTCCAAGACGTGCGCGCCATGTTGAAGGGAAACGCCGACGATCGCCAGGTTTATATCGCGCTGGCGCAAATGAACACGCGGCTGCGCCGCTTCAGCGACGCCGAGCAGGCGCTGGACAAGGCCGAGCAGCTCTCCACTAAGGATGACGATAAGGAATACGTCTGGTTTCTCCGCGGTTCAACTTACGAGCGCGAAAAGCGCTATGCCGACGCGGAACAGCAGTTCGAGAGGGTGGTGACGAGCGACCCGCAACATGCTTCGGCGCTGAACTATCTGGGCTACATGCTGGCGGATCAGAACATGAAGCTGGAGGAAGCGTTCGGATATATCAAGCGCGCGGTGGATCTCGATCCCGCCAACGGAGCCTATCTCGATTCGCTCGGCTGGGTTTATTTCCGTCTTGGAAAATACGACTTGGCGGAGGAGAACCTGCTAAAGGCATCGGAAAAAATTAACACCGATCCCACGGTCCACGATCACCTGGGCGATCTCTACCAGAAAACCGGGCGGTTGAAGCTGGCGGCCACCCACTGGGAGCGCGCGTTGAATGAGTGGAATCGCACGATCTCCGCCGAAGTGGACCCGGCGGATGTGGCACGCGTGCAGAAGAAGCTCGACTCGGCCAAGATTAAGCTGGCGCGCGAAGATGCGAGCAAGCAGTAGCCGATAGCACCAGACGCGAACATCCCCACCAGATCCCGTCCGCGCGTTCCAGGCGGTAAACTGGCAACTGGGTACTGGCAACTGGCTACTGATTCCATGCTCGCCGACTATGCTGTCCGCGTGGAGCAGTCTCGCGGACGCCGCCATCCCGAGCCTACTCACCCCTACCGCAACGACTTTCAGCGGGATCGCGACCGCGTAGTCCATGCGCGGGCTTTTCGCCGGCTGGAAGCGAAGACTCAGGTCTTCACGCGACGCTATTCGGATCATTTCCGCAACCGGCTGACGCACACCATCGAAGTCGCGCAGATTTCGCGCACCATTGCGGCGCAGCTTGGGCTCAACAGCGATCTGGTCGAGGCGCTCGCTTTGGTGCACGACATCGGCCATCCACCGTTCGGCCACGCCGGGGAGAAAGCGCTCGACGCCGCGATGCGCCGGCATGGATTCTCGTTCGATCACAACCTGCACGCGCTGCGCATCGTGGAGGACTTCGAGCTGCGTTACGCCGCGTTTCGCGGGCTTAATCTGACTTTCGAAGTGCGCGAAGGAATCATCAAGCATTCGCACGATTACGATGCGGGGGAACATCCGGAACTGGCCGAATATCTTCTTGAGCTGCGGCCGCCGCTGGAAGCGCAGCTTATTGACCTGACCGACGAGATTGCCTATAACACCGCCGACTTAGACGATGGCTGCGAAGCACACTTGCTGACCATAGAGCAGATTGCCGCGAGCGTGGCCATCTTTGACTGCTGCCTTCAGGAGGTGCGCAGGCTCTATCCGAGCGCTCCGGAGAAGCTGCAGTTCAACGAGACGCTGAAGCGCGTGTTCGACCGTCTGGTGAGCGATTTGATTTCAAATACGCGAGCGCGAGTCGCCGAGGCAGGCACGCACTCGCTCGAAGCGATCCGGCGACATCCGGAGCGGCTGGCGGCCTTCAGTCGGGAGGTCGAAGAAGGGCGGCGGCAGCTCAAGGATTTTCTCTACGAGAATCTCTACTTCAGTCCCGCGCTCGAAGGAGAGAAAGAAGACGCCGAGCGCATCATCGGAGAACTTTTCGCGCACTGGATGGAGGAGCCGGAAGACCTGCCGCGCAGCTACCGCGAGAAGGCGGCGCAGGTCCGGGGTCCCCAGCGGGCGCGCATTTGGCCCGCTGGGGTGGAGGAGCCCCTGCCACGCATTATTTGCGATTACATTGCGGGCATGACGGACCCGTTCATTTATCAGCAGTATGAGAAGTATTGCGGGGGGTAGCGACGCTCCAGTCCCTGTCAGTGCTCGATGGCGTTCGGCCTCACTTGTTTCCTAAGCAACTCCAGTGTCACTTTGAGCGATTCCCCCGAGGGCTCATGACCGGTCCCCCGCACGCTGATGAATTGCTTCTGGGGCGCTTTGATCGTATCGAGGTACGCCTTGGGAAGCTCCGGCAACGCGTTTATATCCTCTTGGCCCTGAATAAAAAAGATTGGGATCGCGAAGTCCGTTCCGAGCGCGGGGAGGTCCACTGTCTCCATGGGGCCTGACATCGTCATCCCGAAAAAGTGAATGAACGAAAAGTCGTCGGCTTCGTCGTACTGTGCCCGCTCCGCGGCTGAAGCATAGGCGGGGTCTATGGTTATCGGGGGTGAGGCGACAGTGACCTGCTTGGCCTGATATGCCAGAAGGGCTTTGTGGAACACCGGCCACTTGCGGAGCGAATCCCATGGCGGTGGGCCGAGTGCTTCCAGCGCCTTGACGGTTGTTTGATCGTCGGCGGCGCGAGCAAGCTGAAGCACGCGCGCGTAACTCGCGGCCTGACCGTTTCTTTCGTTTACCAGCTGCGCCATACCAATGTAGGCGTAGAAGAGATCGGGCCGTTGCTTCGCCATGTAGATCCCAAGAATCGAGCCCCATGATCCGCCGATTAGAATGATCTTTTTCTTGCCCAGGTGTTTCGTGAGGTACTCGCTGACTTCGATACCATCCTGGACCATGCGATCTATCGTCATGGTAGCTTCGATCGACGGGCCAGTCTTTCCATACGTTCTGCCGGCTCCACGCTGATCCCACTGCACCAGGGTGAAGTCCTTCTCCCATGTACCGAACCACGAGTCCGCAAAGGGGCTCCATGCATCTCCGGGCCCGCCATGGAGAAAGAGAATGACCGGATTGCGCTTGTCATCACCCTTGATCGTGATCCATTGGCCTATTCCGCCGATCTGGATGAAGCCTTCCTCCTTCAACTGCATCGTGTGGCCGGTTGCCACCGAGTTTTTCCCTAGAGCTGTGCCGGGCACGCCGAGCGCGATGCCAATGGCAGCGAGGCCTAGCAGCGTTGACGCACACGCTCTCTTGCTTTCAATTGGCATTGTGATCTCCATTGCACAGGGGGCGGTCGAGCCTCGATCCGCCGCGTTGTTTCGTTAAGGAATACGAATCTCGGTTGTAGTGAGTTCCCGATTTTGCGCCAAAGGCCTTCTTTCGATGAATTACCTTGCGTATGTAATTCGGTAAACCACGCCCCCCGCGTCGTCGCTCAAGTACATCGATCCGTCTGCGGCGAACGCAATCCCAACCGGACGCCCCATCCAGCGCCCCCGCTTCGTCTCGCCGGGAGCGAGCCACCCGGTGATGAAGTCTTGCGCGCCGCCGACTGGCTGGCCCTTGTCGTCGAGCTTTACGCGCACGACTTTGTAGCCGGTCGGGACGCTGCGGTTCCAGGAACCATGAAACGCCACGTAAATATTGTTGCGATACTCGGCCGGGAACATTGAGCCTTCATAGAAGGCCAGCCCAAGCGGCGCCGAATGCGCCTGCATCTGGACTTTTGGCACCATCACGCTTTTGCAGCGATCGTCTCCCGCCTTGGTGAAATTCGTGTCGGGAACGCGGTCGCCGTAGCAATAGGGCCAGCCAGCGTCCACACCGCCGTTTCCCAGGTCGTAGATCGTTTCCGGAGGCAAGTCATCGCCCAGCCAGTCGCGGCCGTTGACCGTCACCCAAATCGTGTCCGTCTTCGGATTGACCGCGAGCCCCACAGCGTTGCGTAGTCCCTTGGCGAAAATCTTCTGGCCACTGCCATCGGGATTGAACTCCATTACAGCCGCTCGGCGCGGGTCTTTCTCGATGCAGACGTTGCAACTCGAGCCGGCCGACACGTACATCTTCCCGCCGTGAAACAGAAGACTGCGTGTCGAGTGCCCTCCGCCGCCAGGTAGAGCGGTGATCAGTTTCGGGTTGGTGGCCCTCAGACCCGCCTCATCCCAGTCGTAGCGCCGAACCTTGTCGTTCTCGGCAACGTAGAGCTTTCCTTCGTAGAAGGCCAGTCCGTGGGGTTCATTCAGCCTGTCCAGAACCGTAACGATGCGGGCGGCCTTGCCCGTGTGACCCGGGTCCGGGAGAGCGACGATTTTATCTTCCCCGGATTCGCTAACCAGCAGCGTGCCGCTAGGGCTGAAAGCCAACATGCGAGCACCATCCACATCGGAGGCGAAAACCGCGATGTGAAAGCCGGCGGGCAGCTTGAGCTTGTTCAGGTCGAACGGAGCCTGTTCGGCGTGAGCGAGTGAGGCTAGCAGAAACAGCAGGAGCACAGGCCAGCGAAGTCTCATGATTGTCTTGATGATAGGGCAATACGGAAGATGCAACTTCAGGGAGGAGGGATTCCTTCGGTTTTGCTCAAAGGTCGTGACCTTTGCAATTGGCGGCACTGGGATCAAGTATTTCAGCGCAGATGGGGTTCTAGTACCGTGACCGCATGATTCTTTCCACTCTAGTCTGGACGCCCCGAGGGCAGGGCGCCCTCGGAACCGCCGGCAAGGTGCCGGCGCTACGCTCTGTGCATTTGTAGTGATAACCTCGCGGTCAGAGTTCTAGAAGTAGGGATACTTCGACTTCCGCTCAGGATAACTCGGCACAAAAGGTCACAGCTGCTCAGGATGACTCGGCAGGGAATTCGCGATCTTAGCAGAACCTTATCTTCAGGGTAGAGGGTCAACAGAATTCGGGGGAGCGCAACCGGGGCTGGGCTACGACCCTCCCGCCACGAGCGTCACAACATCGAAAAGAATCTTGGGCGCACGCCGTAACTCTTCCACGCGCACGCGTTCGTCATTGCCGTGTTCGGTCGAACCTTCTTCCTCGGTGGCGGTGTAGGGCGTGAATCCGTAGGCCTGGATGCCCAGCGGCCGGTAGCGCTGATTTTCCGTGTATCCGCTGGTAATGCGCGGAGCCACCGGTGCATTTCCGAAGTAAGCGCGCGACACCTCGCGAATGGCTCGATATAGCGCCGTGTCGGTCGGCGAGCTATTGGCCACGCGAAACTCCGCGTTCTGCGGTTCCACCGTGACATCGGGATCGTTTACGACGCGGCGGATGGATTCAAGGAACGCCTTGGGATCGGCTCCGGGCAGCATGCGCACATCCACGTTGGCCCAAGCCTCAGGCGGAATGACGTTGGTCTGCTGCGATCCGCCCAGCATGGTGACCGCAAGGGTGTCGCGCAGAAGGAAGTTGATGGACTCGTCGGCGGCGATTTGCCGCTGCACTTTCTTGTCCTGAATCGCTTTTCGAATATCGGAGAACATGCGCGCCCGCTCGGGCGGTTCGTAGGGCGCCATGATCTTGAAGAACTCATCCACCACCGGCAACACGCGCAGCGGCGTCTGATACTGCAGCAGGCGGTTCAGCGCGCGGATCAGCCGGTTGGGCGCCGAATCGGGAATGGGCCGCGAACCATGCCCCGGCCGCCCATGCGCCGTAATGTGCAGCCACAGCGTCGTTTTCTCGCCCACATCCACGCCCACGTAGCGCACTTTGCCGTTCTCGAGCAGATTCTCTCCGCCTTCATTGATCAGAAACTCGGCGTTGCGCAACAGGTCGCGCTGGTTGGCGATGAACCAGTCCGTCCCCGTGCCTTCGGCTTCTTCGTCGGCGACGGCGAGAAAAATCATGTCGCGGTCGAGCGCAATTTTTTCGCGCTTCAGCATCACCATCACCACCAGCTGCGCCAGGCCCTCGTTTTTCATGTCCTGAGCGCCGCGGCCGTACATGGAGCCGTTGACGATCTGGCCGCTGAAAGGAGGCACGGTCCAGTGCGTGGGGTCGCTGGTGACCACGTCCATGTGATTGAGGAGAACGAGTGGCCGCTTGGCCTCGGCGGCTGTGTGCGGCAGCACCGCCCACAAATCGGCGCGACCCGGCGCATACTCGAATACCTGATTTTCGATTCCTTCCTGATCGAGAATCTTCTTGTAGAACCGCGCCGCGCGCATCTCGTTGCCTGGAGGGTTGGTGGTGTCAATGCGTAGATACTGCTGCATCCAATCTACAGACAAATCCGCATACTGCCGCAAACGCTCGGCGGGAATACGCGCCGAAGCCAGCGCCCCGGCGCTCGCCTTCTGAGCAAGCGCGCTGGTGGAGAAAACAAGGAGTATTGCCAACAACGCAAGAGTCGAAAATGGACGGGAGTTCAATTTAGTCACTCACTTTCCTGGTTTACTGGTTGCCCGAGGATGCCGCCGCACGCAGTTTTTATATCCGGCGCGGCCAAAATTACCGTCGGCGGTCCCGGTTCGCGGCCAACGATAAGGTACAATATCTATGAAAATAAAGCACTTGCAATATTGGTTCGGGCCCTTGCATTTGGCACGAAAACTGTTAATGAAGAAGCAGGCTTGGTACAGCCTGTTCGTTACGGCATCGGTTGCGTCGGTTCATGCCTGCCGAGGTCGTGGGATCCGCTTTCGAAACGGGGCAAGAAAAACGACGCAACACAACGCGCTGAAAGCGCATTGGAGTGGAATTGCTACTCCCTGATTGGAGGAAGTTCAAGATGAAAAGCCGTATCCTTATTGGTCTGCTGTTGAGCGCGATGCTGGCTATATCCGCTTTCGCGCAGAACAGTTCCCCTTCCCAGAGTTCCACGGAGCAGGCTCAGTCCGCAAGCCAGGCTCCTGCCACCGCCACCCAGCCCAGCGCCAAGGCCGAGACCGCGACCGGCAAAGAGCCGTTGCAGCCCGAGACCCGCGAAGGTTTCTGGGGACGTGTCAATCCCTTCGCGCGCAAGAAATATGTGGCGCGCCAGACCCAGCCCATTCGCGACCGCATCAACGAGCTTGATGAGCTGACGGCGGCCAACAGCAAACAGATCAAGGACGCCGACGCCCGCGCGCAACAGGGAATTCAGCTGGCTTCGGCCAAGGCCAACGAGGCCGACCAGCACGCGATGGACGCTGCGAACAAGGCGCAGGCCGCGCAACAGACTGCTGACCAGGCGCACACTCGCTTGAGCAACGTCGAGCAGGTCGTCACCAACATTGACCAGTATCAGCCCGCAACCCAGGCCGAAATCCGGTTTAAGCCGGGACAGACGGTGCTCAGCAAGAATGCCAAGGCCGCTCTCGACGACATGGCGGCTCCGCTGAAGGGCCAGCACGGCTACGTCGTCGAAGTGCAGGGGTTCTCTTCGGGTCAGGGACAGGCCGCGATCGCCAACTCTCAGAAGATGGCCGAATCGGTGGTGCGTTACCTCGTCCTCAACCACGACATCCCGGTCTATCGCATTTACCTTGTCGGAATGGGTAACGCCCCGCTTCCGGCAACGGCGACGGACGAATCGAAACCGAAGCCGAAGCGGCTCACCGGCGGACGCGTCGAAGTCAGCCTCTTGAAAAATAATCTGGAGCAGCTCGCGTCAACCACGACCAACCAACAACCAAAATAGCAACCCTCCCCCTGGAACACTCAGCCTCCGGCGAAAGCTGGAGGCTTCTTTTTTGGTGAGAACTTGGCCGGACTGCGGATTATGCGCCCGTGGGCGTCGTAACAAAGCCCCCGCTGGGTCGCTTGAGCTGGCCCTCGTGCTATGCTTCACGCGTCATGGAAACCTGGTACTCATACCGTACCTCTTCGCCGGTTGGCCCGCTGTTTTTGGCCGCATCAGCGAGGGGCTTGCTGCGTCTGGAATTCCAGGCGCGCATGATGAAATTGGATTCAGAAGCGATTCAGCTCCGGGAGTCCAAACAAGCCCTCGCGCCCTACCTCCGCGAACTCGAGCAATACTTTGCGGGCGAGCGCCACCAGTTCTCCATTTCACTCGATCTGCGTGGCACTGATTTTCAGCTCAAGTGCTGGCAAGCTCTGCTCGACATCCCTTACGGTGAAACCCGTACTTATGGCGACATCGCCCAGGCCATCGGACATCCCCATGCATTCCGTGCAGTCGGCATGTCGAACAACCGGAATCCAGTTGCCATCGTCGTCCCCTGCCATCGCGTGATCGCATCCGACGGATCGCTGTGCGGCTATGGCGGCGGACTCAACGTCAAGCGCAAGCTGCTCGACCTGGAGCGAGCCCACATTCGTCCTTCTCTTCCTCTCGAAATCGGCGCATAGGGCGCTCAACTCTGGCCACGAGCTACCCGTTGTCCAACACTGCGTCACCGTGCGCGAAGCGCGCCCGCTTTAATTGCATAGTGTGAGCGTGGTCTCTAGCCCGGATTTCTCATCACGGAGACACGGAGAATGGCACCGTGGTCAAAACCAGGAGATGGGCGGCCATGTCCATTCTTTTCGCTTTGCCAACATCACGACATCAGCGCAAAATCATAGGGACACGCGGGAATATCGCCAAACCTCCAGGCACAACAAGCATTCCTCCGTGACTCCGTGTCTCCGTGGTGAGAAATTGCGGCTAGTAGACAGCCCCATGGGTGAGATTCGGGACTGTACTTCGCAGCACCAGGTCAGTAGGTTCCCGGAACCAGCGACACTCCGTCCGCCCCCTTCGTGACGAAATGTTTCGTCATCGCGGGTGTGCCCTGAATGTTGATTACGACAGCCGTGTGAATAGCGCCAATGTACAGATTGCCCTTGCCATCCGACTTGATGCCATCGGGTGCATTCATCTGTTTAGAAAAATCGTAATAGGTAAAAGTGGATAGGTCGGTTGGTATCTCCAGCAAGCCGCTACCGGTGGTGCCATCATGCGTCGCCCAAAGCTCTCCCGTGTAGGGGTCGTAGGTCAGGCCGTCGCCGCCGTTTACCCCGCGGTGGGGCTCCAAGACCAGCGTTTTCAGAGTTGCTCCGGTAACCGGATCAATCTGGACAATCGTATTGTGATTCGCCACCGCGAACAGGTTTCCGTTAGGGTCGTAGGCGAGTCCATCCGTTGTTCCCAACTTCTTTCTAAGCACGGTCGTCGCGCCGGTCAAGAAGTCAAAGCGCACGATCTGCCCGCCAAGCTGGTAGATTGCGATCAGCATGCTGGTCCCATTCGGCTCGATCACCAGATCGCGCGCTCCTGGGACCCCCGTTACCAGAACGGTATTGGTCTGGGCTACGGGGTCATACAAATTTACGACGCCAGCTTTGGGCACAGAATAGAGCAGTTGCCCGTTCGCATTCAGGATCAGGTCGTCCGGTCTTGCTCCAATGTTGTAAAGGGTTGTGAGCTGACCCGAGTTCAAATCCAGGAGCTGAAGTTGTTGCTGGAATTCGTTAGCTATGTACAGCTGTTGGGCCCATAACGTACTCGCGCTAACCCACATTAATATGAACGTGCTTATGACTAGTAGACACAGCCTCTTCATCTTTGTGCTCCTAAGTTCTTGTGCTCATCTGCTAACACCGGTGGTTGAGCAAAAACTGCTCTTGAAGTACGCCGCTGACATTCCGCCCCCTTCACCCTCGTCATTCCGACCCTGAGCGAAGCCAAAGGGGAGGAATCTGCTGTCCGATGCAGTGACCGAACGGGTTTGTCATTCTGTCATCGTGTCTTTACAGGGCTATGGTCGTTACACAGCTCGGGGAGGTAGAGGAGGAAATGCCTAAGCATTAATTTTGCATCATGCAGCCAATATCTGCAACCGTCGATTTGTGTCGTCGGCAAGCATTGTGTTTTCATTAACATACGTTGCCGTCTGGCGGGCGCAGCTGACGGCGGGAGCGGAATCAGAATGCAGTCAAAACATCGGACAGTCGATGACCGCAGAAGGTTCCTGCGCTGTCTCGCTTGTAGTCCCCTGCTGGTGAACCCCGCACTGGATGCTTCGGCAGAGAGTTGGTTCTCGTCACAACCTGTAAAATCACTACGATCTGTCGAGGATCATGTGCGCCCCACGATTCAGCAACTCAGCCAGCAGATTCGCAATCGCTCGATCTCCCCTGTCGAGCTGACTCGCGATTGCCTCGCTCGCATCGAGAAGCTCAATCCAAAACTGAACGCCTTCATCACAGTTCTGGCCGAACCCGCCCTCGCTGACGCCCGCCGCGCCGAAGAGGATATCCAGCGCGGAGACTACCGCGGCCCGCTCCACGGCATCCCCATCGGCCTCAAAGACATCTTCGACACCGCTCGAATCCGCACAACCGCCGCCAGCGCCCAATACAAAGATCGCATTCCCACCGAGGATGCCGAAGTCGTCCGCCGGCTTCGCGCCGCCGGGGCCATCGTTCTCGGCAAGCAAAACCTGCACGAATTCGCCTACGGCGGCAGTTCCATGATCAGCTTCTACGGCGAGGTGCACAACCCGTGGGACCTTTCGCGGATCACCGGAGGCTCCTCGGGCGGATCCGCCGCCAGTGTTGCCGCCGGCTTGGGCTTCGCGGCTGTCGGCACGGACACAGCCGGCTCGGTCCGCCTGCCCGCCGCTTACTGTGGCATTGTCGGACTCAAGCCAACGTACGGGCGCGTGAGTGCGCGCGGCGTCGTTCCACTCGCATGGTCCTACGATCACGTTGGCCCGCTCACAAATTCGGTTTGGGATGCGGCCCTGATGCTGCAAGTTCTAGCGGGCTACGACGCGGGCGATCCCGCGAGTGTGGACGCGCCTGTCCCGAACTACACCGCCCGCCTGGACCATCTCCCTTCCAGGCTGCGCATCGGTGTGCCGCGCGCGTTTTTCTTCGACGACTTGCATCCCGAAATCGCACCGGCAATCGAGAACGCAATCCAGGTCTTTCGCGGGATGAAGACTGAGATTCACGACCTCAAGCTGGAAGTCTCGACCGACCGGACGCTGGCGAGCGCTGAATCGTACGCTTTTCATGAGCCGCTGGTCGCCCGCTCGCCGCAGCTCTACCAGCCGGCAACGCTCACCCGCATTCAGTCGGGAGCCGGCATCTCTGCACCTGCCGCGCTGCGTGCCCGTCGCGAACTCGAGGCGATGCGCCACGCCATCGGCAACGTGTTCGACAACGTGGACATCCTGCTCACGCCGGCCGTTCCCATCCCGCCGCCTGCCATCGCCGACCTGCAGAAGAATCCTGAGAATCTTCGCCCCACCGAACTCATCATGTTGCGCAACACGCGCCCATTCAATGGGTGGGGGATTCCCGCGATTTCGGTTCCGTGTGGATTCACTTCCGGCGGCCTGCCGATTGGCTTGCAATTAGCCGCCGCGCCCTGGCTAGAGGATTTGCTGCTGCAGGTCGCGTATGCCTACGAGCAGGCCACAGAGTGGCACAAGAAGATGCCGGAGCTACTACAAACCACGTAGGGACGGACGCCCTCGTCCGCCCAGCCGAGCGAAGCTCGGCGGGGTTCGCTCACGATGACAGGAGGCTGCCCGGCCCCGGACTCAACGCTCCCGCATCGCTAGCAGGCTCACCACGTATGCGAGCATGGTCACGGCTGCGAATCCCAGGAGCACGACATGGAGCGGCCACATTCTCGCGGGCAACGGCATCGGGATGAATACCTGATAGAGCGTGTTTGCCAGCCAGAATCCCGCCATCGCGAACAGGATGCCGCGATCGGGGTGTGAAGATCGGCGCTGTGCGCGGAGCGTGACGAACGTCAGGATGCCTCCAGCTAGAAGTAAGAAGCTGAAGAAAAAGTTCAGCGAAAACAGCGCCCACGGAATGGGCTCGGGGACCTTCTTCAGGAACGCACCCCAGTGAAACATGGAAGGGAGGAAAAAATGGTAGGCACCCATCGCCGAAGAGAAGGATGCGGCGATCGCGAGTGCTACCGTTGCGGTGCTCTTGCGAGTCACACGCGCTCCCTCTCCGACATGATCTTTCGGATTCGCATTCGCATTCGCCTGCTGCGCTCAGAGTTTGTGACTTTATTGATTTCGTGCCAAAACGGATGCTGAAAGCAAAAGATTTAAGTACATCCAAGAGCGCGAAAAATCAAAAAAGTCACAGCCTCTCAGGATGACAGTGGCCAGTGCAAGCGGGGAATGACGAGCACCCTGGCCCGGACCGCCGAAGGCGGTTGTTCCCATCTAATCACTGCCATTTGCCGCCGCTTGGATCGACGATCCGCACCTTTTTCATCCGGCGGCCGACGCGAATCACAATCTCTCTATTAACAGGAATTTCCACAAGTATCGCGCCAGGGGTCATTCGAACACCTTCGATTTCGACTGCACCAGCCTTGATCCTAGCTGTGGCCTCGGTGTTCGATTTGGCGAAACCGAAACGACACAGGAGCTTGTTGAGGTGAACTATGAGGGAATCGTCAAGGTCACTGGATTCTCCACCAGGCTTTCTGATCACCTGAACAGCCGAACCACCCACAATTCCCGGAGCTGCGTCGGGCAAGACCTCGTGAAAGTCCGCCCTTTGCGCTACGGTGCGCTCTAATTCCTCCGGGATTTCGTCTTTCTGAAACTGCTTGGCCCAGTCTTCACCTGCTTTGGTGGCGGCTTCGGCGGAATGGAAGTCAGCGACAATCGCCCGCGCCAGCTCCTTCTTCAGCGCCATCGGATGTGCCTTGCCGCTGGCCGCGTCCTGCTTCATCTGCGCGATCTGGCCTGAGCGTACATCCGTTAGCAACTCGTAGTAGCGCCACATCATGTCGTCGGAAATGGACATGATCTTGCCGTACATCTCAAGCGGCGGCTCATGAATGCCGATTGCGTTGCCCAGCGACTTCGACATTTTGTTTACGCCGTCGAGGCCTTCCAGAATCGGTGTCGTCAGCACCACCTGCGACTCCTGCCCATAGGCGCGCTGGATCTCCCGCCCCACCAGCAGGTTGAATTTCTGATCCGTGCCGCCAAGCTCCACGTCGGCTTCGAGCGCTACGGAGTCATACCCCTGCGCCAGCGGATACAACAGTTCGTGCATGGCGATCGGCTTCTCTTCCTGGAAGCGCTTGTGGAAGTCCTCGCGCTCGAGCATCTGCGAGACCGTGTACTTCGCTGTCAGCCGGATGAAATCCTCGGCCGTGAACTTCGAGAACCAGCGGCTGTTGAAGTCAACGACGGTCTTCTCTGAACTGAGAATCTTGAAGACCTGCGCCTTGTAGGTTTCGGCGTTCTGCTCGATCTGCTCGCGCGAAAGCGGCGGACGCGTCGCCGAGCGACCCGTCGGATCGCCGATCATCCCGGTGAAGTCGCCAATTAGAAAAATGACCGTGTGTCCGAGATCCTGAAAATGTTTGAGCTTGCGCAGCAGGACGGTGTGGCCAAGGTGCAGGTCAGGCGCGGTGGGATCGAAGCCCGCCTTCACGCGCAGCGGCTTGCCCGTTTTGAGCGAGCGGTCGAATTTCGCGCGCAGCTCGGACTCTTTGACAATCTCCGCCGCGCCCTTCTTGATGTAGGCCAGTTGTTCGTCAACCGGTGGAAAGTTTGACATGAGATTTGATTATAAACAGGCGCCTACAAGGCCTGCTCCTCATCCGTTGGGCCGATGCATGTAGGCATACATGACCAAGGCAAACAGGAGAGAGGCCACCGCCGTGACAAAAATCGTGGGGACCCAGAACAGCACAACTCGTAGGATTTTGCTGTGGAGTCGACCGGCGTACCAGAAAAAAAGGAAGAGCAGCAGCCCAGAGAACCAAAACATCGGTGTATGAAGCGCCTCTGTGAGACCGCCTGCAACCACTGCGAAGCCGGTAGCTTTCTCCGACCTGATTGACGGATACATCATGACGGTCAGCAAGCCAACAAGAAGTATGGTGATTGTGGTGATTCCGCTCAATAAGACCTTTACTAGAGTCATGTTTACTCCATTATTACCAAGCGATGGAGGATAGCTTAACGGCCAGCTTGCGAAGAGTAGAAGCTCAATGCTACATCTCCCTGCTCGAGTTTTCGATAGCGACGCAGTTCTCCATAACCTGCGGCTGGGTCAAAACGCTTCTCGTGCTCGGCGATCACCACGCTCGAGGCGCGTATCAGCTTCGACTCCGCCAGCGTCCTCAGTGTCTTCGCGTACTCGTTCTGCAGCCGGAACGGCGGATCCAGAAACACAAAGTCCGCCACAACGCCGACAGTTTCCCATTGCCGCAGCGCCTTGCCCGCTTCCGCCTTTGCAATCTGAAATCTGGACTCAATTCCGAGCGATTTGAGGTTGGCCGCGATCAAGTCGGCTGCCGATTTTGACGATTCAGCGAAGTAGACCATCGCCGCGCCTCGGCTCAGGGCTTCGATTCCCACCGCGCCTGTTCCCGCGTACAGGTCGAGCCACGTCGTTCCCGACAGCGCCTGCGGATTGCCTGCGCACAGCACGTCAAACAGCGTTTCACGCAACCGGTCAGCGGTGGGACGTATGTCCATGCCGCGCAGCGAGCGCAGCGGACGGCCCCGGTATTGTCCGGCAATGACTCTCATCTTTCTTGGTCGCCAGTCGTCAGTCGTTGGTCGTTCGTTGTTCGCAGATGCGGAACGCTGTCGACCGACGACTAACGACCAACGACCGCCTGCCCGCACTTCCTCGCAAGCTCGGTACCTTCGATTGCACTTCCTGGAACTATCCCGCTGCCGGGGTGTCTGAGTGGATAGAATACTAGTAGGCATGTCCATGCGGAGCTGGTCCATCCCGGTCGGCCGTCTGTTCGGAATCGAAATCCGTATCCATCTGACGTTCCTCTTTTTGCTCGTCTTCGTGTGGAGCACCGAGTCCGCCACCCAGGATGCGAGTGCAGCGCTGCGCGGGTTGGGCCTGGTCGGCATCATTTTTGGCAGCGTCGTGCTGCACGAACTCGGTCATGCGCTGGTGGCGCGCGGTTCGGGCGTCCCCGCCAAAGGAATCATCCTGTTGCCGATCGGCGGCATTACTGTCCTCGACGAAGCACATGCGGTTCCGGACCCGCTGAACGCCTGGAAGCGCGACATCCGTATTGCCGTCGCCGGCCCGCTCGTCAATCTCGCCCTCGCCGGAGTGTCGGCGCTCGTCCTGTCAACGGTCATTCCTGGCTTCCCGCTGGCCGCGCGTCCGCTGGTCCATTCCAGTGCCCTGCTGCGCAGCATCGTGTGGGCAAACCTCTACCTGGGCCTGTTCAACCTGCTGCCCGCCTATCCCATGGATGGGGGACGCGCGCTTCGTGCCATGTTTTCGCGCCGTGTTGACATGGTGCAGGCCACGCAGCGCGCCGTGCGCATCGGACAGGTGTTTTCCATGCTTTTCATGATGGTCGGCATTCTTATCACGGTGCGCGCGGAAACGCGCTGGGACGGCTATTGGCTGATGATGATCGGGTTTTTCCTCTTCGTGGGCGCGCAACTGGAAGAGCGCTCGGCGGTATTCCATTCCGTTCTGCAGAGCGTGCGCCTCGAGGAGGTCATGCTCACCGATTTCGCCACGCTCTCTCCCGCGGACACGCTGGAGGACGCGCTCGAAAAAGCGGTGCATACGTTGCAGGACGATTTCCCGGTTGTCCGCGGCAGCGACATGGTGGGCGTGATTTCGCGGCAAAAAATCCTCGAAGCTCTGCGCGCCAATGGCAACGGCTACGTGCAGGCGGTGATGAACCGCATCTTTGACGTGGCTGCCAAACAGGAGTCGCTGGCCTCGGCCTTCCGCAAGCTCTCAGCCCGCAACCTCAGCATCATTCCCGTAGTCGATGACCAGCACCTGATCGGGATCGTGACGCTGCAGAACCTTATGCACTCGATGGCACTGCTAGCCGAAAGCCGCAAGCTGCGTCGCGAAGCAGCAGACTCCTAGAACGAACTCATAAGAGTTTGTCATCCCGAGCGTCCGGGGCCCCCAGCCCGCGCGCTTTTCGCGGGATGGGGTGGGGAGCGAGGGAGCTGCAGTTTGCGGCGCTCGCGCGCTAACTAATCGCCTTCGCGTAAACCCCCTGCGCCGCGCGCACGGCGCTCCCGAACTCGACTTTTTCTCCAGTGAGCGAGGCGATCACTTGCTCGAGCGCTCCCAGCACACCCACCGTGTCGAGATAGTCGTAGTATCCGATATGCGCGATGCGGAAAAGCTGGCCTTTCATCTCCGCCTGTCCGTTCGCGACCACAACGCCAAACTCATCGCGGAAGCGCTTGCAGATCGCAGTTGAATCGACGCCGGAAGGCGCGGCAATGGCCGTCAGCGCGGCTGCGGGACAGAGAGGCGCAAACAGCTTCAGGCCCAGCGCCTGCACTCCGGCGCGCGTCATGGCGGCGCACAGTTCGGCATTTGCGATCAGGGCGTTGCGTCCGGCCGGGAGATTTCCGTTCCCCAGCTGCCGCACATAATCGAGCGCGGCAGCGAGCCCGGCAAACAGCGCGGTCGAGGGCGTATAAGCAGTCTCCGTCTTCGCTGCCGCTTTTCTTTCCTTGCGCAGATCGAAGTAGTAGCGCGGAGATTTCGTCGTCTCCATGCGCTGCCAGGCTCGCTCGCTGATCGCGCCGTAAGCCAGACCGGGCGGAATCATCAGCGCCTTCTGCGAGCCACCAATGATCACATCAATGCCCCAGGCATCCACATCGAGCTGCGTGGTGCCGAGGCCGGTGATGGCATCCACGACCAGCAGGGTATCGGGCAGAGTGTCCGGAGAAGACCGCACCAGTTTCGCGATGGCTTCAACGTCGTGGCGCACGCCCGTGGAACTCTCGGTCGCCTGCATGTACACGCAGCGGATTTCAGGCGTCAGCTTGGCGCGCACCTTGTCGAGCGAAAATGTTTCGCCCTTGGGTGCACGGACGATTTCAACAGTGCAGTCAAACGCCTTGGCCAGCGAAACCCAGCGTTCGCCGAATGTGCCAGCCGTCAGCAGGAGCACTCGGTCGCCGGGAGAAGTCAGGTTCGAGACGGAGGCTTCCATGAAGCCCGTGCCCGAAGCGGTCAGCACGAGCACGTCGTTTGCGGTACCGATGAATTCCTTCAGGTCGGAGAGCACGCGCGTGAATAGCGCCCGGAAGTCCGCGGTGCGATGGTGCGCACCGTAGGAAGCCATCGCCATCTGCGCCGCCAGAAGTGGAGGAGTGGGACCGGGAGTGAAGAGTCTGTTTTTCTTGAGCATCTGGAGTCTCGAGGAAACAGGATATTCGATGGGCTCCGGCTTCGGGAAGCGGTTGCAGAGGTCAGAGGTCGGATTGCAGATGTGAGGAGCGAGTTTCTCAGTTTCCGGTTCGCAGTTCTCAGCCCTCAGCCCAGTTCTCCGTCCTCCTCTCAGCCATGCCCGAAGCTATAACCCGTGGAGTTCTCACCTCTGCAATCTGACCTCTAACCTCCTCAGTGTTCTCCCGTGTCCTCTTTGGTCGCTCCTCGCAGTTCTATAATCGAAGCCATGCCCCTCATTGATCAGATCCAGAAGGACATACTCGAAGCCATGAAGGCGCGCGAAGAGCAGCGGCTTTCGACGCTGCGCATGGTGAAGACCGCGCTCAAAAACAAAGAAATCGAGAAGATGGCGCCGCTCGACGACAAAGAGTCGCAGCAGGTGCTCTCCACGCTGATCAAGCAGCGCAAGGACTCGATCGAGCAGTTCACCAAGGGCGGACGCCAGGAGATGGCCGACAAGGAAGCCGCCGAAATCAAGCTGATCGAAGCCTATCTGCCCAAAGCTGCCGGCGAAGAAGAGATTGTGGCGGGGGTGCGAGCGACGATTCTCGAGATGACTGGGCCGCTGACGATGAAAGATATGGGCTCGGTGATGAAGGCCGCCATGGCGCGGTTCGCCGCAGCCGGGATGCGCGTGGACGGGAAGGTGGTCAGCGAGGCGGTGAAGAGGGAGTTGGCGGGGAAGTAAACGCTTTTGACTTTTGAAGTAGATTTCAAGCTTTCTCTTATCGCGAGCATGTCGGTCACCGGTGACTGGCTTTGATCTGGAATGGACAGCATACGCACTTTCAATACGCATCCTTTCTGTGCCGGAAGGAATGCAGCACGACCTCGCTGCCAAGGATGTCGTAGCGCAGGCGATAGTCTCTCCACCGCACGCGCCATTGGCCTTCGCCCGGTTTCAAGCCGGCCAGCTTCTTGATTTGGCGCCGTCCGCTGCGGTTGTGGGGATCGTCGCTGAGAAGCGCAATCAGTTCTTCGAGGGCGCGGACGAGCGCGGAGTCTTTCTTGCTGATCGCTCGGAATTCCCGCTCGAAGGCGGGCGTGGTGAGGACTCGAAACGGTCCGGCCATGACGCTCTGATTCTTCTGCTCTTACTTCTTCTTCCGCTTGCTGCTTGGCGTCTTCAATTCAGCCAGGAATTCGTGCGCACTGCGTGCCGCTCCTCTGCGGTACTCTATCGCGCTCGTCCGAATTTGCTCCTTCACTGATCGGTTCTGCATTTCGAGGTAGTCCTCAAGATCGTCGACGTGCATGAGTCCGGCGACAGGGATTCCGTCCTTCTCCAGAATGAAAACTTCGCGGTTTACGTGCACGCGGCGTACCACCTGGCCGAGGTTCACGCGCGCTCTGGTCAAAGCGAGACGGCTTACGACGGTTTTCATATTCTGATCAATGCTAATCAATATTGATCAATCCGGCAACTACTTGCTTCTCTGCCATTCCCGGTACGCTTCGCTCTTCCCAATCCCGCGCTCCTTGGCTACTTTTTTCAGGGCGGACTTTTCGTCCACTCGATCTGCAGCCATGATTTCGCGCACTCGTTGGGCGATGCTTGGCTCGGAGCTCGCAGCTCGCAGCTCGGAGCCATCTTGCTTCGCAATCAGAAGGGTGATCTCGCCTTTTACTTCACCCCGCGCCTTCAGTTGTTCGAGGACCTCTCCCGCGCGCCCGCGCAGAAATTCTTCGTGCAGTTTCGTCACTTCGCGCGCGACAACTACGTAGCGGTCTGTCCCTAGAACCTCGACTACATCGGCTAGGGTCTCTAGTACCCGGTGGGGCGCTTCGTAGAAGACCTGGGTCCTCGGCGACTCGCGCACGCTTTCCAGCAGCTTGCGGCGTTGGCCGGATTTGGCGGGGAGGAAGCCGCTGAAGCGGAAGGAATCTGTGGGCAGGCCGCTCGCTACCAGTGCGGCCAGGAACGCTGAGGCGCCGGGGATCGGCACGACCGGCACGTGATGGCGAATCGCTAACGTGATCAGGCGGAAGCCGGGGTCGGAGATGCCGGGCATGCCCGCGTCGGTGACGAGGGCGATCCTGGCTCCGCCTTCGAGGTCCACGACCAGTTCGGCGGCCTTGGTCATTTCGTTGTGCTCGTGATAGCTGACGGTGCGAGTCTGGATGCCGTAATGGCGGAGCAATTTCTGCGTCTGGCGCGTGTCTTCGCAGGCGATCACGTCCACTTCTTTAAGGACGCGCAATGCGCGGAGAGTGATGTCTTCGAGGTTGCCGATGGGCGTGGCGACGAGGTAGAGCGCCGGGCCGGGCGACGCGCTGGCCTTGACGGGCGGGGACGCCCGTCGCTCCATTTCTTTGGCGTTGTGCAAGGCTTCCATGCGGAAAGTCTAACAAGAAAGACTTTTCACCACAGAGACACAGAGTCACAGAGAAAAATCCTTTTCATTCCCTCTCTGTGACTCTGTGTCTCTATGGTAAAAAAGGCCTGGCAGCGATCCGTTCGAATGACGAAGATTGCGGGTGGGATGAATCACTCATCGCAATGTTCGCGCTTCGCTTTTTATTCCCCTCGTGCTAAACTGACCAGAATTGATGTGACCGCCCGCACTTTCCGCTCCAGCCCGCGGGTGTAGGCTACGAAGAACGTGCAACCCGCAACTCAGAATCGGGGAACCAGGAGCAGGCATCATGGCCGATGAACGAAGCAAGGCAATTGATCTCGCGTTTTCACAGATTGAAAAGCAATTTGGCAAAGGTTCGATCATGCGGTTGGGATCGAAGGAGGCGATCGTCCCGATCGCGGTGATCTCGACGGGCGCGATTTCATTCGACGCGGCCTTGGGCGTGGGCGGCGTGCCGCGCGGCCGTGTCATCGAGATTTTCGGGCCGGAGTCCTCGGGCAAAACCACGATTGCCCTGCAGGTGATCGCCGAGGCGCAGAAGAATGGCGGCATGGCGGCGTTTGTGGACGCCGAGCACGCGCTCGATCCCGGCTATGCGAAAAAACTGGGCGTGGACGTGGACAATCTGCTGGTTTCGCAGCCCGACTACGGCGAGCAGGCGCTCGAAATCACCGAGACGCTGGTGCGTTCGAACGCGATTGACGTACTGGTGGTGGATTCGGTGGCGGCGCTTGTGCCGAAGGCCGAACTCGACGGCGAAATGGGCGACAGCCACATGGGATTGCAGGCGCGGCTGATGTCGCAGGCGCTGCGCAAGCTGACGGGAACCGTTTCGAAGTCGCGGACGAGCCTGATCTTCATCAATCAGATCCGCGAGAAGATCGGCGTGATGTTCGGCAATCCGGAGACGACGACGGGCGGCCGCGCGCTGAAGTTTTATTCATCGGTGCGCATTGACATCCGCCGCATTGCTGCCATCAAGGAAGGCGACGTGGTGACTGGTTCGCGCACGCGCGTGAAGGTGGTGAAGAACAAGGTGGCAGCGCCTTTTCGCGAAGCTGAGTTTGACATTCTCTATGGCGAAGGAATTTCGCGCGAGGGCGACCTGCTCGACTTGGCCGTGAACAACAACATTGTCGAGAAGTCAGGCTCGTGGTTCAGCTACAAAGGCGAGCGCATCGGCCAAGGCCGAGAAAATGCGCGCGCCTTCCTGAAAGAGAATAAAGACGTGCTAACGAAGCTTGACGCCGAAGTGCGCAAGGCGATAGGGTTGACGCCCGCCGCCGCCGCACCGGGAGCTGCACAGGGTGCAGGTGCGCCTCCGACCGGAAAGGTGGCAACGATGCCGGCGGCACCGGAAGCAGCGAAAATGCCGGCAGCAAGACGTTAGATAAATGCGCTGAAACGACTAAACCCGATCCAAGAGAGTTGAGGCTAGTACGAGCTTCTGCTCGATCTTTAGCGCTTGTCGGCGGGCAAGGTCGTATATTTCCTCGATCATTTGAGATATTTCTTCTTCCTCCGGAGAGGTAGGAAGATCATTCGACACGGCGCGAAAGATTTCGTTATTGCTTCGATCCAACATGATTAGGACCGGCGCGGAGTCGTCCGGCCCAGAAGCCATCACCGTGAACGAAAAGTTTCTTTCTTCTTCATTGACACGAGCAATCAGCGTACGACTAGTCTCCGGCTCACCAATAGTACAGCGGAAAGAATTGCGTCCGAGGTCTGCCGCCCACTCGACCCGCCCCTGGCGAGTCTTCTCTAGCAGCTTGCGGACGATCTCTTTGTATTCAGCCGGATCAGACTTCACGGTTCACCCCGTCCTTCGATCCCAGATTGTATTTTACCCGATTCCCCGGAGAGGATCGCCAAGATCTCGTCGCACTTCTTGAGAACTTTCGCCTTGTCCTTCGCCTCCAACTGGTTCTTGCTGCGCATGAATTCCCCGACCTGCCGGGCGAGGCGGCTGGCCTCCAGAAAGCGTTCCTTGGTGACGGAATCCAGGAACTCCCACCTCGTAATTGCGCCATTGATCTCAAAACGAAGATCTCTGGCCAAGAAGGAGGCCACAGGCAAGTCTTCATGCTCAATATGGCTGCACAGCTCCTTTGCGCTGGCCTTCAGATGATGGAATTTGTCAGCGGCGATGAGGCTCCGCACGTCTCGCCGGGCTTCCTCCGCGCTTTGCTTCGCTCCCTTGGCTGCCCAGAACGCCCGAATGCTAAATAGCAGCCCGGCAGCACCGAGCAGCGCGCCCACAATGCTCGACCAATCCGCCAACTTCGTAAGCATTTCCTTGGTCTAACCAACCCGAGCCCGAGGAAACCGTGATCCAGCCGCTAACCGTGCAATCATACTACTTGCAGCCAGGAGGCTGGCACGCCGGAAACTGCATTGCCATTCGCATTTCCCACCGCATACAATCTAGGCTTTCTACGCCGGGGGTTCTGTGAAACGCATCAAAGTTATTTATCCCGGGTCGTTCGATCCTCCAACGAACGGCCATCTTGATCTGATCGAACGCGGCAGCGAACTTTTCGACGAACTGATCGTGGCAGTGCTGGGCAATCCTGAGAAAGACCCGCTGTTCAGCGTGGCCGACCGCCGGAAGATGCTGGAGGCGATGACGACGGAGTTTGGCAACGTAACCGTGGACACGTTCGACGGGCTGACGGTGGACTACGCGCTCCGGGTGGGAGCCAGTGCTGTGCTCCGTGGAATCCGCGCCATCAGCGACTACGAATACGAATTGCAGATGGCGCTGATGAATCGCAAACTGCAGCCGGGCCTGGAAACGGTCTTCATGATTCCTTCGGAGCAGTATTCGTATCTCAGCTCGCGCCTGGTGCGCGAGATCGCGCAACTGGGCGGTTCCGTGGATTCCCTGGTGCCGTCGCTGGTGCTACAGAAACTGCACGAGAAGATGGATGTGGCGCACAAGTTCGCGAATGCCGAAGCGCAGGACCGCGAGGCGTCGGAACGAACGACATCGGAACGTATGACGCCGGACCGAACCGAACGTAAGGCCAAACCCAGAAAAGGGAAATCATGAGCACAGCACCCAGCGCTGGCCCCCACCCTGTCCGGCTGACGGAGCGCATAAACCGGATTGAGCCTTCGGCCACCATGGCCGTCGTAGTCGAGGCTGACAAGCTGCGCCAGCAGGGCATTGACGTCGTGGACTTCGGCGGCGGCGACCCGCACTTCTTCACCCCGCAGCATGTCAAAGACGCGGCCATCGCCGCCATCCAGACGAATTTCTCGAAATACACGGCCGTTGGCGGCACGACGGAGTTGAAGGACGCCATTGTGCACCGCCACGCCGTGGACTTCGATTCCGACTACCGACGCGAACAAGTTTGCGCTTCGGTGGGCGGCAAGCACGCCCTATTCAACGTGATTTCAGTGCTGGTGGATCACGGCGACGAGGTCATCCTGCCCGTCCCGTACTGGGTCTCGTTCAAAGACATGGTGCGCTACGCGGGCGGCACCTGCGTGCTGCTCCAAACCGACGAGTCGCAGGACTTCCGTGTCACCGCGGAGATGGTCGCGCGGCTGATCACGCCGAAGACGAAGCTCATTATTTTGAACTCGCCTTCCAATCCATCCGGCGCGGTGATGAGCCCGGCCGACATAACCGAGGTCGTTCGCCTAGCGCACCAGCGTGGCATTTGGGTGATTTCCGATGAGTGCTACGTTTATCTCGATTACACCGGCCAGCACTTTTCGGCCGGTACGCTGCGCGAATACCGCGATCGTTTCCTGGTTATCGGCTCGCTCTCCAAGACTTATGCCATGACCGGCTGGCGTCTGGGCTTCACGCTCGGCCCGGCGGCCGTGATGACTGCGGTGCAGAAGTTGCAGAGCCAGTCCACATCGAACCCGACCTCGATCGTGCAGAAGGCCGCGGTCGCCGCCCTCAGGGGTCCGCAGCAATGCGTGGAAGGCATGCGCCTGGGATACATGAAGCTGCGCGACCATGTGGTCGGCGGATTGCGTTCTATCCCCGGCGTGAAATGCACGATGCCAGAGGGCGCTTTCTATGTCTATCCCAACGTTTCGTCGTTCTTTGGCCGTAGCGGGATCAACTCGGCGTCCGACTTGGCCGGCAAGCTGCTGCGCGAGTTCCACGTGGCCACGGTCCCCGGCGAAGGTTTTGGCACCAGGGAGCACATTCGCATCTCGTACGCCACACCCATGGCCGAACTCGACCGCGGGCTGGAGCGCATGCGGAAGTTCTTTGCCGCGCTGTAAGCAAGAGATGAGCATATTGAGCCAGGCGGTCACGCTAGCGATAGCTGCTCGGCGCGAGATAACACCTTTGTAATCAAGAGCAGGCAAGATTCAACTTGACGTATGCGACTAGGGTGGGTATGTTTGCTATATATCCGCTACGCTCGTAGGCGAGCAGGTTTCTAGAAACCCTCCGGCCTTCCGGAGGGTTTCTTTGTTATGAAGAAGAAAATCATTATCCTGATTGATGGCGGCTTTTTGCGGGTCAAGGCCAGACATGCTGGAAAGAAATACGATCCCGCGTTCATCGAGAAATTCGCGCACGTCTGCAAGATACCTGGTGAAGAAATACTGCGCATTCTCTACTACGATTGCGCTCCATACAGCGGAACGGTGAAGCTCCCCGTCTCCGGAACCCCGTACACGTTTCCGGGTTCGGACAAGTGGATGGACGAATTGGCCTGCAAGGACCTGTTTGCGGTCCGTCGCGGCGTGCTGAAATTCCGCGGTTACAAGCCAAAACACACGCCCGTCAACCTGGCTGCTGCTCTGACTGACGCGGATTTTGAAGCAGACTTTGAACAGAAGGGCGTGGATATGCGCATCGGTCTGGACATTGCCGCATACTCCGCCAACCGCGCCGCTGACAGGATCGTACTGGTGTCAAACGACACTGATTGCGTTCCAGCGATGAAGTATGGCCGCAAAGCCGGACTTCAAGTGGTGCTCATCGAACTCCCGAATAATAAGTGTGCGCGGGAATTGGTGATGCATGCCGACTATAAGCGACCCGTTCAATATCCATAGGTAAGTAGTGGAAACTCTCCGTCACGCCGAACTCTACCCACTCCTGATGTCGCCGGCCTTCGACCCGCGCCCCTGGGGCACGCTCGATCTCGCGCCGATTTATCCCAATCACAAGTTCAACGAGAGGATCGGCGAGGCCTGGCTCACAGGCGATAACTGCGAGGTGACAAACGGACCGCTGGCCAAGCGCACACTGGCGGAGCTGAGCAAGGAATTTGGCCGGGAGCTGGTGGGCACGGCGGCGCGCGACCCAGAGCGCTTTCCGCTGTTGCTAAAGTTCTTGTTTCCCGCGGAGAAACTCTCCGTGCAAGTGCATCCCGACGACGCGACGGCGCAGCGCTTCGGCGAACCTTGGGGGAAGTCCGAGTGCTGGTACGTGGCGCACGCGCGGCCGGGATCGCAGGTCGCGCTTGGATTGAAACCCGGCGTCACGCGAGCCCAATTCGAGCAGGCAATCCATGAAAAGCGTGCCGAAGATACGCTGAACTGGATCAATATTTACCAGGGCGAGATGATTTACGTGGCCGGGGGCACGGTGCACACTCTGGGGCCGGGGTCGGTGCTCGTCGAAACTCAGCAGCAGTCCGACACGACCTACCGTCTTTATGATTACGGGCGGCCGCGGCCGCTGCACCTCGAACACGGACTGGCGGCGGTGAAAGAGCGGGTGGCCTCGGGCAAAGTGATCCGCCCCGCGCCGGTCAGCATCGATGGAGGGAAAAATCGGCTTTCCTCCATGATCGCCGCGCCCTATTTCACCGTGGACATGTTCGAGCTGCAAGAGTCGCACGAGTTTTCGACCCGCGACGCCTCGGGCAAGAACTCGGCGCAGATCCTGGTCGCGGTAGAAGGTTGCGGGATCGTGGAAACCGCGGGCCGCGCTCCGGTGACGCTGGCCAAGGGCGATGCGGTGGTAATTCCGGCTAGCTTGGGCGACTTCGCTGTGCGTCCGCAATGGGCGGTTGAGTTCTTGAGAGCCTACGTGCCCGGAACCGAAGTGCCTGAGCCTGCCACGCGCCTGTGAGTGGCCGCTATAACGGAGAGCGCTGTTGAGTGAATGGACGCTGTGGAAGATAGTTCGACGTCTTTTTCTTTACCTCGGGATCGCCCTGACCGTTCTCGTGGCCGTAGCCGTATTCATTGTCCTCACCAAGGGCCGCGTCCAGATCTCGGGCGGGTGGATTGGGTTGGTGGGGTACACGTCTCTGTTGTTCTGGGTAATAATCAGCAAATCTCGAGAGCGCTGGCATCGTCCGATGTTTGGCTGGCGGTCGCAGGCCTGCTGGCCGTCCATTTGCTGGCATTTGTGGCGATCTTGCGCAGCTACCCCCAATGGCGAATGATTTGGTTCATGCCAGTCGTTGTTCTTGAAGCCGGACTGTTCTCCGTTATTGTCAACATGTTGCTAGGCAACCGAGCAAACTGACGGCGACTGCGACCGCTCTAGTTAAGCTTTTGTCGGCAAAATGATAGGCTTTGAGTGCCTGTGAAGCCGAACCCACATTTCTATCCCGTAATTCTGGCCGGCGGCCGGGGCACGCGTTTCTGGCCGCTGAGCCGGAAGCGGCGAGCCAAGCAATTGCTCGCGCTCGACGGCAAGCGGACGATGATTCAGCAAACCGTGGCGCGCCTGGCGCCGCTCGCGTCGGCGCGGCGGTCTTGGATCATCACGAACGCTGACCTCCGGCCGACGATTCTGCGGCAACTGCCGAAACTAAACCCACAGCAGGTTATCGCCGAGCCTGCCGGGCGCAACACGGCGCCTGCCATCGGGCTGGCCGCGTTCCTGCTGCTGCGCCATGATCCCGATGCGGTGCTCGGCTTGTTTCCGTCGGACCACGTGATCGCGCAACCAAACGACTACCGCGCAACACTCGAAAAAGCGATTGAAATCGCTGCCTCGGGAGAGAATATTGTGGTGCTCGGCATTCGCCCGACTCGGCCCGAAACGGGCTATGGCTACATCGAAGCAGGCGCGGCGGATGAAAATGGCTCACTGCGCGTGCGCCGCTTCACCGAGAAGCCAGACCTTGTCAAGGCAAAACTGTTCCTCGACGCCGGCAATTATTTCTGGAACAGCGGCATGTTTTTGTGGCGCGCCGCCACGCTGGCCAATGCGCTCGGCGAGCACCTCCCGAACACGGCGCCGATTCTCGAAAAGATTGCAGCCGCGTACGGCACGCGCAAGTTCGCGGAGACTTTCCGCCGGCTGTATCCGAAATGCGAGAACATCAGCGTTGACTATGCGGTGCTTGAGCCGCGCTCGGCCAAGGGCGAAGGCACATCGCGCATCTTCTGTTTGCCGTCGGATTTTGGCTGGAATGATCTCGGCTCCTGGACCGCGCTCCACGAGCACCACGCAGCAAAGACGAAGCCCGCC
>Ga0187803_10000179_pt1 | contig 26764 bp, 17 predicted proteins | sample NC_wetland_sal_i_2_FD_132425 | JGI IMG/M metagenome (GOLD analysis project Ga0187803, IMG submission 132425) | Wetland sediment microbial communities from Neuse River Estuary, North Carolina, USA - Control_3 | ecosystem: Environmental > Aquatic > Freshwater > Wetlands > Sediment | place: USA...
AGCATCATCAGCAGCTCGACGCTGATCAGCATCATGCCGATGCTCATGCCCGCTTCGAGCGGCGTGTGGTAGATGGGAAAGGGCTTTCCGCGCAGACCCGCGAAGGCCGTTCGCGAGTTCGCAAAGGTGTTGACCCGGATGCCGAACCAGGCCACGCCGTAACTTCCTCCGATGCCGACGACGCTGAAGAGCAGGATGATGGCGACGCGAAAGGCTTCGTAGTGCTCCAGTACGCCGAAATACAGCACGATCACCGCGGCGATAAAGGCCCACAGCAGCATCAGGAATTTTCCCTGCGTGATCAGGTAGGTCTTGCACGTCTCGTAGATCAGTTCGGAAATCTCGCGCATCGAGCGATGCACCGGCATGTTCTTGAGCCGCGTGTAAATCACCATTCCGAAGATAAATCCCAGGATGCAGAACCCGATTCCGCCGAGCAGAAGCGTGTGGCCGTCCACGCCGAGGAATTTGACACTGGCGAGGTCCGGAAGCTGGAGGTTGGCTTCGCCGCCGGGGGCGTCCGCGGCGGCCAGCGCACCCGGCGAAATCGCAGCGAGCAGCCGGCGCGCGAGACCTCCTGCGGCGGGCAGCGCTGCTGCTCCAAAATTCAACATCCCGAGCCAGTTCTCCGCGACCATCCATCCTCCATTGAAACCAGAAACCTGCACTGGGTACACGTGCAGGCGCAGGGGCAACTAAGATTTAAAAACATATAGTAGTCGGGCGGACGGGTCAACTTCTGGTGACGAGTAACTCCTGGCAGGCGACTTGCGAGAGACGGCGACTCTGCATTCGGGCGCGAATATGAAGGTCAGACTGGCTTGATTATTTTCCGGGACAACTTATAGTCGCTGGGGCGCACTTTGCAGGAGGCGCGCTGGGGCAATTGCCGATCGAGGGAGGCAATCATGGGGCGGAATCGAAAGAACGGCGGTGCGGTGGGGACGGGGCGGCGCGAGTTCTTGCAGGGCGCGGCAGCTTCCGCGGCGGCGCTGGCGATGCCGCGATGGGCACGGGCGGAATCGGGCGAACTGGGCCCCATCCGGGCGGAAGTGGAAAAGCGGCACGAGGAAGCCCTCAAGCGGCTCCAGACCTGGATTCACCAGCCCTCGATCGCCGCGGAAAATCGCGGCATGAACGAAGGCTGCGAGCTCGCCATGGAAATGCTGCGCGACGCGGGGTTCACTAGCGTCACGAAAGTGCCGACGGACGGCCAGCCCGGCATTTTCGCAACGCTCGATGCGGGCGCCCCGCGCACCATCGGCCTCTATTTCATGTACGACGTGAAGCAGGTGGATCCGTCGGAATGGTCGTCGCCGCCATGGGACGCGGCGCTGGTGGACAGACCGGGGCTGGGAAAAGTGGTCGTCGGCCGCGGCGCCGTGAACCAGAAAGGGCCGGAGGCGTCATTCCTCGCCGCCTTGCACGCCATCCGCGGAGCCGGGCGCAAAGTCCCGGTCAACTTCGTTTTCGTTGCCGAAGGTGAGGAGGAAATCGGCTCGCCGCATATCCCGCAGATTGTGCGCAGGACGGACATTGCCGCGGCGCTCGGCAAGTGCTCCGGGGTTTTCATGCCCCATGCGACTCAGGATACGGATGGCAACGTGCTTCTCACGCTGGGCGCCAAGGGAGTGGTCGAGCTGGAGTTGGTTTCGAGCGGCGAACGCTGGGGCCGCGGTCCGAAGAAGGACATCCATTCGAGCAACAAAGCGCGGCTGGACAGCCCGGCGTGGCATCTGGTGGAGGCGCTGGCCTCGCTCGTTTCTCCGGACGGAAATGACCCCGTAGTCGAAGGGTTCGCGGACGCGGCGCGGCCAATGTCGCCCGCGGAAAAGGAAATGATCGCCACCGCCTCGCGCCGGCTGGTGGAAGCGGACGCGAAGAAATCGATGGGAGTCCAGCATTGGGTTCACAACGTGGGCTGGCAGGAGTCGCTCGAGCTGTGGCAATCGCGGCCCACGATAAATATTGAAGGCCTGGTGGGCGGCTATACCGGGCCCGGCGGCAAGACGATCCTGCCGGGACGCGCCGTGGCCAAAATTGACATGCGGCTCGTGCCGGATATGAAGGCGCTCGACACGCTCGAAAAACTCCGCGCGCACCTGGCGAAGCGCGGCTTCGGCGATATCGAAGTCAACATGACGGGGGGCTACGATCCCACGAGTACCCCTGAAGATTCTGCCGTGATCCGCGCCCAGATCGCGGTGCTGCGGCGCAACGGCATCGATCCGGTGATGCTGCCGCGCATCGCCGGCTCCTGGCCGGGCTACGTGTTCACCGGCGACCCGCTGCGGCTGCCCGCGGGGCATTTCGGGCTGGGCCACGGCAGCGGCGCGCATGCTCCGGACGAGTATTACGTGATCGAGTCCTCCAACCCGAAGGTGCAGGGGATGGACGGGGCGGTGTTTTCACACGTCGAATATCTCTACGAGTTGGCGGCAATCTAGAAGCCGCCCGCACGACTCCGTGCGGCTCATCGCGAGAGCGGATTCCAGGCGTGCAGGCGCGGCAGCCAGCGGCCCACGTTCCGGCAATACTCTTCGTACGCCGGGCCGAATTTCGCGCGCAGCGTCGGCTCTTCGTAGAAGACCACAAAGAGATGGACGCCCAGTGCCACGGCCGCCACTGCCGCCACTGCCGCAATGAGAGCTAAATTGGCGCGGCCGAAGATAATCCACAGCCCGATCCAGCCGGTGGCGAAGCCCACGTACATGGGATTCCGAACGTAGCGGTAGAATCCGACCACCACCAGCCGGCTGGGCGGGATTATCGGTGCCGGCGTGCCGTGCCCGGTCCAGCCGAAATCCCACACGCACCGCAGGGCCACGGCGAATCCCAGAACGGACGGAATTGCAGCCAGCCATCGCCAGTTTGCGGCGCCCGTCATTTCCACGCGAAAACCCAGCCATCGGGGCAACAGCCAGAACCACAGGGCGAGAAATCCGGCGCCGACAATCAGCGAGGCAAGAGCCGCCAGCCAACTCGACTCTCCATCGAATGCCGGAGAACTTGCCGACTGTTGGTGTGCCATGGTTTTTGCCTCTCTATCAAACCTTACTGTGGCGCACTCGATGAGGTTACAGATTTATGGGATCGAGAGGATGGGCTCGCGAAGGATTTCCGGCCGCGGCTGGATGCCGAGCCCCGGGCCCTTCGGAGCGGCCAGGTGGCCGATGGCGCGCTTCGGAGCCCCCTCCGCGGTGGAGACAGGCGTGTAGCTGTTGAAGTCGGTTGAAGAGAAGAGCGCCGCGGGCGGCGTGCTGTGCGCCAGATGCGCGATGGCTGCGGTGGCGATGTCGCTCCCCCAGGTGTCCTCGATGGTGAGCGCGATGCCGAGCGAAACGCACAGATCGCGCATCACGCGCGCGCGTGTCAGGCCGCCCACGCGCGAAATCTTCAGATTGATCACGTCCATGGCGTGATCGGCCACGCCACGAGCCACGTCGCCAGCGCTGTTCATGATTTCGTCGAGGATGAAGGGACGGTTCGTATGCCGGCGGACCACCAGGCACTCCTCGTAGCCGGCGCAGGGTTGCTCGATGTAGATGTCCAGGTCGCGCACCGCGTCGGCCACGCGCAGCGCCTGATGCTGCGACCATCCCGTGTTGGCATCGGCCACGAGCACGTCGCCTTTCTGCAGCAGCCCGCGAACCTCGCGGATGCGCTCGATGTCCGTCTCCGGGTCGCCGCCTACTTTCAGTTGGAATTTCGTGTAGCCCTCCGCGCGATACTCGCTCACCTTTTTCGCCATCTCCTGCGGGCTTTCCTGCGAAATGGCGCGGTACAGGGGAAAGGCATATCCATATCGCCCGCCGAGCAGATTCACGATGGGCTGGCCGGTGACTTTGCCGAGGATGTCCCAGCAGGCCACATCGAGCGCCGATTTCGCGTAGGGATGGCCGCGCAGGGCAGCGTCCATGCGCTCATTCACTAGGGCGAGCGCGGTGGGGTCCGCACCGATGAGCGCGGGGCCGAGTTTGGCTATGCCGGCGCGCGCGCCCTCGGCGTAGGCCGGCAAATAGACGGGTCCCAGCGGGCAGGTCTCGCCGTAACCCGTCACGCCCGCATCGGTATGCACGGCGACGATCGTGGAGTCGAAGACCTCCACGTAGTTGCCGCCGGAAAAGGTGTAGCGGCCTTCGCGCAGGGGCAGCTCAACGCGGAAGGCTTCGATGCGCGTGATTTTGGGCACAGTGGCCATGTCTCGTAGATGGGAGGCGATGATACCACTCGGTGATGCGGCTCAGCGTTCGGAGTACGCTTGAAACTAACGGAGTATTGTCGAGATGTCTCTCGCTCCGTGCAGAATGCGGATGACCTGTAATGGCTTGGTTTCCGGGTTGTACACAACAAAATACTTCAGAAACGGTTTGACCAGCCAAAAGCGCACCGGTGCTTCCGTCAAATCCCTGCGAACGTGGCCGGCAAGCGGGGCGCCCGCCAGAAACTCGCACGCAGCCAAGATCGCATCTTCAACACGGTCCGCCGCGGGGCGGTTTTGCTGTGCGATGTAAATCCAGATTTCGAAAAGATCGTCTTGGGCCAGGGCTGTGAGGAGATAGCTGCTCATGCCCGGCGATGACTAGAGAGCCATTCCCGTTTTCTAGTTTCCATCCTGCGGCGAACCTCATCAGGTTCGCTCAATTCCCCGCGCTGAGCGGAAGCCAGACCCTCGTCGATCTTTCGACGGATGTCCGCGCCGTTTTCCGCCAGCCACTGTTCCTGTTCGTGCAGCGCTGAGACAGCGTATTCCACATACTCGTCAACAGAGTGGAAGGGGCCTCGCTGCAAGTCCTCGCGGATCCATTGCTCGAGTTCCGGGCGGAGGTGAATTTGCATGTCGCTATTCTATACCACGTCTGCAATCTACAAACAGCCTGGCTGCTCGAGCCGTTGCGGCCTGAGCTGTTCTGCTAGACTGTTCGGTTTGCGAGGCGGTGTATACACATGCATTGGTGGTCGAAGTTTCAGCACTGGATTGTCGCGACGCTCCCGGCGCTCGGTGCGGGCGGAATTTTTCTGGCCGCGTTTCTGGATTCCTCGCTCGTTTCACTCCCGCTGGTGAACGATTTCCTGCTCGTCGAACTCTCCGTGCTGCATCCGGCGCGCATGGCGCTCTACGCCACGATGGCGACTCTGGGCTCGCTGGCGGGCTGTCTGGTGCTGTTTTTTCTGGCGCGGAAGGGAGGGGAAGTGTACTTCCACCGCCATGCCGGAGGACGCGCCGCGCGCATCCGCGGCTGGCTGCAGCAAAACGCGTTTCTGGCCGTGGCGGTTCCGGCAATTCTGCCGCCGCCAATGCCCTTCAAATTGTTTGTGCTCGGCGCCGGCGTTTTTCAGGTGGGAGTGCGCCCGTTCTCGGTGGCGCTGGTTGTGGGGCGCGGATTCCGTTATTTCGCTCTCGGTTTTCTGGCCGTGAACTATGGCGAACAGGCGCAGCGGGCCATGGTGGAGCACAAACTGGCGTTTGCGCTTGCGGCGCTCGTGTTTGTGCTCCTGAGTTATCTGGTGACGCATGCCGCGTTCCGCGGGAGCCGCGCGAGCTAGTCCGCTACGGCGCGCGCATCGCGTCGTAGCGCAGTTCCTGGTGGATCACCTTTGCCTGCGCGTCGAGTTCGATGACGGCGCGCCACTCGCCCCGGCGGTCGCGAAGCGCGGAGTCGCCGAGTTCACGGAGTTCGGCTCGGGTGCCGTCCCCGGTCGTCTCGAGAGTCACGAGGGGAAATCGCGCCAGGCCCGTATATGCGCGCGCGAGCCGTGCACCCGCGGCCGCATCCAGTACGGGCGAGGGCTCGGGTTTGAACTGCACCGCAGCGAACTCCGGTGCAAACGTCCGGCCGGATCCCGCCGGCACTTCCACCTCGGCCAGGAACGCATCGGTTTCCACCACTCCGTTCCACGTGAACGGCGAAGCGCCGGTAGGGAACGCAGCCGAGTGCATCGCCGTTTTTCCCCTGTATTCCGCATCGGCAAGCAGCATTTCGGCCCGCTGGTGCAGTGTGGTGCGAGCGCCAATGTAGAGAAGCGCGAGGGCGAGCGCGGTCACGGGCCATCCACGAGGCGGCCGCGGATCTTTCTGCCCGCTGATTTCTTCCGTCACCAGTCCGAACAGCGCGGCAAGCAGCGCGCACACGGCCAGAATCGCGAGCAAGATCACATCGAAACTAGCGGCAATATTCCACGAAATTCGCGCGGCGCGGAACGGCCAGTAGAGTTCGATTCCCGTCGTCGAGCAGAGGTCGAGCAACAGGTGAACGCCCGCGGAAACAAAGGCAGCCGCGAGCAGTCGCAGCAGCGGAGGCGCTGACGGTCGCTTCCGCCCCGCGGCCCACACGACGACGCCTATGGCTGCAGCCAGCGCGGCCGCGCCGGCCAGCGAATGCGTGACCGTCCCGTATGCGCGAAGCGGCGGAAGCGGCTCGGGCAGATGCCACAACCAGTCCACGTCCGGCGCGAGCCCGGCAAGCAGGAATGCCGCCATTTCCGGCGATGCAAGGCGATTGCGCCCTGCCCGCGCCAGGGTGTAGGAGGCGAGCAGGTGGGTGAAAGGGTCCATTCGCGTGAGGGATTCGTCGCGCGTCAGGCCGCGGGCCGGGCGTTCTCCGGCACCATCAGCGTCAGCGCCGACGGCACGATGCGGAAGGCGACTCCCAAGCGTCCCGAGGGTTCGCCATCGAGCTGCGTGTAAACAACGCCGTCGCGAATTTCGCAGCGCAGCTCGTCCGTCTTCCAGTAATGCACGTCGCCGCGCCGCCTCAGATACCCGAGCCAGAGCGCCGGCAGGTAGGTGAGAAAGACAAACGGGTTGCGCGAAGTGACCGCGACGACCTCAAACTGGGGTTCGAACAGGCTCGCACCCGTGGTGATTTTGAACGGTCCGCCGTAGTGCTTCGTCCGTCCCACGACCACGAGCGTGGCATCCACGGATCGCTCGCGCGATGTGATTCGAAACGGAGGGAACCGATAGCTGAGAAGCTGGCGCGCGCCCTCCATCCAGTACGCCAGGATTCCGGTTTTCTCTTTCGAGCCCAGATCCAGCGAGTAAACCAGCGCGCCATCGGCCCCCGCGCCACCGACACACAGGAAATAACGCGGGGCAGCGCCGTTTCCGTTGTGCCCGGCCGTGCCGGGGAGAGGTTCCATGCTGCCAAGCGCGATCCGCAGCGGCCGGGCCTTCGGAATCAATTCCGCGGCGCGGCGCACATCCCAGGGAATTCCCAGCTCTTTCGCCAGGATGTTCGCCGTGCCGGAGGGAAGCACAGCCAGCGGAACATGGCTGCCGGCGAGGCCGTTGACCACTTCGTTGTTCGTGCCGTCCCCGCCCGAAACGATTACGAGGTCGTAGCCGTCGGCCACGGACTGCCGCGCAAATTCGGTGGCATCGCCGGGCTCCCCGGTCACCAGCAGTGTGGTTTCAATTCCGTTGTGCGCCAGGATTTTCTGGGCCTCATCCAGGTGGTGGATCTGCCGGCGCAGACGCCCGCCGCCGGCCGCGGGGTTATAGATGAGCGCGGCATGCGAAACGGCTGGGTGCTCGCGCGTGGACTCGCCCCTGTGGGAATCGGTGACCTGTGCCGGTGGCATCGGCTCTCCGCGGACAAATCGAGTGACATTGTATACTACCGCTCCCTGTGCCATGCGGCGCCGCGGGGCAGTGTGCGCGGAACGAAAAGGGCCCGCGGGCGTCGCGGTGGAAAAGGGAGGAGCGCAGGTGGCGGCGGCAAAATCGGCGGAAAAGGAAATCGAGAAGCTGCGCGCGGAGTTGCGCCGCCACGAGCGCCTCTACTACGTGCTCGACGAGCCGGAAATCTCCGACGCCGCCTTCGACCGGATGATGAACCGCCTGAAAGCCCTCGAGGCTGAGAATCCGAAGCTGATCACCCCCGATTCGCCCACGCAGCGCGTGGGGGGCGCGCCGCGCGAAGGGTTCGAGACGGTGACGCATCGCCGTCCAATGATTTCGCTCGACAATGCGTACTCCTACGACGACCTGCGCGAGTTCGACCGGCGCGTGCGGGAACTGACGGGCCGCCAGATGATCGAGTACGTCACCGAACACAAGTACGACGGGCTGAGCCTGGCGCTGATTTACGAGCGCGGGCGGCTGGCGCGCGGCGTGACGCGCGGCGACGGCACGCGCGGCGAGGACGTCACGCCGAACGTGCGCACGATCCGTTCCATCCCGCTCGTGCTCGACGCCGCCGCAGCGAAAAAATGGAAACTGCCTGCGGACCTGGAGGTGCGCGGCGAAGTCATCATGAGCCGGCGCGCCTTCGAGGAACTGAACCGCAGGCAGGAAGAGCAGGGTGGAAAAATCTTCGCGAATTCGCGCAACGCCGCGGCCGGCGCCGTGCGCATGCTGGACCCCAAAATCACCGCTTCGCGCCGGCTCGATTTCTACGCCTACTACCTGCTGGACGCGAGCGGCCGCGATCCCCTGGACCGCCATTCGCGCGCACTCGATGCGCTGGAAGCGGCCGGATTCCGGGTATGCGCCGAGCGCCAGCGCGTCTCGGGCATCGAGAAGGTAATGGCATTTTGCGACGCTCAGGACGCAAGGCGCGAAAAGCTGCCCTACGAAATCGACGGCATCGTGGTGAAAGTGGACGAAACCGCGCTGCAGGAAGAGCTGGGCGCGACGGCAAAGGCGCCGCGGTGGGCCATCGCCTACAAATATCCCGCGCGGCAGGAGACCACCGTGGTGCGCGATATTCGCGTCCAGGTTGGCCGCACGGGTGCGCTCACGCCGGTGGCCGACCTCGAGCCGGTGCAGATCAGCGGCGTAACCGTGAGCCATTCGACCCTTCACAACATGGACGAAGTGGGGCGCCTCGGCGTCCAGATCGGCGACACGGTGCTCGTGGAACGCGCCGGCGAAGTGATCCCGCACGTCGTGCAGGTGACCAAGAAGGGCGCGCACCGCCGGCCGTTTACCATGCCGGAGAAATGTCCCGAATGCGGCAGCCGCATCCACAAATCGGAGGACGAAGTCGCCTACCGCTGCGTGAACGCGGCGTGCCCGGCGAAACGGAAAGAATCCCTGATCCATTTTGCCGGACGGCATGCGATGAACATAGATGGGCTGGGAGAAAAAATCGTGGACCAGCTCGTGGATACAGGCCTGGTGAAGGATCCCGCCGATTTGTATTCCCTGACGCTCGAAAAGCTGGTGCCGCTCGAACGCATGGCCGAGAAGTCGGCGCAGAACCTGCTGGACGAAATCGAGACCAGCAAAAAGAACGGCCTGGCAAGGCTCGTCTATGCGCTCGGGATCCGGTTTGTCGGCGAGCGGACCGGGCAACTGCTGGCGGAGCATTTCTCGAGCCTCAAAGAAATCGAGGAAGCGGACGAGGAAAAACTGACGGAAGTGCACGAAATCGGCCCGAAAGTGGCCGCCAGTATCGCCGAATTCTTCTCCGAATCGGCCAACCGGAAGCTGGTGTCGAAACTGGAGAAGGCAGGCGTGCGCATGACCGCGGAGCGCACTGCGCCCCGCGACACCAAGCTGGCCGGGAAAACATTCGTCTTCACCGGTGGCCTGGAACACAGGTCGCGCGAGCAGGCGGGCGAGATTGTGGTGAGCCATGGCGGGAAAGTGGGCAGCTCAGTGAGCAAGAAAACCGACTACGTGGTCGTGGGCAGTGACCCGGGTTCCAAATACGACCAGGCGAAAAAACTGGGACTCACGATTCTGGATGAGGCCGGCTTCGAAAAGCTGGTGGGGATAAAATAGCAGGTTCGCCCAAGACATCCCGGCGCTGCGCTCCGTGCTATGCCGGGCGCAGCTCTTTCTGCAGTTGTTGTGCTTTGCGGAACCACAGCCGCTCACGGCGCTCGAAGTTCCGCGGCATGCTCCGCTTCTTGTGCATCAACTTTTGAATCCACTCGCGCGCCTCCGCCTGGCGCCCCGCGGATTTCAAAAATGACGCGTAGTTGTAGAGCGTCTCGGGCGTGGTGGAGTTCGGAATCACCTGCTCGAAGAGAATCGCGGCGCGCTCCTGCTGTCCGGTGTGCGCGTAGGCGTCCGCGAGCAATGCCGCGGCGCGATAGAAATCGAATTTTCCATCGCCGGTCACCACGCGCTCGAGATCCGGAATCGCACCCGCGAAATCGCCGAGCCCCAAGTTGCAGAGCGCTCGGCGATAGAAGGCGTGCGGCGAGTCGGAGCGGGCGGCGATGGCGCGGTCGAACGCGTCGCGCGCCTTTGCGTACTCCTTCTGGTCCCAATACAGCTCGCCGAGATCCTCCAGATTGCCGGCGGAAGGGTTGTCGATAATCTGCGCCTCGAGCGCGTCGATGCGGGATTTCCGGCCCATGCCCTGAAACGCGTCGCGAAGCAGACCGAGATCGGGAAGCACTTCCACGACGAAGTAGGCGGCGGCCCCGACCCAGCCTCCAATCAGAATGATCCAAACCCAATAGCCATCCGGGCGGCGCCGCACGAAGTGAATCAACGCGGCGAGCTGCAACAGGTATCCCCAGGGACCGAAGAGATGCGAGAGGGCGCCAAACACAATGTGAGATTCTGGCCCGCTTCCGCCAGCGGAATCAAGATAAGCAATCTAAAGATATGCCAAACCGCTAAACGGGCGGCGCAATGGGTGGAATTCGCAATGCACGGCCGGGGCGAGGTTCAGGCGAAGCTAGGTTTGCCGGTCGGTTTCCGTATCTTGCGCGGCTGCGGTGGGGGCTTGAATCCAGGACCCCAGCGATCGGGTCAGCCGAACGAGCGGGGACTCGGGCACGAGCAAGTCCACGCGGGGCGCCGCGCCCACGGACGTCTCGCGAAGCAGTTCCGCTCCCGGCGCGATGCCCACCGCATAATTTCGGCCTGCTTCTTTTGCCGCGTACATTGAGCGATCGGCCAGCACGAGCACGTCGTCCACGCTCAGCGCGTCCGGCTGCGCGGTGATCCAGGGGAAGGCGGCCCAGCCGATCGAACAGGTCATTGGAATCATTTTTCCGTCGCCGATGTCGAAGGGATCTTCGCCCATCAGCCGCAGCAGGCGGCGCGCCAGGATGTCAGCATCGGCGCGAGTGCCGGAACGCAGCACCACCAGAAATTCCTCGCCCCCCCAGCGGATGAGCAGGTCGGATTGCCGCACGATGTGCGTGAGCCGCCGGGCGCATTCCATCAGCACGCGATCGCCGGCGTAGTGCCCGTGTTCGTCATTCACCCGCTTGAAGTGGTCCAGGTCCACGAAATAGAAAATGAGGTCGCCGTGCTCGATCGGCCCCGCGTTGAGTCCGGCTCGGCGATAGGCGCGCACCACCTGCATGGCGTCCGCTTCAATCGTCTCGCGGAAGAATCTGCGGTTGCGCACCTTGGTAAGCGGATCGGTGAGCGACATGGCCTGCAACTCGGCGTTGGCGCGTGCCAGCTCCGCGCTGCGCTCCGCCACCGCCTGCTCCAGCATCAGCCGGTCGCCTTCCAACCTGCGGATGCGGTAGATAACCACCGCGCGCACAGCCAGTGCCAGCAGCAACAATCCGCCGAGCCGCGCCCACCACCGCGCCCACCACGGCGAGCTGATGGAAAACGAAAACGCGGCCGGCGCCGGGCTCCATCCGCTCACTACCGAGCCGCAGCGCACCGCGAACAGGTAGCGGCCCGGCGGCAGCGCCGGATAGCGCACCTCGCGCTGCGAGGTTTCCAGGAATTCGGTCTCGAGGCCCTGCAGCCGGTACTGGCAGCGGATACTCTCCGGGTTGTGGAAGGTCATGACGGCGAAGTCGGCCACAAATGTGCTGCTGTCGTGCGGCACTTCCACGCCGGATTGGTTCAAGTACTGCGTGCCGCCGAGTTCGGCGGAGGTCAACACCACGGCGGGAGGATTTCGCGACGCGATCGCGCCGCCCGGACTATAGCGTGCCAGCCCGCGGCTGGTGGCGATGAATACGGACCCATCCGGATCATTCCAGGTGTACCCCTCGCCCACGTCGTCCCACAGCAGCCCGGTGGCGTGGTCGAAGTGCGTGATGACGCTCTCATCGTTTAACAGGTCGATACCGCGGTCGCCCCCGGCCCAGATTCGTCCCTGGTAATCACGCCCCAGCAGGTAGACGGAGTCGCTTCGCAGCCCTTGTTGCATCGTGAAATGCCGCACGGTGAGCTTTCCGCCCCCGGCGCGCGCATGGGTCAGGCCTTCGGATTCGCGGTAGCACAGCCACACCTCGTCGCGGCTGAGCGCGAGCAGCAGTTCTACATGGTCATCACGGAGTCCGTCCGCTTTCGTGAAAACCGTCCATTGAGCGCCATCAAAGCGCGCCAAGCCCGTAGGACCCCCTGCCCATAGGGTCCCGTCGGGCGCAAAATTAATGGCCCGGGTCTTGCGCTGAACCTCTTCGGGAAGCGGCACTTCACGCGTTACCGGGCTGCCGGCGCCCGGGCGCACGGTATAGAGCACGGTTCGCGCGCTGATCCAGAGCGTGCCGTCCGGGCTCACTGCTATCGCCATAGGAGCCTTATCCCCGGACTCCGGCAACTTCACTTTTGTCGTCGTCAGGGTATGCGGATCAATGCGCGTCAATCCGCCGGGCAGGGAGAGTGCCCAAATGCCTCCATCACCGGCGACGGCGAGCTGCGATACCGTAATGCCGGCCATGCCATCCTTCTCCCGCCAGACGCGCCAGCGATGCGCCCCGGAATCCCACAGGGCGAGCCCGTTGTTCGTGCCCACCCAGAGCCTCTGTTGCGCGTCGCGAACCACGGCCCAGACGTTGGGATCGGGTAGACCTTCCATCTCCCCCCAGCCGAACCAGTTCTCACTCCCGGCCCAACGATCCATTCCGGTCCCTGCCAGCCCCACCCAGATGGCGTTCTCGCGATCCTCCACAGCCGTGTACACGCCACTCGTAGAGAGCCCCTGGCTTTCGCTGATCGTCACCCAGGAATGTCCATCCCGGCGATAGAGGCCCCGAACCGTAGGCAGCAGAAGATTTCCGGAGCGGTCCACCCCGGGCAGCCCGAAGTTCTCCGCTACGGGAACGCCATCGTCGGCGGGAACGTATTCGGTGAGGGTGGGCGTCAGATACCCGGCATGGCCATGAGTGCGAACCCACACCCGGCCGGAGCCATCGGTGACGATCGCGACCACATCCTGCGCAGGAAGTCCCTGGATGCTCAGCATTTTTGGTTCTTGTGCGCCGGGCCGCAGAATGCCCAACTGGCCCTCGGCCCCGAACCAAATGCTGCCGTCAGGTGCCGTGGCCACGGCGGTTACGTGGCTCAACGGCCTGCCATTGCTCGTTGACCACAGGTGGCTCGCAGGGGTTTCTCCGGAGCGTACAGCGGTATGGAGCAGCAGCAAGCCGTTCTCCGTGGCCACGTAGGCCTCACCGCCCGCCAGCACAGCGAGGGATTGCGGCACCCCACGCACCTCAACTCCTTGGGGCAGCGCGACGGTAGAAAACCGAAAACCGTCAAACCGGTAGATGTTCGGCCCCACCACAGCCCAGAGCGTCCCGTCGGGAGACTCGAGCAACTGCTCCACGAGGTCGTTGAGCATTCCTTCGCTGCGGCCAAAGCTCTGGGCCTTCATGCCGTCGAAGCGATAGAGCCCCGTCTGCGTTCCCACCCACATGAACCCCTGACGGTCTTGAACCAGTGAGGTGACTGAGGCCGTGCCAAGGCCGATCGCTTCCCCAAGGTGCTGGATGGCATACCGCGGATGATCCGGGACCGGCAGGGTGTGCGTGGGAGGCGGCGCAGTGTCCGCGGAGACGAGCCACGGCGCGAGGATCAGCAGCAACAATCCTCCGAGACCGCGCCTTTGCCATGGAGTGGACACAGACAGGGCTGCGAAGAAACGAATTCCTCAGTTTTCCAGGCCACCATTTTCTACCTGTTCCGGGGCCCCGCAATCTTTTTCTGCGGCTGTGCTACCGGGCAGATAATTGCAGCAAGAGAGGTAAATCGTTTATTAAACGGCGCTAATGTTTACAGTCCAAAACCGCGGCGCCGGGAATCGCGTCGTTCTTCAGGGCGTTCAACGCGCGGTTGGCCTCGCGCAGCGGAAACGTCTGGGTGCGCGTGCGGATGGGAATCTCCGCCGCGATGCGCAGAAACTCCCGGCCGTCTTCCCGGGTGTTATTGGCCACGCTGCGCACCACGCGCTCCTGGTACAGCAGATTGTAATCGAGCGGCGGGATCGTGCTCATGTGGATGCCGCCCAGCGCGAGCGTTCCGCCCTTCTTGAGCGCCTTCAGGGCTGCGGGAACAATTTCACCCGCGGGCGCGAAGATGATCGCTGCGTCGAGCGGCACCGGAGGCGCGTCCAGAGTTCCCCCGGCCCACGCCGCGCCGAGTTCCAGCGCCAGCCGCTGGTGACGCGCGTCGCGCGTTGCGGCGTACACCTTCACATTCCAGTGCCGCGCCACCTGGATGGCCACGTGAGCCGCCGCGCCGAATCCGTACAGCCCAAGCTGTCCGTCCGGCTGAATCCCGGAGAGCCGCAGCGATCGGTATCCGATGATGCCCGCGCACAGCAGCGGCGCGGCCTGTTCGTCCGCGAAGCCCTCCGGAAGCGCATACACGAAATCTTCCGGCGCCACGATGTATTCCGCGTACCCGCCATCGACGGTGTAACCGGTGAAGGCTGGGTTGTCGCACAGATTTTCCGCGCCTGCCCGGCAGTAGGAGCAGGTGCCGTCGGTGCGATGGAGCCAGGCCACACCCACACGCGCCCCCGGCGCAAACCGCCGTGCATTTTCGCCGCAGGCCTCCACCACACCCGCCACTTGATGGCCGGGGATGACCGGCGATTTGCGCGGCGGGAGTTCACCTTCAATCACGTGCAGGTCGGTGCGGCAGACGCCGCAAGCGTTTACGCGCACCAGGACCGCGCCGGGGCCGGGATGCGGCGTAGGCACATCGGTGTACTCGAGCGGGTTGGTCTCGACCCGGGCCGGCGCGCGAAGCAGGCATGCCTTCATAGCGGTCCTGGCTCATCATACGACACTGCGGCAGAACAGTTGCCAGCCGGCGGAGAGTCTCCATCCTGAAGGATTAGTCGTGCCTCACTGCTGTTTGTGCCACCACTCGCGCAGGCTCGAGCACAATCCTGAATCGTCCAGCGTGATGAGGAAAATTCCGTCGAGCTTAGTTGCCATCCCCGGCGGGACCCGCACAAACGATGCCCACCAGTGCGCGATGCCCGAATCGGACGTGACGGCGAGTATCTTAAAGCCGAATCGGATTTTTTCTTCGGTTCGCGCCACTTCGCGCCAGTACTCCAGAATCGCAGCACGCCCGCAAAGCGGTTCGACAAACGGCGTCACCTGATAGATGCCGCCCTCGGCAAAGAGCGCTGCTGCGGCCTGTGCGTCGCGCCCCTCCCACGCCCGGCCATACGCGCCCAGCCACCGTTCAAATTCCGCGCGTTCCATGCCGCGCAGTGTAGCACCGCGCTTAGCGTTGATGGCTATTCCAAGGGTGGTTTGAAGCTCACGCGGAGCCAGGGCTGCTTTCTCCCGGCTTGCTTTCCGGCCATTCCAGGCCGCAATCGTTGCACTTCCACATCCCTTCGTTACCGGTGACGGGCATGGCGGCAAAGAGCCGAGTATTGGTTTCGCGTTCGGGCAATCCTTCGCAGGAAACATCGAGCGAGTTGCATCCCGGACAGCGCGGCTGCACAAACTCTCCCACGCCCGTCACCATGAAATTCTCGGGGATCTCCGCCTCGAGCAATGCGGCCGCGGCTGCTGCATTCCTTTGCGCGACCTGCAATCGGATCCCGCCCACGGCGCTGACGCCATCGGTACGGATGATGCTCTCGTTGGACACCAGGCATTCAATTCCCGCAGATTCGAGGATGGTCTTGGCGATCAACGCAGAGGAAACATCGTTGAAGATCTGAACGGTGATGATTTCGCCCCGCTCCGGCTCCGGCGACGCCGGCTCAGGTTCTTTGACAATCACGGCCAGGCCGCGGCGCGCAATCTCCGCGCGCAGCGATGCCCGCGCGTCGTCCGTCAGCGCGTCTCCTTCGCGCGCCAATTCTTCGAGCTCGCCGTCCATTAAGCTTCTGTAATGTTTGACGAGCTGTTTGCGTTTCTCGTCGCTGCCCGGACCAACCATCTCGGAAGTGATTGTAGATGCCGGCGGGGTTAACGCCAACCTTGTGGCGGCAGTTGCGCAGCCGTGATGGATTAATTTGGCGCTTGAACGGTAGGAGCTTCCGGAGTCGTCCAGCCCCTGTTGGTGAGCCACAGGCGAACGCGGCCGGCAATGTTCCGGTCGGGACATTGCTCGGCTGTATGGTGAATCTTGCCTTCCAGCTCGAGCCGGCGATGCAACGTCCAGTAGGTGTCGCTGAACGACGCGGACAGGAGCTTGAAGTCCTGAGAGAACTCATAGAAACCGAGCAGGAAGGGAGCGGAACCGCTCGGGTCCTTGCTCTCGTTCGTTTGCACCTGGATGCGGTCGCCGCTCACTTGCACGGCGGCACCCACATGGAACGCTTCGCCGCTCATGCGGAAAAGTTCTGAGGGCGGAAGCACAAAGTACATATAGGGTCCTCCTGCCCATCGGTCGTAACCGTATGGCGTGCCTGAAACTTGCGGCGAGACGGTCGGCGGATCGTTCTCACCGAGGATAGCCACGACGGCCGAGCCGTACCCGTTGTTCGTGCCCGCGGCAATCACATACCCTCCGCTCGTGTTGCGCACATACGCCAGCGAAGCCAGAGATCCAGAATTCAGATAAGCCATTGTGGCGCCGCCGCGCGCATCGATGCGCATCACAAAGTCCGGCCACCAAGTGTTGTGTACAAACGAGATCCAGATGTATTTCCCTTGCTCCCTGGGCGTGAACAGCATGGCCAGGGCGCGCCAGGGACCTTCGAATACGCGCCCGTTAAAGGGCAGCTTCACCGCGTCGGGAGAGTAGGTCCACTGCAGCTTCCCCCGGTCAGAAAAGCAGTACAACACTGTCTGTTTGAAGAGCACGGCATTGAGGGAGGGCGAAGACGCGGCGGCGGGCGTGCTGGGAAGCCGGTTTGCCAGCACGAGCAGTTCGCGATGCCCGTCGCCGGCGAGATCTTGAAAGGCTATCGCCTCGCTTCCCTGCACAGGCTGAATTTCCGCCGGCTCGGGAAGGACATACTCCCAGGCGACTCTGCCCTTCGCGTCCCACGCGGTCAGCCGGTCGCCCGCCAGGCTCACCCGCACCGGCTCGCCCGGGCGATGTGCCAGCCACCATCCTGTCCCAGTCACAATCACGGCCAGCACAGCGATTCCCGCAGCAAACGCCGGCCACGCACGGCGAACGGGGCGGGGAGCCGGAAGCGCAGGAAGCTCTTCCCCGGGCCTCGGCATTGGCGGAATCGGCTCCGGCGATTCCGGATGCGTCTCTTCGATTTCCTCGGTCACCACGCGCATCCGGGTCCGCGTTTGGATGGTCAAACCCGCAGGAACATGTTCCTCAAGTTCGACGGGAGCGACGAAGCGAAAGCCGCGGCGAGGGACGGTTTCGATGTAGTTGTGGCCGTTGGTGCCTTCCCCTAGTGCTTTCCGCAGCGCAAAAATGTTCACACTCAGGTTGCCGTCTTCCACAAACGTGTCGGGCCACACCGCCTGCATCAGTTCTTCTTTGCTGACCACGTGGCCGGCCCGGCTCACCAGCACACACAGCGTGTCCAGAGCCTTAGGAGTGAGCGAGACGAGCTTTCCTTCGTAGAAGAGGGCGCGCTCTCCCGCGTCCAGGCGGAAGTGCCCGAAGACGTATATGCCTTTGTCCGGCACAGACTTGCCCGCTTTAAGAAATTTCTAAGCGCTTCTTAAAGACATTTTCGAGCGCACTTCGTAATTTGCATCCCATTGCGGACGGCCACCGGGATTCCGACCTGGCAGCCGTTCTTGGCCAGATTTTAGTGCCGGGTTCCCCCGGAGAGCAAGTAAAAGGCAGGCACCTGTGGTGGAAGTGCAGAGGCATCCGCAACGTGGCCGGCCGAGGTGCGGTGCCCGCGGAGAGGAGAAGAAGATGAAGACGATGGTTCTGTTTTTTTGTTTGGCTCTTCTGGGGGCGGCGGTGCTGGCGGCACAAGCCCAGAAGCCGCTCACCAATGATGATGTGATTCAGATGGCCAAAGCCGGCTTCGATGAGCAAACCATCTTGAAGGCCATCGAAAGCGGTACCCCCGATTTCGACACTTCCGTGCCGGGAATGATTGCGCTTAAGCAAGCCGGGATAAGCGAAAAGGTCATTGCCGGGATGCTAGCGGCAACCAAAGCGAACGCGGACAAGAAAGAGGCGGAGGCCAAAGCGGCGGAAGCGCGCGCTGCCGAGGAGAAGGCAGCCGAAGCCCGTGCTGCCGAGGCGAAAGCGGCAGAAGCACGCGCTGCGGAGGCCAAAGCCGCAGCCGAAAAAGCTGCTCTGGAGAAAGCCGCCGCGGATAAGGCCGCCGCCGAGAAGAACAAAGATGTTCCGGAGGACGTCGGCGTCTATGCAAAGGTCAAGGGCGAGCTGACCGAGGTCTATGCCGAGGTCGTGAACTGGAAGAGCGGCGGCGTGGGCGAGCGCATGCTCACTATGGGGGCGACCAAGGGACACGTGAACGGTTACGTGAGTCACCCAAAAAGCAAACTCCAGTTGGGCACTCCCATCGATTTCATCATCAAGTGCAAAGAGGGCGAGACGCCGTCCGAATACCAGCTCTTGAAACTGGATGAAAAAGGCGACCGCCGTGAGTTTCGCGCCATCACCGGCGGCGTCTATCACTCCTCCGGCGGGGCGGAAAAGAATGCCCAGGCCTTCGATTTCGAAAAGATTGCTCCGCGTACGTACCGCCTGAAGCTGGGAGTTCTCAAGCATGGCGAATACGGGTTCCTGCCGCCCGGCGGGGGTTCCGTCGGCGGTGTGGGCGGAGGCGCCAGCGGCAAGGCCGTCGAGGGTGGCTCGATGAGCGGCGGCAAGCTCTACACCTTCGGCGTGATCGAGTAGCCGGACGAGTTCCAAAGCTCCAGGAAGGTCGAACGAAGTGCGCGCTGCATTTCGTTCCCTCGGGGTGTGCCCGGTTGAGGGGCCGGCCAACGGATGAAGCGGACGAGACGAAGGGAAGTCGTCATTGAGCGCGAGGAGACCGTGGTCTTGCGCGCAGGCACTCCGGTGCGTGGCCAGCAATGCCCGGTCTGCGGGCCAGGCTCGTTGCTGGTTACTGCGGAAGAGGCCAGCCAACTCCGCGGCGAAACCGTTCGAGCCATCTGCCGTTGGGCGGAGAACGGCGAGGTGCACTCGCTCGACGCGCCCGACGGCCGACTGCTTGTCTGCCTCGCGTCGCTGACTCTGCGGGTGACGCGGGCCTCCGCGGAATCGTTTTCGGCTGCACCAGGGACAGTTCAAAAAGCAAAGAGTGCAAAGAGGGGTGGTTCATGAACCCGAACAATCGAACGATCCATTGGACCGGAGCAGGCTTCCTCGTCGTCTTCGCGCTGTGCGCGCTACTGGCGGGCGATGCCGCGCGCGCAGGCCAGCGCTATCCAGTCACCGGGTTCTATTCCATCACGCAGATCACCGACCTGGGCGCCGAGGTGCGCGTCACCCTGCACATGCGTCTGGTCAACACGAGCGATGAGGATTTCTCCAGCGCCAAATTCGTGCTGTTGGGCGCTCACCCCTGGGTGCGCATTCGCGGAACCATTCCGTCACTGTTTCTCCGCCCGCACAGTGAAGACAGCTTCACCGAAGACTTCACTCTCCCGCACGCCGAGTACGAGCGCTGGCTGAGGGGCGGGCAACCGCTGCTGGTAATGCAGTTCCATGCCGCAAACGGCAAAGAGATGAAACAAGCCGTCTGGCTCATCCGCAGACCGGCCCAACGGGAGCAATAACCATGCGCAGACCTGTCCTGGCCCTTCTCCTGGTTGCAGTTGTTCCTCTTGCAGCGCGCGCGCAGACCATTTCCACCGTGGCTGGCGGCGGGCCGAATAACCTCCCAGCGCTATCGTCTAACCTGGCGCCCCTCTCGGTCGCCAGGGACGGCGCAGGAAATCTCTACATTTCCTCTGGGGTCTCCACCGAGTTCGTTGCAAATCGCGTGTATAAGGTCAGCTCCTCGGGCCAGCTCACCGTCTTTGCCGGAAATGGCACGCCGGAGTATAGCGGCGATGGCGGTCCCGCCACAGCCGCAGGTCTGAGTGATCCCTACGGAATCTCTGCGGACGGTAGTGGAAACGTGTACATCGCAGACGGCAGCAACTGTTTAATTCGGCGGGTGGATGCTGCCACCGGCAAAATCAGCACGGTGGCTGGAAACACGGCCGGTGCAGGAACCCTCTCAAACTGTGGCTATGGAGGTGATGGCGGTCCCGCGACCAGCGCGCTCCTCGATCTTCCCACGGGAGTTTATGTAGACGGTTCGGGAAACATCTTCATCGCCGACACAAGCAACAACCGCATTCGCGAAGTTGTCGCCTCGACCGGAATAATCCAGACGGTGGCCGGCAACGGCACCGGCGGATTCGGCGGCGACGGCGGCCCGGCCACCAGCGCCGCTCTGGACTTTCCCGCAGGTATCTTCCTGGACGGCTCCAATAACATTTTCTTCACCGACAGCTTGAACTGTTTGGTTCGCCGCGTGGACGCCTCCAACGGCAAAATCACTACCGTGGCGGGAAACACGGCAGGGGCAGGTACGGGATCGCTTTCCAACTGCGCCTACCTGGGAGATGGCGGGCCGGCTACCAGCGCCGAGCTGAGTGTACCCATCGGAATTTTCCTGGATAGTTCGGGAAATATTTTCATCGCCGATCAATACAACCATGCCATTCGCAAGGTGACGGCCGCGACCGGAAAGATTCAAACCGTGGCCGGCAATGGCAACAAAGGTTTCGGCGGCGATGGCGGCCCGGCAACTGCGGCCATGCTGCTCGGGCCGACAGGCGTTGCCGTGGACGGTTCAGGAGACATTTTCATCGCCGATGGCGGTAACCTGCGCATCCGGGAGGTAGTCGCCTCGACGGGAGATATCCAAACCTTCGCAGGCAACGGCACCCCAGGCTACAGCGGCGACGGAAGCGCGGCTACAAACGCCTCATTGTATGTTCCCTTCGGGGTGGCTGTTGATGGTTCCGGAAATATCTACATTCCAGATTCTTCGAACTACCGCATTCGGGAAGTCGTGGCTGCTACGGGAAACATCCAGACGGTCGCCGGCAACGGTCTGGCACAGTCCACCGGCGACGGCGGACTTGCCACCAACGCCAGCTTGGGACCAAGCGGCGTTTCCGCGGATTCTCACGGAAATCTTTTCGCTACCGATACCAATCGCATACGCGAGGTGGTGGCCTCGACGGGGATCATTCAAACTGTGGCCGGAAATGGCCCCCTGTGCCTGCCCAGCACTTCGGCCTGTGGCGATGGCGGCCCGGCCACCGCTGCACAATTGGCCCTCCCTGCGGGCGTATTTGTGGACGGCTCCGGCAACATCTTCATCGCGGACACTCTGGACAATCGCGTTCGTGAGGTCGTGGCCGCATCTGGAAACATCCAGACCGTGGCCGGCACCGGCACCCAGGGGTTCTCCGGTGATGGCGGCTCAGCCACCAGTGCCGAGCTCAACGTTCCGAACTCCGTGTACGTGGATGGCTCAGCAAACATTTTCATCGCGGACACAGGCAACAACCGCATCCGCAAGGTGTCCGGAGGAAAGATTCAGACCGTTGCCGGTACCGGCGCCTCGGGGTCAGCAGGCGACGGCGGCCCGGCCACCGCTGCCCAGCTCTCTTCGCCCGAAAGTGTGGCCGTAGACCTTTCTGGAAACATCTGGATTGCCGACAGCGGAAATGAGCGCATTCGAGAAGTGGTGGCCGCAACCGGCAAAATCCAAACGGTGGCCGGCAATGGCAGCAAAGGCTTCAGCGGCGATGGCGGCTCGCCGGCCAGCGCCGAGCTGAAATTTCCCGTCGGAGTATTCGTGGATAAGTTCGGAAGCGTCTTCATCGCGGACGGGTACAACCTCCGCATTCGCCAAATCTCCCCCCCACCCCCAGCCCCCTCCGTCATGCTCTCGCCCACCAGCCTCAGTTTTGGCAATCAGAACGTGGACACCACCAGCATGTCAAAGCCGGTGATGCTGACCAACAACGGAACCGGCCCCCTGACCATTTCCAGCGTTGTGGCCAGCGCAAACTTCGGTGAAACCGACAACTGTATTTCCTTGTCGCCCATCGCCCCAGGAAACAGTTGCACCATCAACGTGACCTTTTCCCCGACCATGGGTGGAAGTCTGATGGGCACCGTCATGATCACCGACAACGCTTCGAACAGCCCGCAATCTGTCGGCCTGAGCGGCACGGGTGTTTCTCCGGTGACGCTGTCTCCCACGGTCTTGAACTTCGGCATCGTAAACGTCGGCACAACCAGCCCGGCGCAAATGGTCACCCTCACCAACTCGGGAACGCAGGCCTTGACTATCACGAAGGTTGCGGCTTCGGCCAATTACGGGGAGACGGATAATTGCGTCTCTTCTTCCCCCATCGCTGTGAACGGCACATGCACGGTCATGGTGACCTTCACGCCCTCCACCACCGGTTACCTGCCGGGAACGCTCATGTTTACCGATAGCGCGGTGGACAGCCCGCAATCGGTCATGTTGAACGGCACGGGCATGGGCCCGGCCCCGGTCGTTGTGCTTTCGACCATCAGTCTGACTTTCAACCCCCAGGGTGTGGGCACCATGAGCGCGTCCAAAGGCGTCATGCTCACCAATACGGGGAATGCCACCCTGCACATCTCCGGCATCACCTTTAACGGCGCCAATCCGAACGACTTCTCGGAAACCGATAACTGCACCCCAACCGTCAACATGGGCGCTAACTGCACAATTAACGTTTTCTTTGCCCCTGCCTTCCCTGGCCCGCGCAGCGCCACCATGAACATCGCTGACGATGCCGCAGGCACTCCGCAGCAGGTGTTCCTGAATAGCTTCGGCATCGGCAGTATCCAGACGGTTGCCGGTGACGGATCCAGCGGCTTCAGCGGTGATGGCGGCCCGGCCACCAGCGCGGAACTCTTCCTGCCGCAAGGGGCGACGGTGGACCGCTTCGGCAATATCTTCATCGCTGACCAGGACAACTTCCGCATTCGCAAGGTCCTGGCCTCGAATGGAAACATCCAAACAGTCGCCGGCAGCGGCACACGTTGCACTCCGACCACCGCGGCCTGTGGTGATGGCGGACCAGCCACGCAGGCTCAACTCTCTGTTGCGACTTCAGTGGCAGTCGATGCCTCCGGAAATTTGTTCATTGCCGATCAGAGTAACCGTATCCGGCGCGTGGACGCCACAACTGGAACCATCACTACCGTGGCCGGCACCGGCCAGCAGGGCTTTGCCGGTGATGGCGGGCCCGCCACCATGGCCAACCTGGCCCTGCCATTCGGCGTATTTGTGGATCGCTCCGGGAACATTTTCATTGCGGACACTGGCAACCAGCGGATTCGCGAGGTCGTCAGCGCGACCGGCAAGATCCAGACCGTGGCCGGCAATGGAACGCCCGGCTTCCTGGGGGATAACGGACCAGCTATCGATGCTGAACTCCAGAATCCCTATTTCGTCTACGTAGACGCTGCCGGGAATCTGTACATCGCCGATCTTCTGAATAACCGCATTCGAGAGGTGACCGCTTCCGACGGAAAGATCCGTACGATCGCGGGAAATGGCACCGCGGGGTTCGTCGGCGACGGCGGTTCTTCCATCGACGCCGAGTTGAACAAGCCATCGGCTGTGTGGGCCGATAACGCTGGAAATTTCTACATCGCGGACACATACAATCACCGCATTCGCGAGGTCGTGATCGCCACCGGCTACACCATCTACACCGTCGCCGGGAATGGCACCGCCGGATTTAGCGGCGATGGGGGCCTCGCCACCAGCGCCCAACTTCAATTCCCCATGGGTGTAAATCTGGACACCTCGGGCAACCTCTACATCTCTGACACGGACAATAGCCGCGTTCGCCGCATTGGCAACGCCAGCCCTGTTCCTCCGGCGGCGGTTAGCCTCTCCACCGCCAGTCTCAGCTTCGGGACTCAGCCGGTGGGCACTGCCAGTTCCGCGCAGATGGTCACCGTCACCAACAGCTCCCAGGCGCCGCTCATTGTTAGCGGCGTCTCCGCGAGCACGAATTTCACCGATCCCGATAATTGCGTTTCCTCTTCGCCCATCGCGGCCAACGGCACTTGCACCATCAACATCACGTTTACGCCCACCGTCAGCGGAAACCTGATGGGTACGCTGACTATCACTGACAATGCGCCCGACAGTCCCCAGATCGTTACCCTCAGCGGCACCGGCATCGCCCCGATGGCCAGCTTGACGCCGGGGACCATCCCGTTTGGCAATCAGCGCATGGGGACCACGGGCGCGGGTACCGACGTGACCCTGAGCAACACCGGCACGAACTCTCTAATGGTTTCCACTATCGCTCTGACTGGAAACGACACGACGCAGTTCACCTTGGGCGCGCCGAGCACGGGGGCGGCGTGTCCGCTCTTCTCCGCGTTTACGATTTCCCCTGGCGGGAAATGCGCGCTCGGCGTGCAGTTCGCCCCCACTAGCCTCGGCGGCAAAAGCGCCGCTGTTACAGTCACCGACAATTCGAACGCGATGGCAGGCGCGAAGCAGACCGTCACCCTCCTGGGCACGGGGGTATTCCCGCAGGCCATGCCGACGCCGTCGCCGTTGGGGTTCGGCAACCAGCCGATTAACCAGCCGAGCGGGGCGATGACGGTGACCGTCACCAACAACGGCACGGACACGCTGCATTTGGCGGCGTCGAATGCGGTAACTGTCACCGGGACGAACGCCACGGAATTCAGCATCGTGGCGGGGACCACGACGTGCACGAACAGCGCGATGGTGGCGGCAAACGGGGGCACGTGCGTCATCAACCTCACGTTCGATCCCATGGCCACGGGCAGCCGCAGCGCCATGCTGACGATCACCGACGATGCGAATCCGACGACGCAAACGGTGATGCTGACGGGGATGGGCGTGACCGCAGTGGTCAACTTGAATCCCTCGCCGTTGGCGTTCGGCAATCAGCGCATGGGCACGGCAAGCGGAGCGATGAACATCACGCTGACCAACAGCGGAAACAACTCGGTGCAGTTGGCGGCGATGAACGCGGTAGCGATCAGCGGCGCGAATGCCGGGGACTTCGCTCTGGCGGCGGGCACCACGTGCACCAACGGGCTGGTGGTGGCGGCAGCGCCGGGACCGGGGAACTCCTGCGTGATCAGCATCGTGTTCACTCCGGGAGCGAACGGCGGGCGCATGGCCACAGTCACGGTAACCGACAACGCCAACCCCACGACGCAAACGGCGAACCTCACCGGCACGGGTGTGTTCCCCCAGGCCACGCCTTCTCCGACGACGGTTCCGTTCGGCAACCAACGCAAAGGCACCACCAGCGCCGCGATGACGGTGACGCTGACCAACGGCGGCACCGACACGCTGCATCTGGATCCTGCCGCCGCCGTCGTCCTCAGCGGGGCGAACTCGGGCGATTTCACCATCGCTGCCGGGACCACCTGCGCCAATGGGGGGACTGTGACTCCGAACGGCGGCACCTGCGTGGTGAAACTGACGTTCACGCCCTCCACCACCATGGCGGAAATGGCTACACTGACGTTCACCGACGATGCCAACCCCACGACCCAGCCGGTGAGCCTGACCGGTATGGGCGTTCTGCCCACCGCCGGCGTTGCGCCGGGGGCGATCCCGTTCGGGAACCAGCGCACAGGTACGACGAGCGCGGGGACCGACGTGACGCTGAGCAACACGGGGACGGACACGCTGCACGTCACCAGCCTCGCGCTCACCGGCACGGACACATCGCAGTTCACCATCGGTGCGCCATCGAGCGGGACGGCTTGCACGCTCAGCGGAGCGTTCACCGTTGCCCCTGGGAGCAACTGCAAGTTCAGCGTGAAGTTCGCACCCACCGGCCTGGGCGGGAAGAGCGCCAGCGCCACCGTCACCGACGACTCGAATGGAGTCGCGGGCTCGATGCAGGCGGTGATGCTGACGGGCACGGGGGTATTCCCGCAAGCCATGCCGTCGCCCTCGCCGTTGGGGTTCGGCAACCAGCCGACGAACCAGCCCAGCGCGCCGATGACCATCACACTGACCAATGGCGGGACGGACACGCTGCATCTGGCAGCTTCGAGTGCTGTGACGATTACCGGTGCGAACGCTGGCGATTTCGCGATCGTAGCGGGGACCACTACCTGCACGAATGGGGCGATGGTGGCTGCCAACGGAGGCAGTTGCGTCCTCAACCTCACGTTCGATCCGCCCACGACAGGGAATCGCAGCGCCCTGCTGACGATCACCGACGATGCGAATCCGACGACGCAAACGGTGATGCTGACGGGCATGGGCGTGACCGCAGTGGTCAACTTGAATCCCTCGCCGTTGGCGTTCGGCAATCAGCGCACGGGCACGGCAAGCGGAGCGATGAACATCACGCTGACCAACAGCGGCGGCCTGGCGGTGCAGTTGGCGGCGATGAATGCAGTGGCGATCGGCGGGGCCAACGCCGGTGACTTCGCCCTGGCGGCAGGCACCACGTGCACCAACGGGCTGGTGGTGGCGGCGGCGCCGGGACCGGGGAACTCTTGCGTCATCAGCATGACGTTCACTCCGGGAGCGAACGGCGGGCGCATGGCCACAGTCACGGTGACCGACAACGCCAACCCCACGACGCAGACCGCGAACCTCACCGGCACGGGTGTGTTCCCCCAGGCCACGCCTGCGCCTTCACC
>Ga0187803_10000181_pt1 | contig 26722 bp, 25 predicted proteins | sample NC_wetland_sal_i_2_FD_132425 | JGI IMG/M metagenome (GOLD analysis project Ga0187803, IMG submission 132425) | Wetland sediment microbial communities from Neuse River Estuary, North Carolina, USA - Control_3 | ecosystem: Environmental > Aquatic > Freshwater > Wetlands > Sediment | place: USA...
GCAGCCCTCCGAATGCCGAGGCGGCGCCGGCGATCATCTCCGCCACCATGGCGGGTTGACGCACGTCACAAACCGAGCCGCGGATGCGATCTCCCGCGGACTTCGCCAATTCTTTGGTGACTTGGTCCAAGGTTTCACGATGCCGCGCTGAAATGGTCACGCAGGCGCCTTCGTTGAGCAGAGCTTCGGCGATTCCTCGTCCAATGCCCTTGGTCCCACCCGTCACCACAGCTGATTTGCCGTCTAGAAACCCCACGGCTTCCTCCTTAGGCAGTGATCCGGAATTCAGAGGTCGTTAAGACTTGGGTGTTCCGGCCTACCCTTGAAAATGAGATGTTTTTCGGCCTCATCTTTGCACGAACGGGCCGGGTTTTTCAAATCATGATTGACGGGGCGTTGTGTTAGCCGGGGGAGTCCCTTAGAATCGTGCCGCGGGACGCGATCCGCATTTAAGCCGTTAGCTCGATCCGGCGTTGACAAGAGCTCGCTCCAGGACGCTCCCTAAGAGGTCGATGGACGGAGATTACTGATGCATCTCTTCATTTCCTCCCCTGCGGGGCGGTTAGAAGGTCTATTGACCGAACCGAAGAGATTCCCGCGCGAGTGGGCGGTCGTGCTGTGTCATCCTCATCCTCAATTCGGTGGAACCATGCGCACCAAAGGTATCTTCCGGGCGGCGCGGGCGCTTCAATCCCTGGGCATGGCGACGCTGCAATTCAATTTTCGAGGGGTGGGTCAAAGCACTGGGGCGTATGATGAAGGACGCGGAGAAAAGGACGACGTCCGGGCAGCGATTGATTTTCTCCACATCCGCTATCAGGGGGTTAAACTCGCCCTGCTGGGATTTTCGTTTGGCGCCTGGGTGGGCCTGCAGGTGGGGGCTGAAGATGATCGAATTGATCAGCTCATCGGTCTGGGGATTCCGCTCCGCGTTTCATCGTTTTCGTTCCTGGTGCCATGTCCGAAGCCCAAATTGATCGTGCAGGGATCTCTTGACGAATTTGGCCCGCGCGGTGAAATCGTTGGCTGGCATGAGACACTGTCGGAACCGAAGAAGCTTGTGTTCATCGAGGGGTCGAACCATTTGTTTGAGGGGAAGATTTCCGAGCTGCAGCAGGCAATCATTCTGTATTTCAAAGAAACGTATGGGATGAGTTCGATCAATCCAATATGAGCATGAAAGGGTTGACGGGGGGCGCATACACGCGTTGTTGGTCCCGCTAAGCGCATGCGCGTCAACCTAAGGACGCAGTAACGAGCGGTTCATAATCCCCCCCGCGGAAGCCGGGGGATGATTCAGTTACAGCCTACAGCAGCGATCCCCATTTCATTATCTTGCCTCCCCCCATCCCGCGAAGCGGGAGGGGGGGTGTATTTCATTTTTAGGGCCTGTGTTTGTGGGCTGTACTTGAACTTTCCCCCAGCTTCCGCTGGGGGGATTCGACAGAACCGTTCCCCTCCCCCTTTAAAATCAATCCTCTTTAGGTTGACGCATATGCGCTAAGCGGGATGCGGCTCTTCTTCATTGGTAGACATTTGGCATGAGTCATTCATGCCAAAACCGACTGATCTCGATGTACCCGCTTCGTTTGAATCTGTAGAGACATCATTCTGAACCTGCAGTGAAACTCCATTCCCTCAAATAACCATTCTTCGGTGCCCGCCTTGCCCTGCAAGGGCAATCTTCAAAAGCCTAGGGCGCCGCCCTGGGTCGAAGTCGTCATCTAGATCCCCTGCGCCCATCGCCCAGTGAGTTTCCATTCGAGGAGCATGATAAAATGCCCTTTGATCTTTTCACGAGGATGGGTTCCCAATGACCGACCGGATTCCCCTGATCGTTTTTTCGGATTACATCTGACCGTGGTGTTACAACGCCGCGTTGCGGCTGCGTCTCATCCAGAAGGAGTTCCACGACTCCATTGAGATCATCGAAAGATTTTTCCCACTGCGGCCGGAACAGCAGGATCAACGCGTGTTCACGGAGTACATCATCAATGGCCGCCGCGCCGCCAATGACCAATTGAAATCCGATCCGGAGGTGCCGGAACCGCCCGCCTTTTCAATCCCTCCCTTGGGATCGAATTACCCGAGTTCCTCCATGCCCGCCCTGGAGGCAGCGGCGTTTGTGCAGAGGAATTATCCCGAGCGATTTGATGCCTTCGATCTCGCTTTATTCCGGGCGTTCTTCACCTGTGGCGAGGACATCAGCAACATCGATCTCCTGGTTCGACTCGCCTACGACTACGGCATCCACATGGATACCCTCCGCGAGGCGCTTCAAGCGCGACAATTCAGAAAAACGATTTTGAAGGATTTCAGGATTGCGACCGAGGAGTTCGGAGTAACCGGAATTCCCACCGTGGTCCTGCCCGATCAGTTCCCTATCGTCGGAGCGGTGCCCACGGCGCATTATCGGGAGGCGGTTCAGCGCGTGATTCGCGGGAAAGGGACGCAGTAATTAGGAGGCCAGGAGAGGCAGGTCGCATGGGTGGCGCATACACGCCGTCGTGGCGTGTGTGCGGTTCTTCTTCTTTGCCAACTCATCGGCACGAGGCCTCCAAGCCGATTATGCGATCCATCCCCAAGGATTGTCCTTGCAGGGCAAGGGGATGTTAAGGGTGGCGGTGACCCGGGGCGGTGCCCCGGGCTGTTGAAGGTTGCCCTTGCAGGGCAAGGCAAGAGTTAAGAATGATCCCCGTGATCTGAGGTGAAAAGGAACGATCAGGGATAGCGGCTGTGGCCAGTGCCAGCTCTCGGCTGCCAGGAGGGAATCTCGTTCGGCGGCTCGGGTGGCGTATACAAGCGCTCTTGGTCCACCGAGGCGGATGCGGTTATTCCAGTGAAGCACTTCGTCTCGAGCAGCCCATGCGGGCGGCGGTTTAATTCGCGACCACTTCACCGTCGGATGCGGATGAGCCCATGTCCCTCAATGTTCCAACGCGATCTCTTTGATTTCGACTTCGAGGCGGTGCTCGGTGTCCATCGCCTCGATCTCTCGCTTTCGCGCGTCGGCCTCCGCCCGGGTTTCAAATCGCTCCGTGCGCGTGGCAATACCGAGGTTCTTGCTGATCTTCGGGTACACGTTTAATTCGAATCTCTTGGTTTCAGTCATGGATTAGGCGAAGGCGGTTAGGGCCACAAGAAAACCGAAGGAATCACATGGAACTAAACACCCTCAGGCGTCAGTTCCTCCTCGCGTTTATATCCTCCAGCTTCTTGTGCCTCTAAGTGGCTGTCAGAACTTACCAGCCTGCTGAAAAACTGATTAGACGAATAAATCCGACCGATGGCTGCCGGCGGTAAATTCAGGTGCGACCGACTGTCAGGACGGCGCGACTATGAGAATACCGCCAGCGGAAGCTGGCGGATTGTTCAGATCCAGCCCTTTCTTCGAGGGAGATAGGCTGTGTTTGAAATATCCACTCCGCCATGGCGGACCGTCGGTGGGATTATCGATGAGCCATCGGTCTCTACTTCGGTTGTATCTGAACGATCCACCAATCCCCCGCGGGGGATCGGTGGGATTATCGACGGGATTCAGGATCAGATTTGACTTTTTCAGCAGCCTGTCAAAACATCTTCTCAAGAATCTCTTCCGCCGCGCTAGCAGTCTTGTGGAGATCATCGATGGTGTGCGCCGAGGAGACGAACATCGCTTCAAACTGGGAAGGCGCGATAAAGATTCCGCGGTTGAGCATTTCGTGGAAGAACTTGGCATACGCCTTCGTGTCGGACGTCTTGGCGGACTCGTAATCGACCACCGGTTTGCCGGTAAAGAAAACGGTCAGCATCGATCCGATGTGATTGATCGTGATGGGCCAGTGGCGTCGGTTCACAGTGGTCTTCAGGGCTTCCACAAGGCGTTGGGTATTCTCGTTCAGCGATTTGTAAAAATTCGGCATTTGCAGCTGGCGCAGCATTTCGATGCCCGCTCTCATGGCCAGAGGGTTGCCGGACAAAGTTCCCGCCTGGTAGACGGGCCCCACCGGCGCTACCATCGACATGACGTCGCCGCGGCCCCCGTATGCTCCCACCGGTAATCCCCCACCGATGATCTTCCCCAGCGTTGTGAGATCGGGTTGGACGCCCACGAATTCCTGGGCTCCCCCAAAGGCCAGCCGGAATCCGGTGATCACCTCATCAAAGACCAACAGCGCGTCGTACGCGCGGGTCACTTCGCGCAAGCCCGAAAGAAAAGCTCCCTGAGGAAGAAGAACACCGGTGTTTGCCGGGATCGGCTCGACGATCACCGCAGCGATTTCCTTCCCCTCCTTCTCGAAGATTTTCCGGACTGCGTCCAGGTTGTTGTAAGGCGCGTTCAGCGTCAGGGAGGCAAGCTCCTCCGGAACGCCCGGACTTGCGGCAATGCCCAGTGTGGCCAGTCCGGAGCCCGCCTTCGAGAGAAAACTGTCCGCATGCCCGTGATAGCAGCCTTCAAATTTCAAAATCTTCTTTCGCTGGGTGAACGCGCGCGCGAGCCGAATGGCGCTCATGGTGGCTTCGGTGCCGGAATTGACAAACCGGACCAGGTCAATGGAAGGGATTGCCGTTTTAACGAGATTGGCCAGCTCCACTTCGAGGGGGGTGGGAGCGCCATAGCTGGTCCCATGCGTGACCTGTTCCTGGATGGCCCGGACGATCGCGGGGTGGGCATGTCCCAAAATGAGCGGGCCATACGATCCCACGTAGTCAATGTATTCCCGACCTTCGACATCGACCAGTTTCGAGCCGTGCGCCCCTTTGACAAAAAAGGGCTCGCCGCCCACGGATTGAAAAGCACGGACCGGGCTGTCGACGCCACCCGGAATCGACTTGCGGGCTTCTCGAAACCAGAATTTCGAACTCTGCAAGGCTTTCATTTTTGTTTCAGCCATGTTGCCGCATCCTTTGCAAAATAGGTCAAAATCAAATCAGCCCCCGCGCGCTTGATGGAAGTGAGCAACTCCAGGACCACGCGCCGTTCGTCCAGCCACCGGTTCCGCACGGCAGCTTTCACCATGGAGTATTCCCCGCTCACGTTGTAAGCCGCAACGGGAACGTGCACGGCGTTCCTTACTTCCCGGATGATATCCAGGTACGGCAGCGCCGGTTTGACCATAACCACATCGGCGCCTTCCTCGATATCGGTGAGGACTTCCTTGATCGCTTCAAGTCGATTTGCCGGATCCATCTGGTAAGAGCGGCGATCTCCGAACTTGGGCGCGCTTTCGGCCGCTTCGCGAAAGGGGCCGTAGAATCCCGAGCAGTACTTGGCGGCGTAGGAGAGGATGGGGATGTGGGAGAACTCGTTCTTGTCCAGGATCTCCCGGATCGCTTTCACCCGGCCGTCCATCATGTCCGATGGCGCGACGATGTCAGCGCCCGCCTGCGCGTGCGAGAGCGCTTCATCGGCCAGCAGTCGCAGCGTGGGGTCATTCGCCACGTCGCCCTCTTCAATCACCCCGCAATGCCCGTGGCTCGTGTATTCGCACAGGCACACATCCGTAATGACGAGCAGGTTAACATTCGCTTTCTTGATGGCGCGGATGGCCTGCTGTACCACTCCCCTTTCAATCGAAGCATGGCTCCCCACCTCATCCTTTTTCTCCGGGATCCCAAAAAGAATGACGGCCGGGATGCCCAGGCGGGCCACCTCGCGGCATTCCATGACGATCTGGTCAACCGACATCTGATAAACACCCGGCATGGAACGAATTTCTTTTTTTACCTTCTTCCCCGGGCACACGAAAAGCGGATAGATGAAATCTTTTGGAGATAGTTCAGTTTCCCGAACCATGCTGCGTATGAGTTCGTTGCGACGCAAGCGCCGTGGGCGGTGGACTGGAAATGGCATGATCGCGACCTCCGATGATCAAGACGTTTGATAATAACGGACGAGGGCTGAAGTCAAAGCTGCCAGTGTCGAGGGAGTCGCCTCGACAGCAACTTCAAATCCATGTTCTCGCAATGCAGCTGATGTCGTGGGGCCCAGTGAAGCGGCGCGGAAGTGACCCTGGAGCGTCCTCAGCCTCGGCTTCCCCACCCATTCGACAAACTGCTGAACCGCCGACGGCGAGGCAAAAGTAATGAAATCGATTTCGTTGCGCTGAATCCGCCCAACCCACTCGGAGGAGTCAATAGCGGCGGGGGAGGTTCGATACACGATGGCTTCCTTCACCTCAGCCCCCCGTGTCCGCAGAGCGCGGGGCAATTCCTCTCGCGCCTGGTCGCCGCGGGGCAGCAGGATTCTTCGCCCGCGCAAATCGATGTCCAAGACTTGAAGCAACCCCTTCGCACTATATCTTTCCGGAGTCAAATCGACCCTCAAGCCGTGCTGCTGCAGTCTCCGGGCTGTGGCTGAGCCCACGGCAAAGATCCGAGTAGTTTCCAAAGCAGGGGGGATCCCCCGTGTCTTTCCACGTTCGACCCATTGGTCGACTGCATTGGTGCTGGTGAAGACGATGGTGTCAAATGTCTTCAATTGATCCAGAGCCTCGTCAGCCGCGTCCCAGGAGAGTGGATCATCAATCTGAATCAGAGGCAAGTGGGCCACTCTTGCCCCGGCGGCTTCCAGCATGGCCGCGAATTCCGCCGCTTGTTCTCTCGCACGAGTCACCATAATACACCGGCCGGCAAGAGGCGGGGTCTTCACTGGAGGAGTAAATGAGTTCACAGAGGGTCTGGGCCTGGCTTTCTGATTTTCACAAGTTCAAAGGATGGGAGATCCACACGGCCTGTTGCCCCAATCAGCCCATGGGCTGAGGTGTCGCACGGAGTCGCTTCAGGCAACAACCCGGGATGATCCCGCATTGCCGGCCCTCGCGCCCCGTGGAACCGAAACGGCAATTTCGTTTGGACCGCAGCCCCGGGATCCTCGCTCAGACCGCAGGCTGCTCCGCTTGAGCCGAGCGTCGAATCAGAGCGAGGATCTTGTCGGCCCCGGCAGCGAGTAGTTTTCTGGCCAAAGCCGAACCCAGCGCCCGCGCTTCCGAGGAGGTACCTTCGATCCGGTCGCGCAAATAAATGCTGCCATCGAGCGAAATCACACAGGCATCCAGGACAAAGCGACCCTGTTCCTCGCGGGCCCAGGCCCCGATGGGCACCTGGCAACCCCCTTCCAGTTCGTGGAGCAGCGTCCGCTCCGCTTCCACAGCCGACTGAGTCAGGGGATGGTTCAGTCGTCCCACAATTTCCTGAAGTTCCCGATCGCCTTTCCGGCATTCGATCCCGATGGCTCCCTGGGCCACTGCCGGCAGGGCCAGGTCCGTCGGGAGTATTTCGCTGATGCGGTCTGCCCAGCCCAGCCTCTGAAGCCCCGCTTTGGCAAGAACAATGGCGTCGTACAGCCCCTCATCCAGCTTTCTCACGCGCGTATTCAAATTTCCCCGCAAAGCCGCAATGTCGAGATCTGGACGGAAGTGCTTCAGCTGAGCCTGACGTCGAAGACTGCTGGTGCCGATTCGGGCGCCCGCGGGAAGTTCGGCCAGCCTCTTTCCGCTGCGGCTCAACAATGCATCCCGCACATCTTCGCGCTCGCACACCGCGGCAATCGTGAGCCCCTCCGGAATTTCGGTGGGCACATCTTTCATGCTATGCACGGCGATGTCCACCTCTGAGGAAAGCAGGGCCTCTTCGATCTCCTTAATGAAAACTCCCTTGCCACTCAGTTGCGCGACAGGAGCCTGAGTATCCCGGTCGCCTTCCGTCCTGATGGTCTTGAGTTCAACGGTCGTGTCGGGAGAGAGATGGTGGAGCATATCGCGCACGTGGTGGGCTTGCCACAAAGCCAGTTGGCTCCCCCGCGTGCCGATGATGAGGGTATTTACCATTCTTCCTTGTCCAGATCGAAGAGATAGCGCAACGCCTTGGCGTGGTCCCGCCGTTCCCTTTCATCGGCGGTTCGTTTCAGCCGGATGGTCGGTTCATGCAGAATCTTGTTCACGATGGATTGCGTCAGGGCATCGATAAGGTTTCGCTCGCGTTCGCCGAGCGGGCCCAGCTTGCGAAGGTGGGCCTCGAGTTCGGTGGTGCGGATCTGTTCCACTTTCTTTCGCAGGCTGGTGACGGTCGGAACCGCGGTGAGCCCTTCCAGCCAGTGCATGAAGAGCCGTACTTCCTCTTCGACGATCTTCTCCGCCCGGGGAATGTCCTTCTCACGCTCCGCCCGGTTGCCTTCCGCGATCGATTTCAGGTCATCGAGATTGTACAGATAGACATTGTAAACCTCCTGAACGCGGGGATCGATATCGCGTGGCAGCGCGATGTCGATAAAGAACATGGGGCGATGCTTGCGCGAGGACATCAGCCGCTCCAAGTGCGACTTCGTAATGACGAAGTCCGGTGAGCTGGTGGAGCTGATGATAATATCCGGCGGGAGGAGTGCCTCATCGAGTTTCTCCCAGGGTATCGCCGTGCCGTGGAATTTTGCGGCGAGTTCCTGCGCCCGATCGAAAGATCGGTTCGTAACGGCAAAATTCCCCACTCCGTGCAGGGCGAGAGACTCCACCGTCAGTTCACTCATCTCGCCTGCCCCGAGCACCAGCACGGCGCGCCCTTCAAGCTTGCCGAAGATCTTCGCTGCGGTCTCGACCGCCACGGAACTCAGGGAGACGGGCCGGCTGCCGATTTCCGTCTCGGCGCGCACCCGCTTTCCGACCTCGACGGATTTCTGAAACAGCCGGTTCAGGACAATGCCCGTACTCTTGTTTTCCAGTGCCAGGACGAATGCGTTGCGCACCTGGCCGAGAATGTGGGGCTCGCCCACCACCTGGGAATCCAAACTGGAAGCGACTCGAAACAGGTGACGCACGGCCTCTTCCTGGGTCTGGTGGTAGAAACAGCCGTTGAGCGCGTCGGGAGGAATGTGATGGAACTCGCACACGAAATTCCGGATCTCTTCAAGGGGACTCAGCTCCCCTTCAGTGAGACCATAAATCTCGCTTCGATTGCATGTGGAAAGAATGACCTCCTCCCGGAGCCATCCGTTCTCCGAGAGCTGAGTCAAGGCCGTGCGGCTTTGCTCTGGCGTAAACACCACCCGCTCCCGGACTTCCACCGGAGCCGTGATGTGATTGAGTCCAACCAAAAAGATCGCCATCCGGATTCAGTAAAACTTGTGGAACGAGGAGAAGAACAAATTGACGACGCTATAACTGAAAATGATAATGAGGAAACCGCACACCGAAATGATGGCCGATCGCTTCCCCTTCCACGTTCCCTTTTTCTCGAGAAAAAGATATCCCGCATAGACGAGCAACGTGATGATCGACCACACCAGCTTCGGGTCCCACTCCCAGAGGACATGAAGTTTGCGCGCCCAGAGCGATCCGAGCAGGATCCCGCACAGGAGCACCGGGACGCCCACCGCAACGGAAGTGCGGTTCATCCGCTCCAGGAGCTCCAGCGAGGGCAGGCGGGAGAAAAGCAATCCGGGCCGCCGGACGCGAATTTGATGATGCTGCAATAAATAGAGCATCGACAATATGAACGAGACCGTGAAGGCCGAATAGGCGAAGATGTTGGACGTGACGTGATACGCGAAAAGCATTCCACGCAATTCGGCCGAAGGCGTGTGTGTTCCGGGACGATTCAAGAGCGTCCCCAGCAGCAGCAGAACAATCGGGATGGGAAGCAGAAACGCCCCGACGGATTTTTGTCGATGACGGAATTCCAGTGCGAGGTAAATGAGTGCGACCATCCAAGCAAACAGCGAGAGCGAGCCGTAGAGGTCTTTGTATGGGACCAGATGGAGCTGGCGTGATCGCGCCAGCATGGCCGTGAAGTGAATGATCAGGCTGATGACCAGGAACCGGGAGGCCAGCTTGGCGTAAGCCAGCTTGCGGCTGACGAGGTTCAACCAATACAGGGTCTCGGTAACGAGATATGAGAGAACGGCGATCCAACTCAGTATGATATACATGAAAACAGATCCTGTTCACCGGCAGAACGTATGAAGCTCCGTCCCCGGTCCCGACGAAGTCGTGTTCCCTTCACCGCGAGGAGATCTCCTCCGCGAAAGTGTCTTCCCGCAGGAGCATGGTCCGGCGATGACCATTGAGAACTGCCGGTGTGACGATGGAGGAGAACCTCGCTATGAACCGGGAATCCAGCGCGTGTCAAACACAAGAGTATAGCAAAAGAGGTGCTTTCCAACAAACCCGCTGGGCGAGGACGAGGGGGGTGCATGTGCTCGACCAGCAATTGGCTTGACAGGTGCGCGCAGCGCCTCTATAGTGGGGGTTTTGCAAGCACGCTCTCATCAACCTAGGAGCACACCCGATGCCGAAGAGAACTTTTCAGCCCAACCGGCGGCGGCGCGCCAAAACACACGGGTTTCGCGAGCGAATGTCCACGCGATCCGGACGCCTGGTTTTGAAACGGCGACGCGCCAAGGGCCGTAAGCGTCTGATTCCTTAGGTGAAATCGTGTGGAAGTATGAATGCAAGCGGTCGGTTGAGATTTTCCAAACGAATTCGAATCACTCGCGGAAGCGATTTTGAGAGGGTGTATAAAAGGGGTCGGCGGGCACGCGGTCTCCATTTCACCGTTTTCTTTGACCACAATCACCTCGACTACAGTCGTTTTGGGATGACGGTTTCCCGGAAGTTGGGATCCGCTGTCCGGCGGAACCGCATCAAACGGATCTTCCGGGAAGCCCTGCGCTCTCATCAGAAGGAGGCGATGCCGGGTTTTGACTTCGTCTTCAATCCGCATCCCTCTGCGGCGACTTTGAAAAGCCAGGCGGTCGCAGCGGATGTTGCCAGGGTACTTTCACAATTGAAGGAAAAATACAATGCGGCGGTTGGTGTTAAGGGGAATTGATTCATATCGCAGGATGATCTCGCCTATGCTTCCTCCCTCCTGCCGGTTTGTTCCGTCCTGTTCCCTTTATGCTTTTCAAGCAGTAGAGAAGTATGGAGTTTCAAGAGGGAGTTGGCTCGCGTTGAGAAGAATTCTGCGTTGTCATCCGCTGGTTGAAGGCGGCTATGATCCCTTGATCTAATTCGCCAATATTCCTAAAAGGCTATGGAAAAAAGATTTCTCCTTGCGTTTGTGCTCTCGCTGATCGTTCTGGTGCTTTCTCAAGCGTGGCTCGAAAAAAAATTCAAGCCCGCCGCGAGGCCCGCGCAAGCTCCGGCATCGACGTTGCAACCCACCCCCACTGCGCCCCCGCCTGAAGTGCAGAACGTGCCGGCGAATAAGGGCGCGACGCCCCCCGCATCGTCTCAGGAGATCAAGGCGGACAATGAACACGACGTGATCCTTGAAAATTCCCTGGTCAAGATCATTGTTTCCAACCGGGGTGGAGTTATCAAGAGTTGGATTCTGAAGCGCTATAAGGATTCGAATCGGCAGACACTCGATCTGGTTGCAGGCGTGGATCCTGCAAAAGGAGGACTGGCTCTCCGGCTGTTCCTTCCCAACGAGAATGATCTGGCGAATGAGGTGAATTCTGCCCTGTTCTTGGATACCCGGGTGGGACGAGGAACGAAGGATGCCCGGGCAGGCACTGCGGTTGAGTTACGCTACTCCGAAAATGGTGTCGACGTAACGAAGAGCCTGTCTCTCCAACCCGATTCCTATCTCGCCGAATTGAACACTCAAGTGAAGAAGGATGGCGTCAACCTGCCTTACCTGGTGGAATGGCCGTCGAGGTTTGGAGACAACGCCTTGGATATGCGCGAGGACGCGCGCCAAGTTGTGACCATCACAGAAGGAAAGGCGTCCAAGACCCCGCTGGCAAAGATAAAGGATACGCAGGATCTGGTCGGCATATACCGGTTTGCGGGTGTGGAAGACAAATATTTCGCTGCGATCTTCATTCCATCGAACAATGTTCCCCGCATTCAGGTCACGGCCATTGGAGCCCTGTTGGCTCTGCCTCCCCAGCCCACACGATTGTATGTTGGACCCAAAGAGATCGAGGTTCTCCGCCACGTTGATCCGCAACTGGAATCGCTGGTCGATTTTGGGTGGTTTGGCATCATTGGAAAGCCGTTGTTTCTCGCCCTGAAGTGGATCTACGGCTATTGTAGGAATTATGGAATTGCCGTAATTATACTTACGATAATTATAAACATGGCGATCTTCCCTTTGCGCTGGAAAAGCATGGTCTCAGCTCAAAAGATGCAGAAATTGCAGCCCAAGATAAAGGCGATACAAGAGAGATATAAGAAATATAAGGTCAATGACCCCAAGAAGCAGGAAATGAACCAGGAAATGATGGCCTTGTACAAGGAGCATGGAGTCAATCCGCTGGGGGGATGTCTTCCAATACTACTACAAATGCCGATTTTGGTGGCCTTCTATAACGTGCTTACCGTGGCGATTGACCTCCGGCAGGTTTCGTTTCTTTGGATACCGGATCTTTCGCAGTATGATAAGACCTTTGTGCTCGTCATCATTATGGTCGTCACCCAGTTTCTAATGCAGAAACTGACTCCAACGCCCTCAGCGGATCCTGCCCAGGCCAAGCTGTTCATGTTGATGCCTCTCGTGTTCGGCTTCATGTTCGCGAAGGTGGCAAGCGGCCTGGTTCTCTACTGGCTCACCGGGAACCTGATTGGGATTATTCAGCAGGTCTTTTTAAATAAGTACGGGTTGGCCGCAAAAGCCCCGGCAGCAATCAAAAAGTGACGGGAGGAAGCGTTTCCGCGTCATATAACATTTCAACTATGGATAAACAGACAGAGAGTTCGAACCCTACCGAGTTTCAAACTCGCCTCCTGAATTTTGCCAATTATCTATTCCAGACCATGGGGTACCAGATCGAGTGTTCGACATCCGTGATGGATGGAATGCTCTTCCTGGATTTCTCGGGTCGGGACGCGAATGAACTCACTGAGAACCGGTTTGAGGTCCTTCGCGCCGTGGAGTATCTGCTCAACAAGATTTTTCAGGCAGACGTCAACGAGCGAGGGATGATCAATTGTGATGTCTCCGGCAAGAGGCAGACGCGCATAACGGAACTGCAATTAATTGCGCGTGCCGCGGCGGAGAAAGTACGGCAATCCAGATTGCCGTTCAAGTTGAACCCGATGGACTCCCGCGAGCGCCGGGTCGTCCATCTGGCCCTTGCCGACGATCAAACCATTCGCACAGAGAGCGAGGGCGAAGGAGAGTATCGGAAAGTGGTCATCTACCCCGTCGAATGAGTGCAGGGTGGGGCAGACGACCTCGTCTGCCTCGGCTGGAATTTAAAGGATCAGGAAACTTCTCTTCGCGATTTGGATCTGACGACCGCCTTCTGACGCGCCCCCCTCATTTCCCCGTCAAACAGCTCTCACCGTCTCCCCAGTTGGGTTAAAATCCGGATGTGAATTCCAACGACACCATCGTCGCCATCTCCACCCCTCCCGGCCGGAGCGGGATTGGGATCGTTCGCCTCAGCGGAGAAGCTGCCCGGACAATTACCCAAAGACTGATCGCAGTCCACAACGCCCTGCCCGACTCCGGGATTCGATCTCCCGCGACCCTCCTGCCGCGGCGCGCTGAACTGATCGATCTTGTAGATCCTTCAAGCGGGGCGCTGATTGACCAGGCGGTGGTCACTTTTTTCGAGGGGCCAAAATCGTACACTGGCGAGGATGTGGTGGAAATCAGCGGTCACGGATCGCCGGTGGTCCTTCAGCATCTGGTCCAGCTGGCCATGGCAGAGGGGGCGCGTGTCGCTGAGCCCGGAGAATTCACCCTTCGGGCGTTCATGAACGGGCGCATCGATCTTGTTCAGGCGGAGGCCATCCACGATTTAATCGAAGCCAGGACGCTTTACCAGGCCCAGGTCGCCGTCCAACAGGCGCACGGTCTTTTATCCAGAACGCTTTCACCCTTGAAAGAGCACCTCATCGATCTCATCTCTCTCCTGGAAGCCGGTATTGATTTTGCCGAGGACGATGTCCCGTTTCCCACGCAGGAGGCGATTGAGGGAAGGATACACGATCTTCTCTCCGAACTGGAGCCGATTCTCCAGAGTTACACGGCAGGGCGGATCATTCGGGAAGGGCTTTCTCTGGCGATTGTCGGCCGCCCGAATGTAGGGAAGTCGAGCCTGTTCAATCGGCTCCTTTCGAGTGAGCGCGCGATTGTCACCGAGATCCCCGGGACCACCCGCGACGTGATTTCCGAGACGGCCCAGATTCATGGGATACCGGTCCGGCTGGTGGACACCGCGGGGATCCGCGAGTCGGTCGACGTGGTGGAACGGGAGGGGGTGGCCCGCTCTTACGCCGCTTTGGCGGAGAGTGACCTGGTGCTTCTGGTTCTGGATGCCTCTCAGCCCTGGAATCCGGAGGATGAAGCGCTCCTCCGCACGGTGCGACCGTTGAAGCACCTCCAGGTTCTCAACAAGTGCGACCTGGGAATCCAGCTTCAAGTGCCGGACCCGGAGAGGGACGCGGGCCCATCGTTTCAGGTCTCCGCGAAAACCGGAGAAGGGGTGGCTCGACTCCAGCAGGCCGTCTTCGAGATGGCGACCGGACGGTCGGCAGAGGATCTGGCTCAGCAGTCGGTGGTGACCAACCTGAGGCATCAGGAACTGCTCTCCCGCTGCCGTGGGCGACTGGAGGCGGCTTCGAGGGCGACACAGTCCTCCGATCCGCATGAGGTCATTCTTCTGGATCTTTATGGGGCGTTGAAGTCGCTGGACACCATCACGGGCGCCACGACCGTGGAAGACATTCTGGGGAACATCTTTTCCCGGTTCTGCATCGGGAAGTAATCGTTTCGAGGGGGTGGCGCCCCGATGAAGCGGGATCCTGACGTCATATCGTATTACGATATAATAACAGACCGCCCCGGGCGGTCGAGGGAACGGGAAAATCTGGAGATGTGGTGAAAAGATTCACAAAGCCCCGGCGGGCTTCTCAAGCTCCGGAAACATTCTACATTGCGCGATTCGCAGCCTTCCTTTTTGGGTGGGATCGTAATAAAATGCGGAGTTCCAAGCCATCCGGGTTTTGGAGTGAGTGAGGTTGCGTCGATGAAATTTGTGCCGGACGAAAAATACGATGTGGTGGTCATTGGGGCCGGTCACGCTGGATGCGAAGCGGCAGCCGCCGCAGCGAAGATGGGTTTGAGGGCGGCTCTGCTGACCATGAATCTCGACCTCATCGCCCAGATGTCCTGCAATCCGGCGATCGGCGGAATTGCCAAGGGACACCTGGTCCGTGAGATTGATGCATTGGGCGGGTTGATGGGCGAGGTGATCGATCGCACCGGGATCCAGTTCCGGCTGCTGAATACCAGTCGCGGGCCGGCCGTCTGGAGCCCGCGTGCTCAGGCCGACAAGCAAAAATACCGGGTTGAAATGCGGCGTGTTTTGGAGCGGCAACCCCATCTGACCATCAAGCAGGCCGAAGTCGTCGATCTCATTTTGGAACACAATGGAACGGTGACGCGTGCTTCGGAGTTGAGCCTCTCGTCGCCGGAAAAAACACACCTCGATGGAAAAATCGATATCCGGGACTATGCGGCTTTGAGAAACGAAATCCTGCCAGGAGACAAGATCCGGGTACGCGGGGTGGAGTTGATGGACACGCGCTTGATCGAGGCGGTGGCCTTGATCTTGACGACCGGAACGTTCCTGAATGGATTGATCCATGTCGGAGAGCGCCGGTACTCTGCCGGACGAAATGGTGAGCCCCCGTCTTGCTTGCTCGCCGAAGCGATCAAGCGGATCGGGTTCCGCTCCGGGAGGTTGAAGACCGGGACGCCTCCCCGCCTCGATGGGCGAACCATTGAATACTCCGGGTTGACCGCTCAACCCGGCGATGCGCGGCCCACGCCGTTTTCCTTCCGGACCCGGGCACTCTCGCTCCCGCAGGTTCACTGTCACATTGCCTACACCACGGCGGAAACGCATGCGATCATTCGGCGGAACATTCATCGCTCGCCGCTTTACAGCGGCCAGATTCGAACCCTCGGCCCCCGTTACTGCCCTTCGATCGAAGATAAGATCGTCAAGTTCGCCGGGAAGGAGCGCCATCAACTTTTCCTGGAGCCTGAGGGGCTGGATACGTACGAGGTCTATTTGAACGGCCTGTCGACCAGCCTTCCGGTGGACGTCCAGATGGAGATGGTTCACTCCATCGCCGGATTGGAAAAGGCGGAACTCATCCGCCCGGGATACGCGATCGAGTATGATTTCGTGCAACCCACGGAGCTCTTTCCCACGCTGGAGACGAAGCGAGTGGAAGGGCTATTCCTGGCCGGACAGATCAACGGCACCACTGGATATGAAGAGGCGGCAGGGCAGGGGATCATCGCCGGGATCAATGCCGGTCGAAGGGTGCAGGGACGGCAATCCGTGGCGCTCGACCGGACCCAGGCCTACATCGGCATCATGATCGATGATCTGGTGACGAAGGGGACTAACGAACCGTACCGGATGTTTACCTCCAGGGCCGAGTATCGCCTGCACCTGAGGATCGACAATGCCGACTTGCGCCTGACCGACCTGGGACACGAGGTGGGGCTGATCACCTCTGCGGAGTACACTGAGTTCAAGAGAAAGCGTGAACGGATCTCGAAGATCTCAGACTTGCTGAATTCAGTGGCCATTCCGCGTGAGTCATCGATGGGGCAGTACATCGATTCCGTCCTGGATGGCAAACTGGCGGAGAAACCCAGGCTGGCGCATCTTCTGAGGAAACCCGAAATCCAAATTGTGGAAGTGGTCCCGGCGATGGCGCGTTTTCTGAATTCAGAGATCCACAGCACGGCCCCCGTGGACGAGAATGAACTCATGGTGGCCGCCATCCGGGTGAAGTACGAAGGATACCTCAACCAGCAGGCGCGTGAAATTGAGCGGATGCGGAGATCCGCCATGCGTCCCATCCCGACCGATTTCGAGTACGCCTCCATTTCCGGCCTGTCGCGGGAGATGGTGGAGAAGTTATCGCTGGTTCGCCCCTGCACGCTGGACCAGGCCGGTCGCATCCCGGGCGTGACTCCGGCTGCCGTGCAACTCATTGCGGTCTACCTCGAACTGGCTCGACGGCGGAAGGGGGAGGCCCAGGGGCCTCGAGGCACCCTATCCGGATCTCAACCCGCAGTTTGATTCAACCCAGCCCCCCGGCGCATTCCATGCTCAAAGCCGATCAGACGGCCACCCTCTTCCATCAATTCGGCATCGACCTTTCATCGGTGCAAGTGGAGCAAGTCCAAACCTACGCCCGACTCCTGCTAAAGTGGAATTTGAAGATGAACCTGACCCGCGTCGTTGAGGAAAAGAGGGTTTATCAGGAGCACTTTGCCGAATCTTTTGGTCTGTCCCGGTTCTTGCCGCATCCATGCACCAAGGTGCTGGATGTCGGTTCGGGGGCAGGTTTCCCAGGGTTGGTCCTGGGAATCCTTCTTCCCGACCTCTCCCTGGCCCTGGTTGAATCCTCCTCCAAAAAGGCGCTTTTCTTGAACGAGGTGATCCGGGCTCTAGGGATGGGAGGGAATGTCAGGGTTTTTCAAGACCGGTTTGAGCAGATCGCCCCGAACTTCGAAGGCGTCTTTGATGCGGCCACGCTCCGCGGCGTGAAGTTGTCGGGCGAATTGATCGGGCATCTTTGCGCCGTGCTGCGGCCAGGAGGCCGGCTGATTACGATCACCGGCAGTGCTCGGGCTGGAGGACTGCGGGGCGCCCCGTCATCCATTCACTGGATTCGGGATGAGGAGACACGAACCGGCTCCAACCGGGTCGTCCTCATAGGAGAAAAACGTTCCACGTGAAACTCGAAGCGGCAAAATCAAAGTTCCAAACAAATTCCAGGACCCGGGTTCCCAAACAGGAGATCAAGCGGCCCGCGCCGCAAGGTTCTTTCCGTTTCGGTTTTGCCTCTTGGATTTCGCGCCGGTGGCTTGGTGGAGGCATAAGTTGGTTTGAAACGCGGAATTTGCGTCTTGTTTGGAATTGGGAGATGGGGTTTTTGATTCTCCGCGCGCCTCCGATGTTCCACGTGGAACATCAGGGGATCAGTAGAATGCGCCCGGGTCTCTCTTTAATGTTTTGACCCAGGGCGCTTTTATGGTAGATTTCGGTGCATCGACCATGGGCCAAGTGATTGCCATCGCTAATCAAAAGGGAGGGGTGGGAAAGACGACCACCGCCATCAATCTCGCTGCCGCTCTGGCTTCCGCTGAAGCCCAGACCCTGCTGGTGGATTCCGATCCCCAGGCCAATTCGACCAGCGGGTTAGGGTTTGCGCGCGATTCCAGCCGGCGGAGCATCTATCACGGGCTCACCCTGTTTGAGCCATTTGACTCACTGGTGCAGGCGACTGAGCTGGAGCACCTTTTCGTGATCCCGTCGGAGAGAAACTTGGTTGGAGCCACCGTTGAACTCGTGGGCCTTGAGGACCGGGAACTTCGCCTCAAAAGGGGGCTGGACCCGCTGCGGCCGCAGTATCGATATATCCTGATCGATTGCCCTCCCGCCCTGGATATTCTGACGCTGAACGCCTTGGTGGCGGCTGATTCGGTGCTGGTTCCGATCCAATGCGAATACTTTGCGTTGGAAGGGGTTTCGGAGATTCTGGACACGATTGAAAGGATCAAACAGCATCTGAATCCGAAGCTGGAACTGGAAGGGGTCTTGCTCACGATGTTTGATGAACGGACCAACCTGGCAGCCCAAGTGCGGCAGGAACTCCAGGATTTCTTCGGGGAGAAGATTCTCTCGACGGTGATTCCGCGAAATGTCCGGCTGGCGGAAGCCCCCAGCCACGGCAAACCCATCATTCTCTACGATGCTCGATCACGCGGGGCGGAGAGCTACATCCGCCTGGCGAGGGAGATTCTCGAACATGACCACCACAAAGAAGGCGCTCGGGCGGGGACTTAGCGCCCTCATCCGAACGGGGGACGCAGGGCAGGAAGGAGTCCGGGAGGTGGATATTGACCTCCTGGAACCGAACCGCTTCCAGCCGCGCAGTGACTTTGATGAAGGCAAGCTGAACGAGTTGGCTCAGTCGATCAAAGCGAATGGCGTGTTGCAGCCCCTGCTCGTCCGGAAGGTCCAGGAGCGGTATGAAATCGTCGCGGGGGAACGGAGGTGGAGAGCGGCACAACTGGCGGGCTTGTTCCGGATCCCTGTGGTCGTCCGTCCCATTCGGGATGAGCGCCTGCTGGAAGTGGCCCTGGTTGAAAACATTCAGCGCGAGAACCTGAATCCGATCGAAGCTGCCAAGGCTTTCTACCGCCTGCATTCCGAGCTGGGGCTTTCCCATGACGAGATCGCGCATCGGACCGGAAAAGATCGCGCGACCGTGACGAATTATATTCGGCTCCTCAAATTGTCGAGGGAGATCCAGCACCTGATCGCTGAAGGCAGACTTTCTATGGGGCATGCCCGGGCACTGCTCGCTTTGGAGTCCGTAACGGAACAAAAGGAGCTGGCGCAAAAAGCGGCCAAGGGCGGCTGGTCGGTGCGGCAGGTGGAACAGGCAACCTCCCGACGGCGTTCTCGAAAGCCCGCCTTGGCTCGCCGGGACGAGCCCGATGCAGATCCCAACGTGCGTCGAGCCATCGAGGAACTGGAGCGAACCCTGGGAACTCGCGTCCGGATCAGCCCGGATGGAAACAAAGGTCAGATCGAAATTGAATATTATTCGCAAGAAGATCTTATTCGCCTCTATGAGTTAATTGTCCGGCCCGATCAAAAATCTGAAACTTGAGGTCATGCTATGAGTTGGAAAAAAGGGAACAAGGGATCGGATGTGGTCACTGGGTTCCTTGACCAGGGGGTGTTTTTCGAGGGCCACCTGGAGTTTTCTGGAACGCTTCGATTGGACGGTTCGATCAAAGGGACGATCAAAACCGGTGACCATCTCCTGGTGGGGGAGAATGGTGTTCTGGAAGCCGAGGTTCACGCAGGAACCGTTTCGATCAGTGGAAAAGTCACCGGCGTCATCCACGCCAAAGAGAGGGTGCAAATCCACACCAAGGGCCGGGTCAGTGGAGAGATTCACACCCCGGTTCTGGTGATCGAAACAGGAGCCATCTTTGATGGAAAGAGCTTTATGACCGAGCCCGGCAGCCCGGGCCCCGGGGTCGATCAGGAAAACCGGGTGACCCTGCAAACCGGATGATGGACGAGGGCGTGTTCGATTCAGGAAATACCCATGACGTCGAGCCATAAGACAATCAAGCTGACCGCTATGGTCAAAGCCGCGGGTTGAGCGGCTAAGATCGGTCCAAAGGATTTGGACCAAATTCTAAGCGGGCTCCCGCGGCAGCAGGACAAGAATGTGATTGTGGGTTTTGAGACCCGCGACGACGCGGGAGTGTACCGGATTTCGAAAGACCGGGCACTGGTTCAAACCGTTGATTTCTTTACACCCATAGTGGACGACCCGTTCCAGTTTGGCCAGATCTCAGCCGCGAATTCTCTCAGCGACATTTACGCCATGGGAGGGGTTCCGATATCATCTCTTACAATTGTAGGATTTCCAAGGGCAGGACAGGACTTTTCGATCCTGGAGAGTATCCTTTCAGGTGGAATGAGCAAAATGATGGAGGCTCATTGCACGGTTGTGGGAGGGCATTCGATTGGGGATGAGGAAATCAAGTTTGGCTATGCCGTCACGGGCGTGATCGATCCCGCCAAGGTCATTCGCAACGTAGGAGCACAAGTCGGTGATGTTCTGATTTTGACAAAGCCGCTGGGAACCGGGGTCATCAGCACAGCCCTGAAACAGGATGCGGTGGACGACTCCGTGATTCAATCGTCGATCCGTTGGATGATTCAGCTGAACCGCGACGCTTCCGAGATTGCCCAAGCACGTGGAGTAGACGCCATGACCGATATCACGGGGTTCGGGCTTCTCGGGCACGCCCGGGAAATGGCCCGGGGGAGCCATGTGACCCTGGAGTTCCATCAAGCCAAAATCCCGGTCATCGAAGGCGCCTTGGATTGTATAAAAAGGAAAATGATTCCAGGAGGCTTGGTCAACAACAAACGGTATCTGGAACCTCAAGTTGAATTCTCCGATTCAGTGCCCGAGTCGACCCGCATGCTTCTATATGACCCGCAGACCTCGGGAGGATTGATGATGGCTTGCTCGCCCAAGGTATCCGAACAGATTTTGACTGACATGCGGAGTCGCGGGATACCGGCCGTGGGGATCGGCAAAGTTTGTGAGAGCGGGCGGGTTCCTCTCCGGGTGGTGTAAAGGTCAACTGGACGAAATAAGCGACGAACGGGTTGGGCAAGAGTTCTCTGGATACGAGGTCCCGGCGGAGCCCGCTTCATGCGGTCGCAAACAGATTTCAAGCGGCCATGGGCAGTCCTCTGCGGCGGGGAAACTCGTTGACACCTTTCTCAGCCGTATGCTAGATTCTGCGTTCTTTATTTCACAAGGACTTCCCATCAGAGCGGCGAAAAAGACAAATGCTGGAACTTAATGCCACGATTGTGGTGATCATGGTTCTGTTCTCGGCCCTAGCGTGGGCGGTGAGCCGACTTTATCTTCGCCCCCTGGGAGCCCTCCTTGAAGAGCGCCGGCAATCCACCGTGGGAGCGCTGGAGAAGGCTCGACAGACCTTGGAGCAGATGGAAGAGGCCATGCGCCGGCACCGTGAATTGATTCAGCACGCGCGAGAGGAAAATTACAAGCAGCAGGAAGAGAACCGCCGCCGCTCGCTTGAAGTCAAACAGCAACTCCTCCTTCAAGGCCGGGAAGAGTACGAGCGCATTCTGGGGGATGCTCGTCGACAGCTTTCGGCGCAAACCGCGCAAGCAAAAGAATGGATGGCACGAGAAGCCAACACCCTCTCTAGAGCGATCGTGCAGAAGCTTCTCGCCTAATTCGAAACCGTCAGCACCCGATGAGATTCTTTCAATGATTCGGCTGAAGCCCAAGGAGAACGGCCTCTGGAGCGTGAGCGCGCTCCTGCTCGCCATTCTCGTCCTGTGGCCGGCGAGTCCCTCGTTCACCTTGAGCATGGATTTTTCCAGGGACCTGCGGACTCACTCCTCCGCCCTGGCGGCCCCGTCCGGCAAGACAGAAAGCGAAGAAGGCGGATTCAAAGACGTGCTCTTTAAATGGGCAAATTTTCTTGTTCTCTTCGGAGGCCTTGGATACTTTCTGCGAAAGCCGATAAAGCAGTTTCTGGCGACGCGGGGTGAAGAGATACGCAGGTCGCTTGAAGAGGCGAAGGCGGCTAAAGAGAAGTCGGAGCGGGAACTGGCGGAGGCACTGGCCAGGTTGGAGCATATCGAACAGGAGGTGGCTTCCCTCAAATCGGCAGCGGCAGCTGAGATGGAGGCGGATCGAAGGCAGATTCTGGAATCCGCGGGACGGGAAGCAGAGAAGATTATCGCCTCAGCTCGTGAGGAGGTGGCCCTGCTGGTGAAAAACGCCGAAAAGGACCTCCGCGAGCACTCCGCAGCACTTGTGGTTCAAATGGCGGAGCGGCAGATCCGATCCCAGATCCGGCCGGAAGACCAGGGGCGGATGTTCCAGCATTTTGTCGGCTCCCTGGATGAGAAGGGGCATTCGAAGCAGTCAAATTCATGAGAGGGGATTGAGTTCGGATGGCTTCGGTTGCAATTCGATATGCGAAAGCGCTTGCCGATGTGGTGCTGGCCGACGGCGAAGCGGAGCGGGTGCGGGCAGAACTGCATGGGTTTTCCAATTTGCTTTCTGAATCCAGGGAACTTGCTAATGTTTTGACAACGCCGGCGGTGACCATTCAGCAGAAAAAGAGCCTTCTCCTGGCCTTGGCCGAACGCTCCGGCTATTCCACCACGACGCGCAATTTACTGTTCATCCTGGTCGATCATCATCGGATGGACATCTTCGATGAGATCCTGACGGCGGTACATGCCGAACTGGATCGCCGCCTCGGGATCCAGACCGTCGCGGTGACCACGGCGTCACCGCTGGCTGAGGGACAGGAAAAGATACTCGCCGAACGTCTGCATGTTCTCATGCAGAAAGAGATTCGACTTCAGCTTCAGACCGATCCGAAATTGATCGGAGGTGTTGTGGCCAAGGTGGGGAGTACGATCTACGACGGATCCATCCGCGAACAGCTTCATCAGCTCAGGGTGCAATTGGCCGGCGAATAAGGATCACCGGCATCATTATTTAGTTCAGAGGGAGCTTCGTTTCATGGCCGAGATCAGAGCCGAAGAGATTTCAAAACTGATACGCGAACAGATTGAAAACTACGAGCAGGGCATCAGCGTGTCGGAGGTGGGAAGCGTCATCAGCGTCGGAGACGGCATCGCCCGCGTCCATGGTCTGGAGAAGGTCATGGCGGGCGAACTGCTGGAATTCCCTCGTGAAGGGGGGCATTCGATTTCGGGAATTGCGTTGAACCTGGAGGAAGATCAAGTCGGGGTCGTCCTGCTGGGCGAAGCCTCGGAAATTATGGAAGGTGACCTGGTGCGCCGGACCAAGCGCATCATCTCGGTGCCTTGCGGCAAGGGCCTCATCGGTCGCGTGGTCGACTCGTTGGGGAATCCCGATGATGACAAGGGCCCGATTGCGGCGGACGCCTACAACCCCGTCGAGAGACTGGCTCCCGGCGTGGTGGATCGCCAGCCCGTGAAGGAACCTCTTCAAACCGGACTGAAGGCCATTGATGCGATGATTCCCATCGGCCGCGGACAGCGCGAGTTGATCATTGGGGACCGTCAAACAGGGAAGACAGCGGTCGCCATCGATACGATCCTCAATCAAAAAGGGGGAGACGTCATCTGCATCTATGTGGCCATCGGGCAGAAACGCTCCACGGTGGCGCAGGTCGTGAAGACCTTTTCGGACTACGGGGCCATGGATTATACCATCGTGGTTTCCGCCTCGGCCTCCGATCCGGCGCCCATGCAATACATTGCCCCCTATGCCGGCTGTGCCATGGGGGAATATTTCCGGGATCGCAGCCAGCACGTTCTTTTGATTTATGATGACCTCTCCAAGCATGCCGCCGCCTATCGGGAGATTTCCCTGCTCCTGCGACGGCCGCCGGGCCGGGAGGCGTATCCCGGAGACGTATTCTACCTGCACTCTCGCCTCCTGGAGCGCGCCGCCAAACTGAACGAAGCCAACGGCGGGGGTTCATTGACCGCGCTTCCGATCATTGAAACCCAGGCGGGCGACATCTCCGCCTACATTCCGACGAACGTGATTTCCATTACGGATGGCCAGATCTTTCTGGAGGCGGATCTCTTCAACTCCGGTGTCCGGCCGGCGATCAACGTGGGCCTTTCGGTGAGCCGCGTGGGAGGCAACGCGCAGATCAAAGCGATGAAGCAGGTAGCGGGCACACTCCGTTTGGACCTGGCCCAGTATCGCGACCTGGCCGCATTTGCTCAATTTGGCAGTGACCTGGATAAGGCCACCCAGGCCCAACTGGCACGCGGTCAACGCCAGGTGGAAATCCTCAAACAAGCCCAGTACTCACCGTTGCCGGTCGAAAGGCAAGTTTTGATCATTTATGCAGCCACCAATGGCTACCTGGATGACATCGCGGTGGAGGATTGCCGTCGCTTCGAACAAGAGCTGTATACGTATCTCGACACAGCCGTCCCGTCCTTGGGCCGAAAGATCGTGGAGAAGAAACAGCTCGCCGGGGAGTTGCGTGAAGAGATCGGCAAAGTCCTCTCCGAGTTTAAAGAGAAGTTTGCCGCGCAGAAATCGGCAGCCGCTTAATGGGCATCTAAAACCCTCATCTCAGGGGCCCGGACGTCGCGGAGTGAAAAAGAAAAACGGCGTGCTTTCGTTTACGGCCGACCCGATGGATGGAGCGGCCCTGCGGGTGATTCAAGAAGGTTTTCTCAGGACCTGAGTCAGGGGATGGGCTTCATACTGGTCCGCTGAAGAGCAGACAATTCGTTATGGCAAATATTCTGGACATTCGACGTCGTATCCGGAGCGTCAAAAACACGCAGCAGATCACGAAGGCCATGAAGATGGTCAGTGCTGCCCGGCTGCGCCGTGCCCAGGAGCGGATCTTGAATGCACGCCCTTATGCCAATCGAATGCTGGCCGTCCTGAATTCCCTGGTGACCAGAGCCCAGGAGTCCGAATTTTCCGAGGAAGACGGGAAGACCCACCCCCTGCTGGCTGAACGCGGCGACGACCGAATTGAGCTAGTGGTCATCACCGGCGACCGGGGCCTTTGTGGAGGCTTCAACACCAATATCATCAAGACGGCGCAAACTTTCCTTGAGGAACACCCCGGCAAGCAGCTCGACTTGGAGCTGGTGGGTCGAAAGGCTCGGGACTACTTCCGGCGGCGGCGCTGGAAGATTCACCACGAATATATCAACATATTTTCCAGGCTCAAGTATGAACATGCCCAGCAGATCGCGCGGACCATCATCGAGGAGTATTCCAAGTCCGAGCTCGATGCCGTGTACCTGCTCTATAACGAATTCAAGTCGGTCATCCAGCAGCGCATCGTCGTCGAACGACTCCTGCCGATTGCCAAGCTCGAGGGCCTCGACAGCGAGAACCAGACGGATTACATCTACGAAGAAACCCCGCAGGTGATTTTCAGCGACCTTCTCCCCAAGCATGTCGAGGTGCAGGTCTATCGCGCCCTGCTCGAATCAGCGGCAGCGGAGCATGCGGCCCGCTTGACCGCCATGGATTCCGCCACGAACAATGCCGCCGAGATGATCGACTCGCTGACGCTGTATATGAATCGTGCCCGCCAGGCCGCGATCACCAAAGAACTCATTGAAATTGTGAGCGGCGCTGCGGCATTGTAATGTAGGACGACCAGGCTGGTCGTCCTACGAGGCGTGAACCCAGTTTTGTGTGGAGTGAATAATGAGCCAAGGCAAGGTTGTCCAGATCATTGGACCCGTACTCGACGTGGAGTTTGAAGAGCAGCATATGCCCAAGATCTACCATGCGCTGCACATCACCAGCGCCGGTTTTGATGTGCCGCAACCGATCGATGTCATCGCCGAAGTGCAGCAGCACCTCGGCGAGGGCCGCGTGCGGGCCGTTTCGATGCAACCCACCGACGGCATGGTTCGCGGGATGATCGCGGAGGATCTGGGCCAGGGAATCACCGTTCCGGTGGGGAAGTGCACCCTCGGCCGCGTCATGAATGTCATTGGAGAGCCCGTCGATAAGCTGGGCCCGATTCACTCCGACAAACGATATCCCATCCACCGCCCCGCTCCGGCGTTCGATGAGCAGAGCACCAAGCTCGAAATGTTCGAGACGGGAATCAAGGTGGTCGATCTGGTGGAGCCCTACCTTCGCGGCGGCAAGATCGGCCTGTTCGGCGGCGCCGGTGTCGGCAAAACGGTGATCATCATGGAGCTGATTAATAACATCGCTCTGAAACATGGCGGAGTCTCCGTGTTTGCCGGCGTGGGCGAGCGGACCCGCGAGGGGAACGACCTGTGGCTGGAGATGCAGGAATCGGGAGTGGTCAACATCAAGGAATTTGAGAAATCCAAGGCAGCTCTCATTTATGGACAGATGACAGAGCCTCCGGGAGCTCGACTGCGCGTGGGTTTGACAGGGCTGACCGTGGCGGAGTATTTCCGGGATGAAGAAGGCGCGGACGTGCTCCTGTTCATCGACAACATTTTCCGATTCACACAGGCGGGCTCGGAAGTCTCCGCGCTGCTCGGGCGCATGCCGTCCGCGGTCGGTTATCAGCCCAACCTGGCCACCGAACTCGGCGAACTGGAGGAACGAATCACTTCGACGAAGAAGGGGTCCATCACGTCGGTGCAGGCCATCTACGTTCCGGCCGACGATTTGACGGACCCGGCCCCGGCGAC
>Ga0187803_10000182_pt1 | contig 26714 bp, 25 predicted proteins | sample NC_wetland_sal_i_2_FD_132425 | JGI IMG/M metagenome (GOLD analysis project Ga0187803, IMG submission 132425) | Wetland sediment microbial communities from Neuse River Estuary, North Carolina, USA - Control_3 | ecosystem: Environmental > Aquatic > Freshwater > Wetlands > Sediment | place: USA...
CGCGTTCTAGCATGGCCCGAAGCTGTCCGTATTGTTGGGCGGCGTCGGAGTCCCAAGGCAGGACCGCCACGCGCAGAAAGAAGTCCTCGACCAGGCTGTGCAGGCGGGTGGCATGAGGAAGGCGTGCAGCTCCGAAGCGCAACTCGCCTTCGGTGACTGCGGAGATGGCGAACTGTGCCATCGCGACTCTCACGAGATGACGATCAACGGCCGGACTGTTGCCTTTGATGATGCAGCTCGCGATGTTCGTGTCGAGGAGGTAGCGGGTCATCTTCGTCGAACCCGATCAGAACAACTCGCGTTTCTGCGGCACTGCATCCTTGCGGTCGGCCATGAACTCCTCGGGGACATTCGCTTCGCGCCGGAGCTTGAAGAAGCTATCCCAGGATTCCGGACGCCGCGAGAGAATCACGTCTCCGGTAGCCGGGTCTTGCCGGATGAAGACCTCGCTGCCCTCGAAACGAAAATCGGCAGGCAAGCGGACCGCCTGACTTCGGCCATTGAGAAAGAGCTTCGCTGTGCGCGGCATTGGCGTCTCCTAACGTGATATATACCATGATGTATTACATAGCGTCAAGAAGCGTCGGGGTGTGGGAGCCTTTCGGGCGCGTGGTCGCAGCTTACGTATCCCTGGCCGAAAAGCACCGCCCTGGTGGAACCGGGCCACCGAATCCCTTTCGCCACCGCTTGTTTGAGCCCGAGCTACTCTATGTAACTAGCTGAAAACAATAGCGTTACCGTAATTAACACTCCGTCTGCAATAGTGGCACGCCGCCTGCATTCTTCTGGGCAGGATTTTCGCCGAACCAGGGTGGAGGTAGTTATGGCGTTCAAGATGAAATTCATCGCTGCACTCATTGCAGTCTTTATTTTTGCGGTTCCAGGGATCGTTAGCGCCCAGAATCCGGACGTGTCGCAAAACCCGGCGCCGGACCAGGCTACGGCTCCGCCGCCGGACCAGGGCCAGTATCAGGATCAAAGCCAGGATCAAGACCAGGAACAGGACATGCGCGCGCCGAACGCGCCCGACTCTATGTCCAGCGAGCCTTATGATCAGACCGGTCCCAACGATCAAAATGAGCGGCCGCCGATGAGCGAGCTTCCGCCGCCGCTCAAGCCGAGTCCGAACGGTCCGAGCATGCAAGGTCCGCCGCCGGGACCCAGCGGACAGGGCAACTACGGCAACCAAGGCGATCTCAACCAGGCTTCTTCGAATAACGGCGTAGCGCGCATCAGCTTGATTCACGGAAATGTTTCGACGCAACGCGGCGACTCGGGCGACTGGTCGGCGGCGCAACTGAATGCGCCTATGGTGGCGGGCGATCGCATTTCGACTGGCGACCAGGCGCGCACCGAAGTTCAGCTTGACTATGCGAACATCCTCCGCCTGGCCGAGCACACGCAGGCCAACATCACCAACTTGACCCGCTCGCAGATTCAGATTCAGCTTGGGCACGGGATGGCGAACTACACCGTGCTGAGAAACAGCGATGCGGATGGGGAGATTGACACGCCCAATGTTTCAATCCGCACCGAGCGGCGGGAAGCGAGCTTCCGGATTCTTGTGACTGCGGATGATCACACTGAAGTCTTGGTTCGACGCGGCGAAGTAGAAATCACCACTCCGCAGGGTGGGACGCGCGTCGGCGAGAACCAGTTCATCACCATTCGCGGCAACGGCGACCAGACGCAATATCGCATTGGCGAAGCGCCGGCGCGGGACGATTGGGATCAGTGGAATACCGACCGCGACCGGATGATCCGTAATTCCGTTTCACGCAGGCACACGAACGATTACTACACCGGATCGCAAGATCTCGACGCGAACGGCACCTGGCAAAACGTTCCCGACTACGGTTCGGCGTGGTTTCCGAACGAGGGGCCGGACTGGGTTCCGTACAGCGCGGGCAACTGGGTGTGGGAGCCTTATTACGGATGGACCTGGGTTTCGTATGAGCCGTGGGGCTGGGCTCCGTATCACTACGGACGCTGGTTCCTTTATAACGGCGCGTGGGGATGGTGGCCGGGACCGGTTAATCCCTACTATCAGCCGATTTGGGCGCCGGCTTACGTGTCGTTCTTCGGCTTCGGTGGCGGGTTTGGCTTTGGCTTCGGTTGGGGAGGGGGAGGGGGATGGGGGTCGATTGGCTGGTTCCCCATTGGCCCGTGCGATTATTTCCACCCGTGGTGGGGTGGGTGGCGCGGGCGCTTTGGTTACACCGGTTGGCGCGACTATAACCGGGGCGGATTCGCTCCGCTGCACGGCGGCAACCGCTTCTCGAACGTGAACCTTGCCATGCATGACCCGCATTTCCGCGGCGCAACTTCGGTTGGCGCCAATCAATTTGGCCGGGGACGCGCGAACTTTCAGCCGGTGAATCACGCGATGCTGCAGAACGCGCGCTTCACTACCGGCAATTTGCCCGTGGTGCCGAACCGTCAGAGTCTGAGCGCGAGCGGGCGCCCGGCGGCCCCGGGCACAGTGGTTAATCGTAGCGGGAATCAGCGCTTCTTCTCGCCGCACGGCACTGGCGTTGCTCCTGGCGGCCGTTCGTTCGAGCGCGAGCAGGCGCAGGTCTCGAACGCCATACGGCAGCATGGGGGCTCGCCCATCACCGGGGGGCAGCGTGGGTTCGAGAGCGGAAACAACAATGCGCGTTCTACCGAGCCTGGCTTCCGGCAATTCAGCCGATCCGGCGAGAACACGGCTGCGGGAGCGCGCTCCACGGCGGAAACGCGCGGCAGCTCTAACTGGGGTTCGGCACCGAGATCCGGGAGCTCGACGGGCGCTCGCGAATCTGGCGGCGCCAACAATGGCGGCTGGCAGAAATTCACGCCGATGGCGCCACGTTCGGCGGAACCGCCGCGCTCTTCGCCGGGACCATCGAGGCCGGAAGCATCGGGACGTTCGTACAGCCCTGGCGGGCAGGATCGCGGATCCTACGGTCCTTCGCGTTCTCCGAGTTTGGAAGGGCGCGGGTACAGCGGAGGCGGGAATTCTCGACCGCCGCTCAACATGAGGCAGCCGATTGTGACGCCGCGCTCCTCTGGCGGTAGAACCTACGGAGGCTATCCCGGTTACGGCGGTGGACGGCCTGGTTATGGTGGCGGACGGCCTGCTCCGAGCTACGGTGGCGGACGGCCTGCCCCAAATTATGGCGGAGGACGGCCTGGTCCGAGTTATGGCGGCGGTCACTCGGCTCCGAGCTTTGGCGGAGGCCATTCGGCACCGAGCGGGCACGGGGGCGGAGCGCCGCACGGCGGGGGCGGCGGCGGATCACACGGCGGGGGCGGCGGATCGCACGGCGGCGGCGGGTCGCATGGCGGCCATCACTAACGACATTCTGAGCGCTTTCCCGAGTTGACGGAGGCGCTCGAAACGGAGTCTCTCTTCCCAGGTGGGACGCATAACTTTCGCGTCCCCCTCTTTTTTTGTCCGTGGTTTTGTGCAGGGTCCGGTAACTTTGCACGAGGGCCCCATCAGGCAGGGTACCAGCGTAATGTAGCGCAGCGGGGGAATCCAGCCAGTTGCGATTTTGCCCGGCTAAACTTACCGGAGGAGCGCCTCGCTGGTCAGGTCGGTGCTCTGGTTTCGTCGATGGCACACCCTATCCTCCTTTCCAGTTCCGAGGGATTGTGGCTTGTACTGGTTGCTGCGGGCGGAGCGGCTGCCGGTGTATATCTCTATCTAAGAGGATTCCGCCTGCTACGGTTGAAGCGCCTGATCCTCAATACTCCGTTTTCCCGCATTCACAGCGCCTCGATCGGCCTGGTCGAAGTCGCCGGAACCCCAGTTGGTCCGCAAGTGCTCACGGCACCATTGAGCGGAGATTCTTGCTTCTACTATCGCGTGCGAGCCTGGCAATGGGTGCAATCCGACGACAAACACGAATGGAAATCCGTGCTCGACGAGAGTCACTACGTGCCGTTTTTCCTGGAAGACCAGACGGGCCGGGTGCTCGTCGATCCTCAGGGAGCGGAAATGGATGTTCACAGGAGCTTCGCTGACGAAGTAGGCGCTTCGCTGTTTCGCACGGATCTTATACCGCCGAACATGCGCGACTTTCTCCTAAGCCGGGGCCTCGTGCCATACGAGAAGATCAAACTGGAAGAGTGCGTTATTCCGCAGGGTTTTCCTCTGTTTGTCTTCGGAACCCTCGGCGAGAATCTCAGTGTGCATTCGTGGTCTGCCGCGCCGCACGTGAGTTCGGGAGGAGGCGATTCTTTTGACTTTTCGATCGGAAGCGGTTCCATTGGCCTGAGTTTTCGCGCCGGAAAGCTAAGCAATCTCCGGAGTCTTCTTTCGTCCGGGCCCGTCCAGAGTCTGAACCGGATTCCCGGAATCCAGGTGGGAACTGCGTGCATGACGCTGCCCGCAAGCGCAATCCCACGCAGAGTTTCGGCTTGTGCCGCCGCCGCAGGAAGCCTGCCTGGCGCGCTCAGCGTGGCGAAGGGAGCGGAGCAGTCGGCATCGGCAGCAGTTCCCCAAGTTACGGCGATCGCGGGCGAGTCCCCTTTGGGAGACTTTGACTTACATCCTTCAACCGCCATCAGTAAGGGGGAGCGCAATGGGCCCTTCGTGATCTCCTGGCACAGCCAGAAAGAAGTGGCCGGCAAGTTGGCCTGGAAGTCGGCGGCCTGCATCTGGGGCGGCCCGGCACTGACTTTAGCGTGTCTCTATTTTCTGATGATGTACTTTCGTTGGATTTTCTAGAGTGAACAGGGAAACGACATTGTCATGATTCCTCTTTTAGTGGTTTTGTTCGCGGCCAGCGGAACGCTGATTTACCTGGGCACGATCTACAACAGTCTAGTGGCTATGCGCAACGATATTAACAAGGCGTGGGCCAACATCGATGTGCTACTGAAGCAGCGGCATGACCAGGTGCCGCGCCTGGTGGAGGTTTGCAAGGGCTACATGCAATATGAGCGCGGGACTCTGCAGAGCCTGGTTGAGGCCCGATCGCGTTATGCCGCCGCCACCACGCTCGCCCAAAAAGTGGAAGCCAGCAGCAGCGTCAGTGCGTCGGTCGGGAAAGTCTTTGCGGTTGCTGAAAAATACCCTGCCCTGCAGGCTAACGCTTTGTTTCTGGAGCTTCAGAAGCGCATCTCCGAACTCGAAAGTCAGACTGCCGACCGTCGTGAGTTCTATAACGACGCCACCAATCTCTTCAATACGCGGATCCAGCAGATGCCGGACACCCTGGTCGCCCGCTTGTCCGGCATGAAACCGAGGCTTATGTTGCAGGTGAGCGCGGCCGACAAAGCTGCGCAGCCTCTGGTTTTCGCCGCACGAAACTCTTGAAATTCACCGTGGGAAGGGACGGCTCCTAGTCGCTTTGGATAAGTCCCAACTCAGTGCGGCGGACGTGTGAGCTTCAGGTCGGCGAAGCTTGTCCACTTGCCGTCTTTGTCCTTTTGCTCCATCAGCCATTCCCAGCAGTCTTTTTCCGGGGACCACCGGAATACGGTGTGGAATGGGCCGTCGGGGTACTCGAAGACGAAGCGAAGGGCATTGCCGTCGCGGGTGCCGTAGCCGAGCGTTTCCGAAAAGCGGGTTCCGAAGATGTCGAACAGATGGAGCACATAGCGCTCGCTGACGGGATCGTAGCCGAGGAACCATATGGCTTCGTACTTGTGTTCGGCGGCCGGAGCGCCGGCCGAGGTCCTTTCGTGAATGCGAAGGAACTGGTGGTTGAGCACCCACTCGGCGTCAACGTCGTGGTGGGCGTCGTGGGCCATCACCTGACCCTCCATCTTCCAGGCGCCGCTCATGTGCTCGACCAGATCGTCATGCCATTCAGCCGGGGTTTGAGCGGGCAGGAGAGCAGGGGCGAGGATGGTCAGGAGAACAGCAAACAAGGGAACGGAGAACGAGGTTTTCATGTTGTCGTCACTCGGATGTCGTCAAAGAAGGTGCAGCTGGACCATTTTCGGAATACTGTCGCCCAAGTTATTTGAGCCTCGGCGGCTTCAAGCTGTGGCTTTCCCAAACCCTATCATGAAACCAATTCAATATCTTCCCCGCTGATACGATAACGTTGTGCCTTTGTTGCTCGAAGTCCGGAGTCTAAGCGTTCAGTTTTCACAGTCTGGCGTGGCGCGGACCTGCCCTGAGCGAGAGCCGAAGGGGCCCTCGCCCGCGAAGCCTTTTGCGGCCGTCCGCGACCTCAGCTTCGTTATTAACCCCGGCGAAGTCCTCGGCCTGGTGGGCGAATCCGGCTCCGGTAAGTCCGTAACTTCGCTCGCCATCATGGGACTACTGCCGCCCGTTGCTACGGTGACCGGTGCAATCCGCTTCCAGAATGGCGACGGCGAGGCCACTAGCCTTCTCGATCTTCCGCCCGATTCCATGCGCCACCTGCGCGGCTCGCGAATCGCCATGATCTTCCAGGAGCCGATGACCGCCCTCAATCCTGTGATGCGCGTCGGCGACCAGATCGCAGAAGCCGTGCTGGCTCACAATCAAGTCCCGGCGGAGATTCAGCAGAAAATACGGGACGAAATCCGTAACGGCAATCGCAAGTTATGGAATGAATGGTACGGACCTACGCCGCTGTGGTTCCGAGTCTTGGGACTACCTCTCGCAGTTCTGCTTGGCGGCTTCGTGTACACGCGACCACTTCGTATCCCCCGGAAGAAAGCCTACGAACTCGCCCTCCAAGCCCTTCGCGACGTCGCCATCCCTGAGCCCGAGCGCCGCGCCCGCAGCTATCCGCACCAGCTTTCGGGAGGGATGCGCCAGCGGGTCATGATCGCCATGGCCATCGTCAACCGCCCGCAGTTGCTTATCGCCGATGAGCCGACCACCGCGCTCGACGTCACCATCCAGCAGCAGATTCTCGACCTGCTTAACGAGCTACGCCACAAATTCTCGCTGGCCATGCTCTTCATCTCGCACGATCTCGCCGTCGTCTCACATGTTGCAGACCGGGTCGCCGTGATGTATGCCGGCATCCTGGTCGAATTGGCTCCCAAGTCCCGGATTTTCGCCGCCCCCGTGCATCCCTATACTCAGGCGCTTCTGCGAGCCATCCCGACTCTCTCTACGGATCGGAAGCAGCCCCTCGCCGCCATCGAAGGCACGGTCCCACCCATCTCCGCTCTCCTCCCAGGATGCCCCTTCGAACCCCGCTGCCCTTACCGCATTCCGGCGTGCGCCGCCGAACTGCCGCCGCTGGTTGAGGTCGCTCCCGGACATTTTGCGCGATGCCCGGTGGCAGTCAATGGGGGTCACAGGTGACACGTCACCGGTCCTAGGGTTTTTCCGCAACCATTGACTAGCGGCCCGTGACCTGTGACCCTATCTCGCTTCCACGCACGAAATCTGCTAAAGATTTAAGACCCATGAGCACCAACCGCATTGAAGCCTTCAGCGATGGCGTTATTGCCGTCATCATCACCATCGGTTGGTCTCGACTTCTTCAATCCGACTTCTGCCCTCTAACTTGCTCTTCTCACGTTATAATCCTCCCTTTGCCGTGCGTATTCTTCTCATCAGCGACATTCACAGCAATCTGGAATCGCTGGACGCCTGTCTGGCGGCCGCTCCGGCTTACGACCTGGTCGTCAATCTGGGAGACATCGTGGGCTACGGCGGCAATCCCAACGAAGTCATCGCTCGCGCCCAGTCTCTGGGGAGCGTCTTCGTGCGCGGCAATCACGACAAGGCGGTCAGCGGCCTCATGGACCTTGAAGAATTCAACCCCGCCGCCGGTCTGGCCACCATCTGGACCCGCGATCAGCTTACTCGCGCCAACCTGGAATGGCTCCGGTCGCTGCCGCAGGGACCGCTTCAGCTTGAGCAACTCCCGGAGGTGCAGTTTGTCCATGGATCCGCTGCCGACGAAGATGAATACATGATCAGCGTGGCAGACGCGATCGCCCCGCTGGTCACTTCCCCTGTTCCCGTCACCTTTTTTGGGCACACGCATATTCAGGGAGGCTTCGCCCTGCACGGGCAAATCAGCGAAGCCTACCGCCCCGGTTTTCGGACGGTGGGCCAGCCCGAGTCCTCCGACTGGCCCCTGCGCAAAGACCGCCGCTACCTGGTGAACCCCGGCTCCGTCGGCCAGCCCCGCGACGGAGACTGGCGGGCCGCCTTTGCCATGTTCGATAGCGATGCCTGGATCGTGAGCTTCTATCGCGTTCCCTACAACGTGCGAGTCGCCCAGGAAAAGATTCTGGCCGCCAATCTGCCGCCACGGCTGGCCACGCGCCTGGCAACGGGACGATAGGGCGAACTCCGAACTGCTTTGGTTTTCACCTCTGCAATCTGACCTCTGCAATCTGCAAACTTCAATCCGACTCAGCCGGCTGATTCCGTCGGAGTCTTGTAAACTCTTCTCCATGTCCGTCATCTCCGCTTACACCGCCCATGTTGATGGCGGAGCCCGTGGCAATCCCGGCCCGGCCGGTTATGGCGCTGTCATCCGCGACCCCCATGGCAAGAAAATCGCCGAGCTTAGCGAATATCTCGGACACCACACTAACAACTACGCCGAATACCAGGGCCTCCTGGGGGTGCTGCGCTATGCCGTTGAGCACCACATCTCAGCTTTGCACGTGGTCAGCGATTCCGAGCTCATGGTGCGACAGATGAACGGCATCTACAAAGTCAAGCATCCCGAACTGCGCAAGCTCTACGAGCAGGCGCGGCAGTTGGCTCGCCAGTTGGAGCACTTCGAAATCCGCCACGCCCTTCGCGAGCATAACCAGACTGCCGACCGGCTGGCCAACGAGGCCATGGATAAAGGCCGATAAGACCAGGTTCTCAAAGTTGCAAAGTTTCAAAGTCGCAAAGTTCTAGACAGCGCCGTCTAGGATGGAGCACCGACGAATTCTTGTTTTCACATGAGCATGATTCTGAGGAAGGCGACCCACCGCCCGTCCTGCCGTCGAAAGACGAACATGTCCTGCCCCGATCCGCTCTCGGTCTTCCCTTTCTGCTCCCAGGTCATCGTCCAATCGTAGGTCGCGGCCGCCGTCGGCCCCCAGCAAGCCACGATGTGATTCGACTCGGAGTACTCCAATACCTTCGACCGCGTCATGAAATCGACGTAGCTTTGGACGAGCGCATCCCTTCCCCGCGCCATCTCCTTTAACCCCGGGCCCTTCATGACGATGTCGGGATCGAAGAACCTGCTTAAGTCTTCGAACCGGCGTTCCAGCCAGGCCCGATTGAGTTCTTCGAGGACTTGCCGTATTTCACGCTTCGCTTGCTCGTCCATACTCTGTGCCCTTCGTCTTTTCCAGCCGCCGAGCGATTATGCCCGCCAGCCCTAGCTCCCACTCTGTTATCCGACTTCCGCAATCTGACTTCTAACTTCTGACTTCTCCTCACTCGCCCGCCGAGTGGTCATGCACAATTTTCCAGCCCTCGGGAAACTTGCGGAACACGAGCGTGAACAGCCCGTGCGGCGTTTTCCCATCCGACATTGTCAGATGAAATTCGCCGCGCACAAAGGCCGCATTCCGTCCCAGCATTTCAATCCGCACATTCGTGAACTCCAGCTTTCCCATCTCGTGTCCCGCGCTCTGGTAGCTCTTCTTGTAGCGGTCGAGTGCAGCCTGCCAGCCCTGTGATTCATGCGCTCCGGAAAAAAATGTCAGCTCGGGAGATTTCCAGTAACCCGCCATGAAGCCTTCCAGATCCTGCCGGTTCCAGGCTGACTGTTGCGCATCGATTACGTTGCGGATTGCGCGGCGCCCCACATCACCCGCATCCTCAGCCCATGCTGCGACCGATAAAGTCGCTACCATTGCCAATAAGATAAGCGTCTTCATCTGCTTCTCCTAGCCAGCTTTTCCGGAGGCCAGCTTTCCGCCCCCCGGAACAGGAGGTTTAGTATAGACCTCGCTCATTCAGGCTGGTTCTCGGAGAAATATCGAGTGTGTGGAAAGGAAGACCAATAGTGCGAGGAAGCACACGGAAGAGCCAACAAAGTCGACGCCGGCACAGCGGTCCTGTCAGAAGCAAGTAGCGCCAGCAGCCCTAAACTGAAAACCGAAAACTGAGAACTCGCTACGCTCGGCCCTTCTTCGCCGCCGCCGTGGCTGCCTTCGCCTTCACGGTCTCCCAGGGACGCTTCGGGCGCGCAACCTCCGGTTGGTCGCGGTCGCGGATGCGATCGTACTGGTACGCTTCGCTCACGGTTCCGAGCGATTCGTTGTAAAGGCTCGGCAGCGCGAGCGCTTCCTTCAGCTCTTCGGCGAACTGATGGAGCGCCTTCAGGTGGTCGGCTGTGGCCGGCACTTCGGTTTTTGTGGTCTTCATGAACTGCTGGTAGCCGCGGTTGACCAGCTTCGAGATCTCGCTCCCGATCAGGTATCCAGGATAAGCGAAAATTTTCACACCGCCGTCGCCGTTCCTTTGAATCGCAGCCGAGCAGTTGTATTTCTTCAAGAACATCCGGCCTTCGGTGCCCGGAGCTTCAATGAGACCAAAGCCATGATCTCCCAGCCACGCGACTGCATCTTCGTAAGTTCGTTGTTCGACTTTCGTTGCCATTTCCGATGAACTCGATTCTGTTTCCGTCAGTTTAGATGCGGCTCACTGCTCCCAGATGCCTTCGAGAATTGCTGGAGCCAAACTCGCCCGCCGCGAATCTAAACTACGCAGCAAGTATAACGACGCTTGTATAGATATACCTTTTCACAATTACAGGCACATTACTGAAGTCACGGGCATAGATTCAAAATTGGACGTGTAGGGTCATTCCCGAATGAGTGCACCAAGTTCCAGTCCGGCAGCACGCCCGGTCACGCCGGGCGCCGAAATGGCCGCTCGCGCCGGAGAAACCGTGCTTGCCCGGATCGGCAATACGCCGCTGCTCCGGATGGGCGGGCTGGTTCCCGATCTTCCCAATGTTCAGCTGATGGGAAAAGCCGAGTGGTACAACCCCGGCGGCTCCATCAAGGACCGTGCCGCCGCTAACATCGTAAGCGAAGCGCGGCGCTCCGGCCAGCTTGCTCCCGGGAAAATTCTGCTCGACTCGACCAGCGGCAATACCGGGATCGCCTATGCCATGCTCGGCGCCGCTCTCCGCTTTCCTGTGACGCTTTGCGTGCCTGAGAATGTTTCTCCGGAACGAAAGCGCATTCTACAAGCTTATGGCGCAAATATCATCTTCACCGATCCCGGCGAAGGTTCCGACGGCGCCCTCAAAGTCGCACGCCAGCTCGCCCAGCGCCATCCCGAGCTTTATTTCTACGCCGACCAGTATTCGAACGACGCCAACTGGCGCGCGCACTACCTGACAACGGCGAACGAAATCTGGGGGCAAACCGAAGGGCGCGTCACGCATTTCGTCTCGATGCTCGGCACCACGGGAACCTTTGTTGGCACCACGCGCCGCCTGAAAGAGCTGAACTCGCACATCCGCTGCATTTCGCTGCAGCCCGATTCGGCATTCCACGGCATCGAGGGAGCCAAGCACTTGCCCTCGGCCATCGTGCCGCGCATTTACGACTCGTCGCTGGCCGATGAAAATATCGAAATCACAACCGAGTCCGCCCACGCCATGGCCCGCCGCCTGGCCCGGGAGCACGGCTTGCTCGTCGGAGTCTCCTCCGCTGCCGCAGTGGTGGGGAGCCTGGAGGTCGCGGAGAACCTCAAGAAGAACCAGAAGGCAACGATTGTGACCATCCTGTGCGATTCCGGCGACAAATACTTGAGCGAAAGATTCTGGCACGAAGGATGAAAAAGCTAATTCACCACAGATCACATGCGCCGTGGCGCACCACCGAGGATGAAAATCAAGGGAAAGCTTTTTTCGTCGATCCCTTTGTTCTGCCCTCACTCTTGATTTTCTCTGTGACTCTGTGTCTCTGTGGTGCAATACTTCTGCAATCTGACTTCTGACTTCTGCAATCTTACCGATGCTCACAATTGCAAACGACGCCTACGCTTCGCTTCGCCAGCACGGCGAGGAAACCTACCCGTATGAGTGCTGCGGCGTGCTGCTAGGGCGCTTCGAAGACGATGGCACTAAAACGGTGACTCGTGTCGTGCCGTGCGGCAACACCCGCGAGGACTCGCCGCACAACCGCTACAACATAGACCCCAAGGAGCTCATCCGCATCCAGCGCGAAGGCCGCGAGCGTGGCGAAGAAATCGTCGGCTTCTACCACTCCCACCCCGACCATCCTCCGCAGTGGTCGCCAACCGACTTGGCCGAAGCCCACTGGATCGGCTGCTCGTATGTGATCACTTGTGTGGAAAAGGGCAAGGCCGGGGTGACGAATTCCTTCGAACTCACGGGCACGGATGAAGCCGACAAGAAATTCGGCGACGAATCGCTTACTGTTGGCTAGCCAACCTTCTTCGAAAAATCCGATTTAATCAATCTGGGCCAGTGAATCTCCGCGCGACCCCTCAGCATCTTTATGTATATGCCCGAGATCCAGATTCCGTCTCCGCTGCGGCAATACACGGGGAAGAAGGCCGCGGTCAGCGTTCCAGCCGCATCGGTCGGCGAGGCGCTTAACAAGCTTGTCGCCCAGCATCCCGACCTGAAGCGCCACCTCTACACCGAAGAAGGCAAGTTGCGCGCCTTCGTCAATGTGTACGTCAATGACGAAGACATGCGCTACCTGGAGAAGGAAGCTACGATTCTGAATGACGGTGATACGATTTCCATAGTGCCGTCGATCGCGGGGGGATTTGGTAATTGTGTAATTTTGTAATTGGGTAATTTGAAAACCCCTGCACTCAATTCCCCAATTACCAAATTACACAATTACCAAATTGCCAAATCATGTCGACTCTGACTGACGTAAAACCCGAAGCCCATTTAAGCAACGACGAGATCCTGCGCTACTCGCGCCATCTGATCATGCCCGAGGTGGGCATGACCGGCCAGCAGAAGCTGAAGGCCGCGAAGGTGCTCTGCATCGGCGCGGGCGGATTGGGTTCGCCGCTGGCGCTCTATCTCACGGCCGCGGGCGTGGGCACGATGGGCATCGTCGACTTCGACGTCGTGGATTACACCAATCTGCAGCGCCAGATCATTCACACCACGAATGACGTGGGACGCAAGAAACTCGACTCGGCTGCCGAAAAGCTGAAAGCGCTCAATCCCTTCCTCGACTTGCGCACTTTCGAGACGAAGCTGACCAGCGCTAACGCGCTCGACCTGTTCCGTGAGTTCGACATCGTCGCCGACGGCACCGACAATTTCCCGACGCGCTATCTGGTCAACGACGCCTGCGTGCTCACCGGCAAGCCCAACGTCTACGGCTCCATCTTCCGCTTCGAAGGGCAGGCCAGCGTCTTCGCCACCGAAGAAGGCCCGTGCTACCGCTGCCTCTATCCTGAGCCGCCACCGCCGGGCCTGGTTCCTTCATGCGCGGAGGGAGGAGTGTTGGGCATTCTCCCTGGCCTCGTCGGGCTGATTCAGGCCACGGAAACGATCAAGTTGATTCTGGGCCAGGGCGATTCGCTTGCCGGACGGCTGCTGCTGGTAGACGCGCTCGGCATGAAATTCCGCGAACTCAAGCTGCGCAAGAATCCCGACTGCCCGGTCTGCGGCAAGCACCGCACCATCACCGCGCTGATTGACTACGAAGAGTTCTGCGGCATTCGCGGGCAGGAAGCGCCCGCCGGCAACGACGTTCCAGCGATCTCCGTCGAAGAGCTGAAGAAAAAGCTGGACGCAAAGGCGGACATCTTCATCCTCGACGTGCGCGAGCCGCACGAATACCAGATTTGTAACTTGAGGGGTTATCTCATCCCTGTCGGCGATCTGCCCAAGCGCGTAAACGAACTCGACACCAGCCGCGAGATCGTGGCACACTGCCGCTCCGGTGTGCGCAGCGCCAAGGCCGTCAACTTCCTGCGCCGCGCCGGCTTCGCGAAAGTCTACAACCTGACGGGCGGGATTACGGCGTGGGCCGAGAAGATTGATCCCACCGTGCCGAAGTACTGAGAGAGAAAGTTCTCAGTTCCGCAGTCCGCGCGCCATAACCAACGACCGGTGATATTAGTCACCGTGAGTTGGGAACCCTTCGGAATAATATGACTGCTGCTGGGCCGGGGCGAGAGTTGTCCCTGGAAAGGAGCGCTTAATGTCTAATATCTCCGGAAGGCCGAAGGTGGGGAGCACTGTTAACGCAGTCCGGCTATCCACACGGTTGCTTGCCCTGTTTCTCTGCCTCTCGGTACAGGCTTACGCCGATGGCAATACCTTCACAAGAGTCCGCTATAACGGGGGTTCGGTATCGTCGAAGGTCGATGCGAAGGACTGGGGCAACAAACTGACCGTGACCTCCGATGCTATCACCCTGGATTTCAAAGACGGGCAGAAAGTCGTCATCCCGCCGAAGTCGGTGACTTCGTTGAGCTATGGCCAGGAGGCGCACCGGCGAGTCGGCACGATGGTGGCGCTGGCGATCCTGGTTGCGCCAGTAGCGCTGTTCGGGCTCTTCCACAAGACGCGCCTGCACTATATTGGGATCCAGTATTCGACGCCGGACACCAAGAACGCGGGTATCCTGCTGCAGGGCGATAAGGACAACTACCGCGCGATCTTGGTGGCACTGCAAGGAGTGACGGGCGCGCCGGTTTCGGTCGCGGAGAAAGAGAGAGAGTTCCTCCCGGTCGGAGTTACGACTACGGTTGCCAAGGAGCCAGAGGAAACCAAAAACGCGATCCAGAACGCGCCGGCAGGCGCGAAGCCTGCAGACGCGACCGGTACCGTGAACGTCGTGTCGAAACCGGAGGGCGCGGACGTGTATGCCGACGGAGAGTTCGTCGGGAACAGTCCGGCAACCCTAAAACTGAATCCGGGGAAACATGTGGTCGCGGTGAAGATGTCCGGATATAAGGACTGGTCGCGCGAACTCTCGACGGACGCCGGCAGCGAGGCCCACCTCACGGTAACGCTGGAGAAAACGGAATAGACGTAGTGCGGACTTCCCTAGTTAGGCGGCACAGCTAAAGCCGTAACTTGTCAAATCCTGCTCTAAAGCGGGCTTATTCTGCTGGGGGCTGTTGATACCAGGCGTTGTGACCTCCGTCCTTTGCGAATCGACTGAATTCGTGCATACTTGGCCGTTGCTCCCGCGATTCGGAGGCCTATGCCTGCCCATCTAGGTCGTTTCTGGTTCGGCGTGGTTCTTATACTCGCCGCGTCTTTCTTCCTTCTTGCTGCCGATAACCCCGCTCCCAGTCCGAACTCCGACCCAACCTACCAGCAACTGCGAAACCTGACGCTCAGCGGAGAGGCGGTCAGCGTGAGTAACTTCACGTTGCAACGTGACGCCGGCAGGTTTCATTTGCGCTCGGGGACGGTGTGCTTTGTCGCTCCGGTAAACGGCAAGGTTACCGGCGCCGTGTTCGCTGGTGACGGGAGCTTCGTGCTCGACGCGCCAGACGCCGCCGAGCGTGCAAGTTTGAAGCTGCTGACAAAAGAGGACGAATTCAGCGAAAACTTCAGCCAGGCGGTCTTCCGTTTTACCGACTCGACCTACGATGAGATCAAGAAAGGCGGCAGCACGGCGTCAGGCGGTTGCGATGCCGGCCTGCTCAAGGACACGCAAAACACAACGCGCCATAAGTTCAAGGACAACCTAGAGGCCCGCATTCTGGAAGACGTGCTCAGCCCGGAGCCGGGCGGCCTGTTTGTCGTCTTCATTCATGGCAAGCGCTATAGCGACAAGGAGCTTTATGAGATTGACCCTGACTATGGCTCGGGACAGGTCAATTTCCGAACCTATAGCGAGACCAAGGAGGGCCATTGGGCATCGTTCAACCTTTCTGGCGAGCACGCGCGGGAAACCCTGGGTGGACGAATGCGCATCGAACACCAGCAACTCGAGGTAACTTTCGAGAAAAACGGCGCGCTTGCCGGGAAAGCAACCGCAGATTTTGTGGCGCGACGGGATGGCTTGCGGGTCGTTCCGTTTAACCTGTTCCGCTCTCTGCGCGTGCAGAGCGTCACCGCCAACGGAGAACCTCTTGCATTCATACAAGAGGATAAAAACGACGATGGGAACTTCGTCGTGATTCTGCCCAAAGCTCTGGCAAAGGACGAGAAGTTTGCCATCACGACGACTTATGCCGGGAAAGGCGCGGTCGAGAACACTGGAGGTGGAAACTACTTTCCCGTGGCGCGCGAGAATTGGTATCCCAACCACGCCCGGGCGCGTTTCGGGGAATTTGTGAGCTACGACATGACGCTGCGTATTCCAAAAGGAATGAAAATGGCGGCAACTGGCGTGCTGGTTTCCGAGAGCAACGAGAACGGCCAGAACGTGACGGTGTGGAAAAGCGAAGCGCCACAACCGGTGGCGGGGTTCAGCTTCGGCAAGTTCAAGGAGGAGGAGGTCAAGCTCACCAAGCCCGAGTATTTTATCCAGTCGTACGCCAACGAGGAATCGCCGGACTGGGTGCAGGGTTTGCAGCGCGCAGTCAGCAACGACCTGCCCAAGCAGGGCTCCCACATGGGTGCCCCGGTGGCGCTGGGCACCATGAGTACCACCGGGCTCAATAAGAAGGCGCTGGCCGAAGGCCAACTGGCCGTGCAGCTCTACACCGATTATTTCGGACCTTCGTCCTTCAAACACATGCAACTGACGCAGCAAACAGCGTGTAACTTCGGCCAGTCCTGGCCCGAGCTGGTCTGGATTCCGATCTGCTACTACTTTGATACGACAGTTCGTCACTCGCTCGGTCTGGACCATGCCGATCGGGGATATTGGAAGGTGGTAACGGCTCATGAAGTAGCTCATCAATGGTGGGGCAGTACGGTAGGATTCGGCACAAGCCGCGACCAATGGATGAGCGAAGGCTTCGCGGAGCTGTCCGCGTCCCTCTACGTCAGCATGATCGAAAAGAATCCGAAAAAGTTCCTCGAATTCTGGAACGATGAGCGGGAGCTCTTGCTGGAGCGCGACGCCGAGGGGTTCCGCGCCATTGACGTGGGGCCGGTGACGCTGGGCTACCGCGCAAACACTTCCCGCACCGGCTTCAACGTGACTCGCCGCCTTATCTACCCCAAGGGCGCCTACATCCTGCACATGATCCGCATGATGATGTGGAGCAACAAGACCGGCGACGACAATTTCAGAGCTACTATGCAGGATTTCGTCAAGACGTACTCCGGCAAGGCTGCAACCACCGAGGACTTCAAGGCGATGGTCGAGAAACACATGACGCAGGAGATGGACCTCGAGGGCAACCATCGCATGGATTGGTTTTTCAACGAGTATGTCTACGGGACGGCGCTGCCCAGTTACAAGCTGGATTATTCCTTCGGCAAGGATTCGAACGGCGATGTGCTGTTCTCCTTCAAGGTCACTCAGTCCGGGGTCGACGACAAATTTCGGATGATCGTTCCTATCTATCTCGATCTGGTGGATGGCCGGACTCTTAGCTTGGGCCGCGCGCGCATAGTTGGCAACACGACGGTTGAACAACAGGTGCCCATTCACGGATTGAAGACCACGCCCAAGCGGGCCCTCGTGAATTACAACTACGATGTGCTGGCCGCGAACTAGATCTGGGACGAGCGCCCTGGAGGGACGGGCGTCCTCCGCCCGTCCCGCCCCGGGGAGTCTGGGGAAATCAGACAAAAAAGGGAGCCCGAGTGTGCTCCCCTGCTTACTCGCGTTGAGTTTCGGTTTACTTGCTTGAACTATTTGACATGGACGCGCGCTCGGCGCCGCCGATGGCGAGCGCGTTCCTCTTGCCGGCGAAGCGGATTTCAGAAACTGCGGCCTTGCCGCTGCTGTGGTCAATGACCGCCGAATCGTAGTCCGAAGCCTGACCCAGTTCGATTACTTTCGCCGAGGTTTTGGCCACTTCTCTCTTGCCCTGCATGAAGCTCAGTTCGACGTTCGGCCCACTGCCTTCCCAGCGCAGTTGGTATTCGCCGGCGGGAATCTGCTGGCCGTTGACTTCGACCGCTTCTTCAAAGCGCAAAGAACCCTTGTTACTCGCAAAAGCCGCCGCTGCCATCAGCACCGCCAGCCCGAGCACTACACACTTTGCCAGATTGCTCAGTCTCATATGTTTCCTTCCTCTGCCCGGTTCCTGGCCGGGACCCTACGGCGGCTGGTTCAGAGCTGGCGCTGAAGGCTTGCCTTTTTCGGGCAAAGGCCTAAAATGCGCATGTCAGGGTGACGCAAAAAGGACGCGGGGTTCACGCCCGTTCTCTTTGCTCGGACTCGGCTCGCCAGGGCCGCCAAACCATGCGCGAGCCGATCCCGTCACCCTGCAAACTTCTCGCCGCGATTCCCCCCATCTGGGTTGAATTCGGGCAATTGTCATCAGGATACGAAACTCCATTCGCGGAAGTTCCCGATTCCTTCGCGAATATGATTCTTAGACGGGCGCGGACCAAGGCAGGTTAGCAATCGTTCGGGCAGAGAAAATTCAAAGTAACAGGACAGAAATGTTTTGTGGGGCTTCACAATTGTGAGGGGTCAGAAGAATTGTTATCAGAGAACTCTGCTAAGGGAACTTCTGACTATGTACGTACGAAAAGCGTATAAGCACGGGGTCCACGGAGGGGCAGGGAGGAACCCGATCTTAATTCCTTATGCGATTTTCAAAACAACCTTCCCGTAGTTCTTACCCTCCTGCATCAGCGTGTATGCGACGCGCGCATCTTTGAGGGCGAACACTTTCCCTATCACTGGATGTAGTTTGCCCGCCGCCAGCCATTCCGAGAGCTGCTTCCATGCCGGTTCCATGAGAGCGCGATTCTGGCTCAGGTAGGTGAGCCAGAGCCCGTGGACGCTTGCGCCCTTGGCGTAAAGCACTCGCGTATCGAGCTGCGGAGTCTCTCCGGTGGCGGCTCCATACACGATGACGCGTCCGAAATCGCGCAGGCAGCGCACGCTTTTGGCCACGTGCTCGCCGCCCAGCATTTCAAACACGGCGTCCACGCCTTCGCCGTGCGTCAGCTCTTTGATCGCCTCAACGTAATCTCGCTGTTTGTAGTTGATGCCGTGCTGCAACCCTAGTTCGCGCACGCGTGCGAGCTTGTCTTCAGAAGACGACGTGCCGTACATCTCGACGCCCAGAATCTTTCCGATTTGCACGGCGGCGGTGCCCACGCCGCCTGCGACGGCATGAATAAGGACGCGCGTTCCGGCGGGCTTGTCAGGAAGGCCGGCTTTCCAGAATGCGAAATAAGCGGTGAGAAAGTTAACCGGGAAGGCCGCTCCCTGCTCGGCAGTCCAACCCGCGGGCACTGGCCAGAGGAGGGCTCGGTAGGCGGCGGTTTGTTCGGCAAAGGCGGCCCACTGGGTGTATCCCATGACGCGGTGGCCGCTGGGATCGAGACCGGCAAACTCGCGTCCGGCAATCAGCGGAGGCTTGGGCGTGCCGGCGTACCCGCCGCGGGCTGTGAGCAGGTCGGCGAAGTTGAGTCCGCCAGCTTCCACCTGGATCAAAACCTGGTCGGGCCCCGCGTGGGCATCCGACACGGTCTGCAATTCGAGCACTTCGGGACCGCCGAAACGGGTGATTACAAGAGCTTTCATGCGGCAAGTGTAATGGAGGAAGGCAGAAGTGCGAAGCCGGATTGCACGAGGTCAGATTGCAGAAGTCAGATTGCAGAGGTCAGATTGCAGAGGTAAAAACCTGTTAGCCTCGGTCCCGAGTCTCTCTCGTAGTGTAGACCAACATCGCTTCTACTTCTGCAATCCGACTTTCCGCGACGCCGAATGCTTCGTCGTCGGCATATAATGGAAAACGAGTTTCCGACCCTTGCTGCCTGGGCATTGCCTTGGCGGCTTGGGCGAGGGAAGAGTGGGGCTGAGTTTGGTCGCCTTTCTTCCCGAGGGTGCAGGGGGAAACGCCTGCGCCTCCCGTGTTTGGAAAGGAAACGCCCGCAGAGTTCGTTCCTGCCCGTGGTTTGTTTCCTTTCAAATTGAAGAAGTCGCCAGTCGTCGGTCGTTAGTCGTTCGGGATTCGTGGCTAGACGAAGGTCCAGGAACAGACTGACGACCAACGACTGACGACAGACGACCAACGACAGACGACTAACGACGTGGTTCTTACCGACAAATTCGGCCGCTCGATTCACGATCTGCGCATCTCTGTCACGGACCGCTGCAACTACCGCTGCGTCTATTGCCGCACTGGCACTAACGGCGCGGCGTTTGCAGAACTGCCGTTTGCGGATTACTTGCGGATGGCGCGCATTCTGGTCTCGCTCGGCATCACGAAGATTCGCCTTACGGGCGGCGAACCATTGCTGCGCAAAGGGATCATTGACTTTGTTCGTGAACTCGCCAAGCTGCGCACGGTCGAGGGCAACAAACCCGAAATCGCGTTGACTACCAACGGCCATCTCCTTGCCGAAATCGCCCAATCGCTGAAAGACGCCGGGCTCAACCGCGTCACCGTGAGTATGGACGCGGTAGACCCGCAGCGCTTTGCGCGCATCACGCGCGTGCCCAATGGATTCGACAGCGTGCTGGCCGGCGTTCGCGCTTCGCGCCGCGCCGGGCTCGATCCGGTCAAAGTCAACTGCGTGCTGCTGCGCGGATTCAACGAAGACCAGATCATCCCCTTCGGCATGTTCGCGCGCGAAGAAGGCGTGGTGGTGCGCTTCATCGAATTCATGCCTCTTGAAGAAGACCGCGTGTGGACACCGGAGACCGTGGTCAGGCTTGACGAGATCGTGGCGCGCATGTCCGAGTATCGGCCGCTGGTCGAAATCGAACGCCAGCAGAGCGAAACCGCGCGCCGCTACCGCTTCGGCGATGGCATCGGCGAGATTGGAATCATTGCGCCGGTGTCACACCCATTCTGCGGCCATTGCAGCCGCATCCGCATCACCTCCGATGGCAAGTTGCGCACGTGCCTGTTTTCCGTATTGGACCACGACCTGCACGAACTGATGCGCCGCGGCTCGTCGGACGAAAAGCTGGTCGAGTTCATCGTGAAGGCGGTCGAGAACAAAGAAGAACGCCACCACATCGGCGAGCCGGATTTCGTGCCGGCGTCACGGACGATGGTTCATATCGGGGGATAAGTTCTCTTACTTCGGAGTGGTAGTGGCTTGGCTTGCCGGCGGGACCTTGAACTCCACGCCCTGCTCTTCATTGGCCTTCTGCGTCGCCGGGAGATCGAGGTCGGCGAGCAGAATTTTGTGGGTGCGGCCGCCGGCGAAATCAAACAACGTGCTGCCGATGATCGCGTAGTTCACGACTTCGGACCGGTGTCCGTCCTTAAAAACGAGGACGGTCGAAGGCTGAGCGGCGACCTCCTCGGGCTGCGCTGGAGCGGCCTGCTTAGGCGCGGGATCGTTGGGCGCGGGATCGTCGCCGCCGTCGCGATGCGCGAGGCGTTTGGGGTCGTCGCGCCTTGCCGGTCCGGGGCCGGAGGCGTAGGCATCAGGGTTGTCCGCGGTATCTTCGCCCGCGTCGTCTGCATACGGCGCGCCATACGGAACGTAGACCGGCGTGACGAGAGGGATGATGGTCGTATCGTCGTGGTGGTGGTGGCGCTCCGACCGCAGAGGAAGGTTCGGGTTAGACGGCCAATAGCCGGGCTGCCAGAAGAAATTCCCGCAACAGTTTCCTAGAAACGGCACCGGAGGGCCGTAGCCGTTCGGGCCAAGCGAGGTCACGCTGGCGCGGATGCCGGGCGTCGGGTTGTCATTTCCGCCAAAACCGAAGGAAGTGACCGACGGCGGAACGCCGTGAATCTGGGCAGCAACGGGAATCGAGGCGGCAAGCAAAAACGCCGCCAAAACCAAAAGCGGGAAGCAGGAACGTACATTGGCCAGCATGGGCGGCCTCCCCCGGGCCTTAGTTGAGCGTCCTCGGCCTATATCGTGCTAGGCCTATTATAAGGCCAATATTATTAGAACTCACGGCTCCCCGCAAAGTTGCGTAAAGAATCGTCAAGCTGAGCCCAAAACGGCGTCAGGCCGCGGAAACCTGCGTCCGCGAGGCAACCTGGCGCAATTCAAGAATACGGTGCCGGACGTATCCGTCCTCGGTCAAATGAGCCGAAGCCACTGCCTTCCGCGTGGAGACTACCATCTGGTCGAGCGGGCGGCGGTGGGGGAATTGTGGGTCGAGCTCCCGGCAGAATTCACACGGCCGGCTGGAGCGCGTGTCGAAGCGGTTTATAACGGCTGGATCAATGTGTTCCACGAGCGAAGCTCCTTGGGAGGGCGAGACGAGCACCTCCCGTTTGTGACTTGCGGTTACAGACTTGCAGCTAAGTTCGTTTGCAACCCCGGGAATCGAAGCGCCTTTTTACTACAGGGCGGGAATCTCGACAAGCCCTGGTGAAGCCCAGATTTCCACAGGGCTGAACTTTGCCTTTGAGATCAATACGCATGGTGAACCGTTGGGGGCGGATCAATCCGTGACCTGGCTGCGCGCGCCGCTGGGATTTCTGGCATGATAAGGACCAAACTTCCAACGCCCCTCTTTTCCAGGAGATCGTGTGAATCGCGCCGATGCCAGCTCCCGCACCGTCTTCTTTTTCGACGTGGATAACACGCTGGTTGATAACGACCGCGTAGCCCAGGACTTGCAGCGGCACCTCAGCGCCAAGGTCGGCGAGGCCAGCGCCCAGCGCTACTGGGACATTTTTGAGGCCCTGCGCACCGAACTCGGATACGCCGACTACCTGGGAGCTCTCCAGCGCTATCGGATCGAGCAGCCGTGCGATCCCAAGCTGCTGGAAGTCTCGTATTTCATGGTGAATTATCCCTTCGCCAACCGCTTGTATCCCGAGTCGCTCGACGCGGTCGAGCACGCGCGAAAGCTGGGGCAGCCGGTGATCCTCAGCGATGGCGATGTGGTTTTCCAGCCGCGCAAGGTGGACCGCTCGGGGCTCTATGACTTTTTCGAAGGCCATGTCTTGATCTATGTGCACAAGGAGCTCGAACTCTCCGATGTGGAGGCCAAGTACCCGGCAAAGCACTACGTGATGGTGGACGACAAGGTGCGCATTCTGGCGGCGATCAAGCGGCATTGGCGCGCGCGCGTGACCACCGTTTTTCCGCGCCAGGGACATTACGCGCATGATGCGGCGCTGGTGGCGCAGTATCCCAAACCGGACATCACGCTGGAGAGGATCGGGGAGCTGCAGAAGTATTCGCTGGACCAGATTCTGGCGGCGGCAGCCAATCCGCCGTGCTCGTAGGGACAGCCGCCCCTTCGACAAGCTCGGGGCAGGCTCTCGGCTGTCCAGCCAGGCAGAGCCCAGCGGCATCCAGTGCTCCAGAGAGCCAGAGGATTGAACTCAGTTATTCGGGTTCCTCCTCTACCTCGGGCGCGCCGCCGCGGACTAGGGCCTCGAGTTCGCGGCTCAGCCCGGCGCGGGATTCGTCGCTCAATTCGAGGAGGCGGAAGGGCTGCAGGCAGCCTTGCGTCGCCCACATCGGAAACAGCATCTGCGCGCGGCAGCGCACGCTGGTGACCCCAATGTGGAACAACAGCGTGACGCGGATGCTCTCATCGAGAGGCTTCTCCAGCGAAAGCAGGCCTCCGTTTAGAGAGAGCTGGTTCAACCGGGCGTGGATCTGACGGCCGTTTTCGAGCAGAATCAGAGCAACGATCGAGCCGCCGAGTTTGACCCGCGTCCCGCGTTGGGTTTTTCGCATACTGGCGGTTGTGGCCATATTCCCCGCCAGTATGGCACCAGGCAGTCACCCCGCGGCAGATTACGAAAGTCAGCGAGGATTGGACCGCTGCCTTTGGGTTGGGCCCATGACCGCGTGAAACTGTCGCCGTGCCCAGGAACGCAGTTGCTGCCCTCCTGACCGTAGTAGCTGCTTCGCGATAGCGAAGCGGCTGCGGAGGCGAAGGACCCCTACTCTTACCAGGATCTCACCGGTTGAGGTGTCCATTGGAACCGGGCGGAGCGGCGTAGGAGTGCCCCGCCAGGACGAACTGCTTTGAAAGGGCGCGGTTTCAGCCGCGCCGTTCCAGCGTCCGAAAAAAGCGCCTTAAAGCCGCGCCGAATAGCGGCTCTGGGCGGCACGGCTAAGCCGTGCCCTTCCCAAAACCTATTTTTGAAACAAGCTCTAAGCATTTGGGGCTCTCTGTGTCTCCGTGACTCCGTGGTGAAAAAGCCAGACTGGGACACTACCCAGATATATACTGTCTGCAGTTTCAAACTGAGAGATTCTATTTATTGTCCTTGGCAAGGGAATCGGAGTAATTGCCCTTACCGGGCGAGGCTCACATATGAAGATTCTGTGTCTGATTGCATTAATCCTTGCTTTCTCGTTGCCAGTCTCCGCTCAAAACGAGTCGAATTCCGCAACCGTGTCCAAGATTATCGCCATGGAAAAAGCATGGAACCAGGCGTACAAGTTTCGAGACACGAAAGCGATTGACGCCCTCCTCGACGACCATGTGGTATTGGTCAATGACGACGGCAGCCTGCAATCGAAAGCGACCTTTCTCGCCGGCATCCGCGCGTCCAAACCATCCGACGAAGAGCAGGTTGCGCCCGAATCCATCTCCGTATACGTCGTCGGCGGGGTGGCGATTGCAACGGGAGTATTTCGCGCCAAGGGCGTCGAGAACGGCAAGCCTTACGTCCGGCGCAATCGCTTTGCCGATACCTGGGTAAGCAAGAACGATACCTGGGTGTGCGTCTCCGCCTCCGCGACACCGGTTCTTCACTAGAACCATAGAACCTGACGGCGGCAACCGCATTCATATCATATTTGGCGAGGCTGCCCCTCGATAAGAGCGAAGGCGCTGTCAACCCTTCGCGCTTTTTGCGAAGGGGGGATTTCAGCGGGGCACCCGTAAACATCCGCACCAAAACGGAGAAAACAAAGAAACCAAAGAAACCAATTTCTCAACTCGTCCGAATCCAAATTTCAGTTCGCCGATTAAGTCCAAAATTTCCACTAGCCGACCGAATCTAAATTTCCACTCGCGAATGCGCTTTAGCGGTTGACCAAGGTAGAATTCCTCTCCTGTACCGAAAGGATTCGCCCATGCCCTCGCCACAGCAGCCGTCCGCAACTCAGGAGAAACGCATGGTCCGCTTCGGCCTCGCGCTCGCCAGCTGGAGCGAACGCTGGTTTCCCGACCCACTGGTGTTTGCGCTGCTAGGAATCGTCGTGGTCTTTCTAGTCGGCCTCGCGCTCCACCAAAGCGCAACCAAACTCGCCATCCAAGGCGGCAAGAATTTCTGGACGCTCGTCCCCTTCACCATGCAAATGGTGATGATTATCGTGGGCGGTTATGTAGTGGCTTCAACGCCCGTTGTGTATCGAGCCATTCGCGCTCTGGCAGGAATTCCAAAGACGCCAAAAGCTGCGGTCGCACTGGTAGCGCTGTTTTCCATGCTAACCTCGCTGATCTCGTGGGGCCTAAGCCTGATTTTCGGCGGGCTTTTCGTCCGCGAGTTAGCCAACCGCGTCAAGGGAATGGATTATCGCGCAGCCGGTGCGGCCGCGTATCTCGGTCTGGGCGCAGTCTGGGCGATGGGACTGTCTTCTTCTGCCGCCATGCTGATGACCACCAAGTCCGCGATGCCGGCCTCGCTGTTCAGCATCAGCGGATTGATTCCTCTCACCCAAACCATCTTTCTGTGGCAAAGCATCGTCACCACGCTCGTGCTGCTCGTCCTCTCGGTCGTGATCGCCTACTTCTCAACGCCGTCGCCCGAGAACGCCAAGACCGCCGAATCGTTCGGCATCAAGTACGAACCGATCCGCTCCAGCCTGGAGGCGAAGAGCAAGCCCGGCGAATGGCTGGAATACAGCCCGCTGCTGACGATCCTGGTGGCCGCGCTGCTCGTCTGGTACCTGGTTGACGTATTCCGCACCTCGCCGCAAGGCGCGTTGGCGGCGCTCGATCTCAACACCTACAACCTGATGTTCATCACGGTCGGACTTCTGCTGCACTGGCGCCCAAAACGTTTCATGCGCGCAGTCGCCGACTGCATTCCCGCGACAGGTGGCGTGCTCATCCAATTCCCGTTTTATGCTGTGATCTTCGGAATGATCGTCGGAACCGGAATCTCCGACGCTCTGGCCAAGCTCTTCGCCGCCGTCAGCACGCACAACACTTACCCTCTACTGGTGGCGATCTATTCGGCGGTGCTCGGAGTCTTCATTCCATCGGGCGGAAGTAAGTGGGTCATCGAAGCGCCCTACGTGCTGCAGGCCGCGAACCTGCACCAGGTGCACCTGGGTTGGGTGGTGCAAATCTATAACGCTTCAGAAGCCCTGCCCAACCTGGTGAATCCCTTCTGGATGCTGCCGCTGCTGGGCATACTAAGGTTAAAGGCTCGCGACATAGTCGGCTACGGGGTCCTGCAGTTAATCGTGCACATCCCAGTCGTGTTCTTTCTGTGCTGGCTCTTCGCGCGCTATATGACTTATCTGCCGCCGATGAAGTAGTATTGCGAGCGATTTGCCGAACCTTAGTTGAGGAATTATGGACAAGGGCACAACATTGATCTTGATCCCACAGCCTGGTTGCCCTGCTATTCTTCTTTCCGCCACACACACTGCATCCGATTTCTTGCAATCGGCGATTCTGCATAACGCCAGCGAAAGAGTATTGATCGGATTTCGCCTCGGATGGGTCGGAATGGTTCCACGCAGTAAACCCGAATTTCACATGGGCAACGGATCAGTCTGCCGAAGGCATCAAGCCCAACGATACCTGCACTGTTCCTGCTCAGGCAGTTAAGGTGGACAAGCAAAACGATGTACGAGCGCTGGCGGCGTTCTTCGTAGCTGAAGTGTTCTTGGCCGGCGAAA
>Ga0187803_10000184_pt1 | contig 26474 bp, 19 predicted proteins | sample NC_wetland_sal_i_2_FD_132425 | JGI IMG/M metagenome (GOLD analysis project Ga0187803, IMG submission 132425) | Wetland sediment microbial communities from Neuse River Estuary, North Carolina, USA - Control_3 | ecosystem: Environmental > Aquatic > Freshwater > Wetlands > Sediment | place: USA...
AGCGCGCGCCCGATTGTGACACCTCTTCCGGTGCTGACACGAGGCAAGAACGACAGCGGGATCGTGGCGCAAGCGAACATGCTCTCGCCGTTTCCGACAGTATCGGAGATGAAATTGCTGCTGCCGCCTGTACCCCCGGCTCAGACGCCAACCATACCGGCACCCGATGGCCAAACGACAGCCACACTGGGATATGGTGTCCAGTTGGTGGGTCGGCATTTGGACGGTGATGAGGTAAGCGTGCAGTTCACACCGGCGCGCCTGCCTGCGCCGCCACCGGTTCCGGCTCTACCAGGCGGGACAGATACTCAAATTACGGTGGCCATTCCCAATGATCCGGCGAATTGGCCGGCGGGCCTGTACAGCGTAAAGGCCATTGTCACCAAGTTCCTGGTCCCAAAACCGAAGAAACCTCAGGACAAGGAAAGCCATACCACGAATGCGCTACCGATGGCCATCGCACCGCAAATCACGAGCAAGCTTCCGATGGCGGTGAAGAGTAAGGCCAAGATCAAGTTGACTTGCTCTCCGGCGGTGCAACCCTCGCAACAGGCGTCCCTTTTACTTGGGATGCAGGAGGTTCCCGCTGACGCCCACGCGGCTGCAACGAACCAGCTAACCTTCGCCTCCGACGCAGCGGCGCTCGGCGACTATTTAATCAGGCTGCGAGTCGATGGCGTGGACTCTCCGTTGATCGATCACAGCGCAAAGGTCCCAGCGTTCGATACCACGCAGACGGTCACAATTACATGACAGACGCGAACCGGTGGCTGGAAGCAAATTCGCGTTACCTGTCGGCCGCGTTGGCTTGGCTGCGGTTGCTGCTGGAGGAACGTGCCGGTGGAGCAGCGGAGCGGGAGCGATCGCCGCGGGAACACCGGAAGAATAATCTTCCCGACTTGACGCCGGCACGTGCCGCCGCCCATCAGTTGGAGGGGACCGAGTCCCAGATGGCGTCGGCTCCGGCGCTCAATTTGTTGAGTGAGAGGCTGGGGCTGTCGAAATTCGAGCGGAACACTTTGCTGCTGTGCGCCGCGGCCGAGTTCGATCCCAGCCTCGGCGCACTGTTCGCTCGGGCTGGTGGAGACAATGGCTGCGGGAACGCTACGTTTGCGTTGGCCCTATCGATATTCGAAGATCCCGCCTGGGACGCGCTGTCTCCGCACCGGCCCCTGCGCTACTGGAGGCTGATCGAAATCAATCAGCCCGGTTCGCAATCGCTCACCACCAGCCCGCTGCGCGCCGATGAGCGAGTCGTCAACTACATCAAAGGCCTGAACTATCTGGATGACCGGCTGACTCCATATCTAACGCCGGTCGGGCCGCCGGACGATGGGGAACTGCCAAAGTCGCAGCAGGAAATGGTGGACCGTATCGTGTCTTACTGGCGGCAAGCGCGCGCAACTGCGGCGATGCCGCTCATTCAGTTGGTCGGGATCGATGGGGCCAGCAAGCAAGTCGTGGCCGCGCATGCGGCAGCGGCAGTGGGACGGCGGCTCTATCGGCTTCCGGTCGACGTCCTGCCGCAACAGTCCGGCGATCTGGAGTTGCTGGTCCGGTTGTGGCAGCGGGAAAGCGTTCTGCTGCCGGTTGCCTTGTACGTGGACGCGCAGGAAGCGGAGACTTCTGCTTCCAGTGCCTCGGCGACGTTGCTGCGCCGTTTTTTGTCCCGCTCCGATGGAATTCTCATGGTTGCGGTGCGGGAATCCTGGGCGTCGACGGCCCAGGAATCCTGGACAGTCGACATCGCCAGGCCCACAGTGGAAGAGCAGCGCGAAGAATGGGCCAAAGCGATGGCGGACGACGACGCTCCCGGCTTGCTCGCAGGTCAGTTCAATCTGAATCTCTCTGACATCCGCCAGATTGCGGTGAGTGCCACATCGGAGAACGGGCGCAGTCAGATGTCGATGCCCGACCGAGTCTGGGATGCGTGTCGCATTCGAGTTCGTCCGCTGCTCGACTCGCTGGCCCACCGCTTGGACCTGAAAGCGACCTGGGAAGACATCGTGCTGCCGGAGCAGGAATTGGTTCTGCTGCAGCAGATTGTCGGACAAGTGAAGCAGAGGACCAAGGTTTACGCCGACTGGGGATTCGAGCGGAAGATGAATCGCGGCCTCGGGATCACCGCTTTGTTTGCGGGCGAGAGCGGCACCGGCAAGACTCTGGCCGCGGAGGTGCTCGCCAACGAGCTTCGTCTGAATCTCTACCGCATTGATTTGTCGGCGGTGGTCAGCAAGTACATCGGCGAGACCGAGAAGAACTTGCGACGCCTGTTTGACGCTGCCGAAGATGGCGGGGCCGTCCTGTTCTTCGACGAGGCGGACGCGCTGTTTGGCAAGCGCAGCGAGGTCAAGGACAGTCACGACCGCTACGCCAACATCGAAGTGAACTACCTGTTGCAGCGCATGGAGGCCTACCGCGGCCTGGCCATCCTGGCTACCAACATGCGCAGCGCTCTTGATATCGCATTCACCAGGCGGCTTCGTTTTATCGTGACCTTTCCTTTTCCGACGGCCGCCGATCGCGCGCGGATGTGGCAGAAGGCGTTTCCACCGCAAACACCAGTCGACGATCTCGATTACGGCCGCCTGGCGCGAGTGAACCTGACGGGTGGCTCCATTCACAACGCTGCCATCAATGCCGCATTTTTGGCGGCCCAGACTGATCGGCCCGTACATATGGGAGTGGTTCTCACTGCGATCCGCAATGAGTTGATCAAAATGGATCGCCCCATCAACGAAGCCGATTTTCACTGGCACGAGCCGACCGGAGTCGTGGCATGAACATTCGCTTGCACATTGAACGATTGGTCGTGGATGGTTTCGGCATGCAGCACGCCGACGGACGGGCTGTGAAGTCTGCGGTGCAGACCGAACTGCGGAGTTTGCTCACCGACAATGGGTTGCGGCACGAACTGCAACAGGGCGGCGCCCTCCCACAAGTGAGGGCGGGCGCGCTGCAAGTCGGGGCGAAACCTTCACCGACGCAACTCGGCACGCAAATCGCCCGCTCAGTGTATGGAGGAATTGGGAAGACGAAATGAGCGAACGCTCCATCGCGCCAGCCGTGAAAGCGCCCGTTCCGGTGTTGTCGCAAGTGCCGACCAGGGTGCTGCAGCGGAAGTGTGCGTGCGGGCAACACACCATGGGCGGGGAGTGCGAGGGATGTCGGAAGAATCGCTCGACGCTGCAGCGGAAGTCGGCAGGTGGCAGAGTTGCAAGTGTGCCGCCCATTGTGAGCGATGTTCTCCGCTCACCGGGTCAGCCGCTCGATCCGGGGACGCGCGCGTTTTACGAGCCAAAATTCGGCCACGATTTCAGCGGGGTTCGTGTTCACACCGGGCCGCGGGCGGCGGCTTCGGCTGCCGCGGTGGACGCGATGGCATACACGGTAGGAACGAACATCGTGTTTGGGGAGGGTAAATTCGGATCGACGCGCTCGGACCACGGCCTGCTCAGTCACGAACTCGCGCATGTTGTGCAGCAGAGCGGATCGGCATCGGGATACTCAGGCTTGGCTGTGTCGCACGACATGACGGCGGAGCGCCAAGCCGATCACGCGGCAGCGCAGGTCAGCGCGGGACACCGTGTCGGACCACTGAGCGCCGCGATTATTCCCAGCGTTCAACGAGAAGAGGCGCCGAAGCCGGCGCCGGCGGAGCTGAACTGGTTCGAAAAGGGACTGATCGAAGCTGCCGCAGCACCCGCCCTATCTTTCGGCGATACCGTGCACGCCATGGTGAAGGCGACACTTCGTGGTTTCCTCGTGGAAGTCAAGACGCAGGCGCCGGCCCGCGGCGAGGAACTCTGGAACCACGTCAAAGAGGCCTTTGAACATCCGACCGAATTGGGAAAATTTCTGCTGCGCTACTGGTGGGGCCTCATCAAGGGTATTTTTAGTCCCATCACCGGGCTGTTTGATTTGGCCGTCCTTGTGGGCAAACTGTCTGCGCTGCCAGGTCAGATTCTGGACACAATCTGGGCGCGTCGCTCCGAACTTGCCTCGGAAGCCGGCAATCTCGGCAGCAGCCTGGGCAAGCTCGGCGCGCGCGTGCGCGACGCGATCAGGGCTTTCAAGGAGAGTCCCCTGCAGACCGTCAAAGCGCTCGGGCCTTGGTTCTCTTCTCTACAGGACAACGCGATTGCCGCCGCGGAATCGGGGGGACACCAGGCAGGTGCTGCCCTTATGGCCCAGGCGGGAAAGCCGCTCCCTGAGCTTGGTGAAACCGCGGGCGAAGTCATCGGAACGGTGCTCATCAACGTCGTGCTTCTGGTGTTTACCGATGGGATTGGCAACGCCATCGCGCAAGTCGCAACCAGGTTAGGTGAATTCGGGGCATTCCTGGGCAAGTTCGGGAAGGCCGCCCAAATGCTCGGCCAAATTGCGGCGAAGGTTGGGGAGTTATTGCTAACGGTGGGAGTTTTTATCAGCAAGGCAGAAGCGGCCTTTGCCAAGGCTGCCGAAACCGTTCTGAAACCGATTGCTCCGCTGATGGAAGAGCTCGGGAACCTGATGAAGGGTTTACGGTCATTCCTGCGGAAGCTGCTCGGGGTGTCGACCGAGGAGGTGGGCGCCGCTGCAGAGCAGCTCGCGGGAAAGGCGGGAACTGCTCTTGAGGAACACCTCGTGCCGCCGGGCGTTCGTCCTCCCGCTGCGAAGCCAGGTGTTCCGGCGCCCAAACCCGCTCTGCGGAGCTTACCAAAGCCGCCACCGGAACCAGCCGCATCAGCAGCGTCGCGCACGACTGCACGGGTGGGAAGAAATGTTCCGCGGGCAATATCTGGTGACTTCTTCGACGGTTCAGCGGCCCGCGACGTAGCAGGGGCACTTGCGGAGGCCCCGAAGGAACCGGTTCTCCGGTTAGTGCCCGATCTGCCGCCCGAGCCATTGCCCGCCCCCGGTCTTCCTGCCCCAGCTCCAGTGGCGCCGCCCGCTGCACCGCCCGCAACGGCCGTGAAGTCCGGCGGGTCGTTGACCCAGGCGGCCAGCCTTGTGGGCAAAGCTGTCGGGACGGCGACCGCGCCTGCCAAAGATGACCCGAAAAAAACAAGGCCTCCGTTTGTGTTGTGGCTTCCTCAGCAAAAGGCGCCTCACCTCGAAACCTATCGTTCCTGGTTGGGTCGTCTTCAATCAGACCCTAACTACGAGCGAGGCAACCCGCCGCAACGTAGAGAGTGGCACAAGGCGCTGCGCGGGGGCGGATCGAACCCAATTCCCCAAAGTGTTTATGAACGGGGTCACAAGCTCGGTCTTGCCGGTAGAGAAGGCGAGGACCGGATTCGCATACCTAACTGGTCTCGCAGAAGCATGGAAATCGCAATGGAGGTGGACCACATTGTCGAGCTCCAGCTCACTCCGGCCCACATGCGCCGGGAGTTCGATTCCATATTCAATTGGGAATTGCTGGATAGGAAGTCAAACGGGGATTCAGGCAATCTGTTGAAAAACAACATTGCCCGCGAACGAGCGAAGCAGGTGGCCTTTGACCCCTCCACCAAGAGTCGCGTACTTCTCTTTGACGACGTCCAGCTTGACGGCGGAACTCCTGGCGAGAGGTGGATTGCGAAAGAACTGCAGGATGGGGAGCAATTGGATGCGTATGAGAAGCACAGGTGAAAACCATGTTTGCAGAATCAATGTCGGCTTGGCGGATCGAGAGGTCGATCGCGGTGCGGATTTCCAACAGGTGGTCAAGCGGCACTGGTCGGCTGGTTGCCAAAAACCGTAGCAGCAACACTGGATCTTGAGATGACTACCAGGTTTCAAAACGGCAGCAGCAGTAAGGGGAGTGCCGGTTCATTCCCATTTGCACCGGTCAGGCTTCTTCAGCGCAAGTGTGCCTGCGGGCAGCACAGCATGGGTGAACAGTGCGATGAGTGCAAGAAGAAACACTCAACTTTGCAGCGACGCTCGGTCCGGAATGGGGAGCAATCCGCCGTGCCGCCGGTCGTCCATGAGGTGCTGCGCTCGCCGGGACAGCCGCTGGACCTGAAAACTCGTGGCTTTATGGAATCGCGCTTCGGTCACGATTTCAGCCAGGTCCGAGTGCACACCGACGGAAAAGCGGCGGAGTCGGCCGCGAGTGTTTATGCTTCGGCTTACACGGTTGGAGACCACCTGGTTTTCAACCAGGCGAAGTACTCTCCCAATACCTACGATGGGCGTCAACTCATTGCCCACGAACTCACACACGTAGTGCAGCAATCATCAGGGACAGCGTTACCGCCCGGAGAATTGCGGATTGGCGGTACCGACACGCCATACGAGCGCGCCGCTGACAATACCAGTTCACGCATTATGCGCCAGAACCCGGGGCCAGTCAGTGCGCGAGACGTCCCGACGCTGGCGAGCACCGCCATTCTTCAGCGGCAACCCAACCTTGGCGGCCCGCCGCCAACCACAGGCGGTTTGGATCTGACAGTGGATCTTGATCGCGGCAGCGTCAGCGTCACCGTATCCGGCCCGTCAAACACGCCAGTGGTTCCAAAACCGACCATCGGGTTGAGACGTGATGCTTCGGGTCAATACCACATGCTAATCGGGGGCAAAGACAAAACCGTGACTCTCGATGAAATCCCAGGAATGCTGAGAAAAGCGATGGGCGCAACATCCGGGGCTGCGGGAGCCTCAAAGCGTTTTCGTATACCCACTTGCAGCCAGCTTCGCCTCAGCGGCAAGGAACGGATGCCCCGATTCATGACCTTCGAGCAATACAAGATACAGCAACGTTTGTGGCACGGCCCCGTGAATCCGCTGGGCGGCGAGACTTGGCTGGAGCTGACCGAGTCGATCTTCGACGCCCTGATTGACCTTTGTTCGATCACGATCACAGCACCGCCTCGCGAATCACCCGAATACAACGATGCCCCTCAAAGGACGCTGCCCGAGGGCAGTGCGTATGCGTAGCTCCGAAGGAATATGAATGAACGCGTGACAACTCGGTCTTTAGTTTCGCCGGTCTCCTTGTCGAGCCGAGGGGGGACTCCATGAGCACTTTTCCCGGTTCCCCGCAACTACTGAAGGGCGGCATTGTCCTGCTCAACCCGGATACGGGGCAGCCGGTGCAGATCATCGTATTGCAGTACAACCCGGATACGCTCACGCGCACGCTGCAGGTTCAGGGCATTGGACCGGAGCCCGGGGATCGTCTGGAAGCTTTGCGGTTAAAGGCGCCGCCGCTCGAGACCATCAAGCTCGACGCCGAGATCGATGCCACCGACCAGATGGAAAAGGCGGACCCGACCACCGCCCAACTGGGGATTTATCCGCAACTCGCGGCGCTGGAAACCATCGTGTATCCGTCTAGCCAGCAACTGCAGGCGAATGACAGCCAGTCGCAAACGGGAACGCTCGAGATTGCTCCCATGGAAGCGCCCCTGGCCTTATTTGTATGGAGCCAGGTGCGGGTACTGCCGGTGCGAGTTACCGACTTTAGCATCACTGAAGAGGCTTTCGATCCGAACTTGAATCCCATTCGCGCCAAAGTGAGCCTGGGAATGCGGGTGCTGACGGTCAACGATCTCGGGTTTGCCCACAAAGGTGGAAACCTGTTCATGACTTATCTGCAGCAAAAAGAACAACTGGTGGCCAAGAGTCCGAAGGGAACTTTGGGCGCGCTGGGATTGAGAGGAATTCCATGAGCACATCAGTACAAATGCCTACACCGACCGTGGCAATGACGCAGTTTCCGGTTACCAGCCGTTACAACGGGATTGCGACTACTACGCTGCAGAGTCCGGACGGCAAGACGATCATTTATCTGACGCGGCGTTTTGTTCCTTCTCCCGACCGCTTCGCCTTGCTGCAACTTCACACCGTCACGCAGGCGGAGAGGCTGGACAACATTGCCGCCAAATATCTCGGCGACCCAACTGCATTCTGGCGTCTTTGCGACGCCAACAATGCCATGCGGCCCGACGAATTGACCGAGACCCTGGGAAGGCAGTTGCGGATCACTCTACCGGAAGGGATACCTCTCCAGACAAATGCTTAGAGGATTCTACTTGACGTTGTTGATGGGGCCGATGGTGGCAGTGCCCGTGCCCCAGCCTGTTATCGATGCCCTGACCAGCGTCCAAATTACCACCAGCGCAGGCTCGGCAAGCGGGTTTCAGCTGACTTTTGCGTTGAGCAAAAAGTCCATTTTGAACACGATCATGCTGCCCGCGGGCGCCTTCGATCCAGGCATCCGCGTCATCCTGGTGGTCACAGTCAACAGTCTGCCTACCGTTTTGATGGACGGTATCATTACCCAACACAGCGTGACCCCAAGCAATGATCCTGGGCAGTCCACCCTCACCGTAACTGGTGAAGACCTGACCCTTCTGATGAACCTTAGCGATAGTAAGGTTCCCTATCTCGCGCTGCCCATTCCCGGAATCATCAGTGTGATTCTTCTTAAGTACATGATTTACGGAATGATTCCTACCGTGATACCGCCCATCGAACTCGACGTCGAAAACTTATTAGACAAATGGTACTCCCAGACCACTACCGACCTGAATTACATCAACGAGGCGGCGGAAGAGGCTGGGTATGTGTTCTACATCGACCCCGGCCCGGTCCCGGGCGCCAACGTTGCTTACTTCGGCCCGGAAATCCGCGTGGGCATCCCCCAGCCGGCACTGAACATAAATATGGATGCGGAAACGAACGTCGAATCACTAAGTTTTACCTATGATGGCATGGCCCGCACACAGCCTGTAATCACGGTATTTGATCCGATCACCGAAAAAATTCCGATTCCCATTCCCATCCCGGATGTGAGCTTGTTGCGTCCCCCCTTAGCACTGCGCCCGGCGCTGGCGATGCGGACCAAGGAACTGGACGACGTTGCGAACCTGACTCCAATTCGCGCGGCGTTGCTGGGTCTGGCCAAAGCGGCGAAGCCGGATGCGATCACGGGCTCCGGACAACTGGACGTCTTACGCTACGGCCGGCCACTCAAAGCGCGACAACTGGTGGGTGTGCGCGGCGCGGGCACCGCGTACGACGGTTTGTACTACGTATCAAGCGTCACCCATAACATCAAGCGCGGCGAGTACAAACAGAGTTTTAACTTGGGTCGCGAAGGCCTGATTTCACTTACGCCCAGGGTGTTGCCATGAACGACGGCAAAAAGAAGAAGTACTACGGCAAATACCGGGGCACGGTGTTCGATAACAACGATCTCGAGTTTAAGGGGCGCATCCAGGCCATCGTCCCCGATGTTCTCGGAGCGGTGCCGACGACATGGGCAACACCATGCGTCCCTATAACAGGGTTGCAAAGTGGGATCTATGTCGTTCCCGACATAGGGGCGAACGTGTGGATTGAATTTGAACATGGCGATCAGGACTACCCCATATGGAGCGGTTGTTTTTGGGGTTCGCAGTCGGAGATTCCCGTGGCGGCGCTGGCGGGCAATCCCGTGACGCCATCGATTGTGATGCAGAGTGTCGGTCAGAACACGGTGTGGATCGGAGGCGACCCCGTCACAGGAATCACACTCAGTTGTGGGCCCGCCGCCAGCCCCACTAGTCCGAGAATCATGATTTCGGCGGCTGGCATTGTCATCTCCGATGGCGCGGGGGGAATGATCAACATTGCAGGCGGAGTGGTTACGGTCAACCTCGGAGCACTGATCGTGAAGTGACGGTTGCAGAAGGGAGAACCGGCGATGCCCGGTTTCGTCTTACATTTCAATGCCGTGGTGACGTGCGCACACGCCGGCCAAGCGATCCCCATGTCGGTGGTGCCCAGGGTTGCAGTCATGGGCCAGCCCGTGGTCACCATCGCCGCACCGTATGCCGTTGCGGGCTGTGTGTTCCCTCCTCCTCCGGCTGCCAATGGGCCATGTGTTACGGCCCAGTTTTTGACATCTGCCACCCGTGTTTTCGCCCTCGGAACGCCCGTGTTGCTGATGGACAGCCAGGCGATTTGCGCGCCGACCGGCACTCCGCTGCTGATCATGACAACCCAGACTCGAGTGTTTGGAGTGTGACGGCATGTTCAACATGGATTATCCATTTCGTTTCGACAAGACAGGCGGTACATCCGCCGCGGGCACCGAAAAGCACATCCGCGACATGATCGAAGAACTTCTGTTTACCAGTCCGGGGGAGCGGGTGAACCGGCCGGATTTCGGCAGTGGCCTGATGCAGTTGGTGTTTGCGCCCAACTCCCCGGAGTTGGCGGCGGCGCTCCAGTTTACGCTGCAAGCCGCTTTGCAGCGTTGGCTGGGCGATCTCATCCAGGTCCAGACTTTGCAAGTGACTTGCGTAGATTCGACTTTGAATATCGATCTGCAGTACATGCTGCAAAAAACGAACCAGAGCGCGACGGTACAGTTCACTCGGACGGTATAACGAATGACGGCCAAGACTGGTGCAACCTGCCTCGACCCGCAACGGCGCGCCGACGTGCGCAGTCGTGGAAGCAACGGGATCGACGACGTGGAGGTGAGCGAAAACCAGCCCACACTGACCGTGTATTTTCTGCGCAAAGCGCCGCAGAACCTGGAAAAGGAAAACGTTCTGATCGATGGCGCAAAGGGTGGCAAGATTCGGGTACTTGAAGTGCGTCTGCGCTCCGTCGATGACCCGGAGCAGGACGATTGCATGTTCGTTTTGCTCGACAAGCGGGGCCGCCCTGGCACGTACACCCTGCGCCTGGTGGAATTGGACAAGCAGGGAAATCCCACCGATACACCACTGGCCGGCTTCGATCCGCGTTACTCGCGGCTGGACTTCCGCTTCGACACAGGGGTCATCAGCGATATCGATTGCCAGCAGCCGCAGGGCTGCGCTCCGCCGTCTTTGCCCGCTCCCGACATCAATTATCTGGCGAAGGATTACGGCAGCTTCCTGCAGCTCATCTACGATCGCCTTGCGCTCATCATGCCGGGATGGCAGGAGCAACACGTGCCCGACGAGGGGGTTGCCCTGGTCGAGATTCTTGCCTACGTGGCCGACTATCTCAGCTACTACCAGGACGCAGTCGCGACCGAGGCCTACTTGAGTACCGCGCGACAGCGGATTTCCGTGCGCCGTCACGTGCGGTTGCTCGACTATGCTATGCACGAAGGCTGCAACGCGCGAGCGTGGGTCACGTTGAGTACCCAAACCGCGACGAGTCTGGATCCCGGCAGCATCTGTTTTGTGGCAGGATACGAAGGCCTTGCATCCGGTTCAGTACTGTCATCAGCGGACCTGGCGACGGTTCCGGGCGGCTCCTATCTTATTTTCGAGCCGATTGCGACCGTGCCGATTGATCTCTACCCTGCACACAACCAGATCAGCTTCTACGCCTGGGGCAATCGACAATGCTGCCTTCCGGCGGGAGCAACGTCGGCCACGCTGCTCGACAGTTGGGAGCAGGCGGCGGTGGAAGCACAACCTCAGCCGAAACGTTCCAAAAAAGGTGCAGCGGCGGGGCCGCAGGAACAGAATGGTTCGGCCAAAACGGCGGGAGTGCGAGCACGAAACCTTCACCTCAAGCCGGGCGACCTTCTATTGTTGAAGGAGGTCATCGGTCCGGAAACTGGATCAGCCGACGACGCCGACCCCAATCACCGACAGGTTGTCCAACTGACGAAGGTTACAGCGTGCTTCGATTCTCTTTATGATCCGCCAGTGCCCGTCGTCGAAGTCGAGTGGGCCGGGCAAGATGCGCTCACGTTCCCTCTTTGCCTCTCCACCATCGGTCCGGCGGCCACGGGGTGTCAGGCTCTGTCCGACGTCAGCGTCGCTTGTGGCAACGTAATCCTGGTTGACGAGGGCTCTTGGATCAGGAATGAGACTCTGGGCACCGTCCCTTTGGCGGCCGTGCGGCAGTCGTGCGCACGGGTGAATCATCCGGCGGACGTGCAGATTGCGGCCGGTCCATTCCGACCAACGCTGAAAAATGCCCCGATCACATTTCGCCAGTTTCCGAAGGGATTGAAGGCGGCAGCCGGTTCGTTGCACCAGAATCCCCGGCTGGCGCTGCCCCAGATCCAGTTGAGAAGTATTGTTCCGCTTCCCGACGGTTCCGGTCCGATGTTCAGCCCAACCGAATTTGCAAATCCACAACTGCTGGCGGCGCGGGTCGCGAACCCGGCGGACGAGGCTTCCCGGTGGCTGGTGGAGCGCCTCTCGCAACAGACCATCGCATTGCTCAAAGCATTCGATCCCAACAAGGCCATGAATCCGGCGCTCGCGCAGGCCCTGGCTCAATTTATCCGAGTCTGGACACCGCAGGCGGACCTCCTAGAGAGCGAGTCTGAAGACTGCGACTACGTGGTGGAGGTCGACGATTCCGGTATCGCGTACCTGCGCTTCGGTAGTGGAGAACTCGGACGCGCGGTCGAGGCGGGCGAGACATTTCTTGCGGACTACCGCGTCGGCAGTGGGCCGGAGGGCAACATCGGCGCGGGGGCGATTCAACATCTCGCGTTTGTCGACGATAGAAACAAGGTGGTAGGGCTGAATGTGACGCCCTCCAATCCGCTGCCCGCCAACGGCGGAACTGCACCCGAATCCGTCGATGAAGTGAAATTGTTTGCGCCCGGGACATTCCGGAAGACGTTGGAACGAGCCATTACCGCAGAAGACTATGTCGCCATCGCCGAGCGGAATCCCAAGCTGCAGCGGGCGGCGGCCACTCTGCTCTGGACCGGAACCTGCTACGAGGCGCACGTGGCCATCGACCCGCTGGGGACCGAAACCGTGGATCCGAGCCTAATAGAGGAGATTGAAGATTATTTGTATCGATTTCGACGCATTGGTCACGATTTAGTAGTGGTGCCGGCGCAATACGTGCCCCTGGACATTGCCATGACCGTAACCGTCCTGCCCGATTACATCGCTGGGCATGTGCGGGCCGCGCTGTTGGATGCATTCAGCGATCGCGTGCTCGCGGGGGGAGGCCTCGGCTTTTTCCATCCCGACAATCTGAGTTTTGGAGACAACATCTATCTGAGCCAGTTGGTTGCGACCGCTCAAGCCGTGCCCGGCGTCGACAGTGTGACAGTGACCCGGTTGCAGCGTCTCTATGCGGGTCCTAATCACGAACTGGAAGACGGTTTGCTCCCGATCGGTCCCCTCGAAGTCGCGCAACTGGATAACGATCCGGCGTTGCCAGAACGCGGCCAGCTCGTGCTCAAACTGCTAGGTGGCCTATGAGTTTGCCTTGCAATTGCTGTCGAGGTGTTTCGGCGTTGACGCCGCTGGACCTGACGAATCGTCCCGGATTGAGCGCGCTCGTCTATCGCATCGGCACGTATTCGGCGTTTTTCGAAACCATGAAGGCGCGGCTGTCGAGCAGCGATTTCGCCCTCGCCTCGGGAGTGCTGCCTCTGGCAGGGTTGACGATTCGGGATGCGAGCGACCCGGCAATCGCATTGCTCGATGCGTGGGCAATCGTGGCCGACGTGCTCACTTTTTATCAGGAGCGCATTGCCAATGAAGGCTATCTGCGAACCGCGACCGAACGGCAGTCTGTAGAGAACCTGGCTGGGTTGGTGGGGTATTCGTCGCGGCCGGGGGTGGCGGCAAGCGTGTTTCTCGCTTATACGTTGGAGCAGGGCTCGCAAGTCACGATACCGCCAGGCAGCCGCGTCCAGAATGTGCCCGGGCCCGGAGAACTTCCGCAATCCTTTGAAATCTCGGAGGCGTTGGATGCGCGCGGAGCGTGGAACAACCTTGCGCCCCGCCTGACTCGGCCCCAGGTGGTCGCCGCAGACAGTTCTCAAATCTATGTGGCGGGCGTAAGCGCAAATCTCAAGGCCAACGACCGCGTTCTGATCGTAGCCAGCCCGCCCCAGCCGCGCCGAGTGGCGTCGGCTGAGGTCGAGTTCACACAAAACCGAACCGAGGTGCTGATGCAGCCTTTACAAACAAAGAATCAGGCGGTCGCTGCGCCGCCGAACGCGTCCACCCAAACAGGGGTCAAGTCGGCGCTTGAACGCTCCTTCGTGAGTGCGGTGGCTCTCGTAAAGCCGCTTTCCGAGCCTCCCGCCGACCATCCGGCAAATTCACTTCAGTTACGCCGAAGTGCGGCCAGGACGTTCCGGCCGGAAATGGACACAACACCGACGTTGCTGAAGGCATTCAATCCCGGCCTCGGCCAACAGCTTTACAACGGATTGCGAAATGCCAAAGTTACGCCTCCGCTGAGTGGGGAGTTTCACGCGTTCCGCGTACAGGCGGCGCCCTTTGGCCATAACGCCCCGCTGCGTCCCATCACCAATGAAAAGGGGATCGTCGTCGCCACCGAAGAGTGGCCGCTGGTCGGCAGTCTTTCGATCAAGATTGCGCTTTCGAGCAAATCTGAAGCTGAGGTCGAAGCGGGAGGGCAGCTCCTTAATCGCATGCTGGACACACTCAAGGGACAGAATCCGATCGCATTCGTGCAGATTGCAACTCCCGACGTTACCAGTAGCGGGTTGGTTCCCATAAAAACCGGCCAGACCACGATCGGCCAATGGGAACTCGACGTGACGCTGGATCAGAAGTCTTTGGACATGAGCTTCAGTTTTCCCGGGCTTGGCCACTCGTATGACATGAAGTTCGACACCGTTCTGAACTCGGTAGATGTAAGTGTCGATGACAGCACCTCACCGATTCAGGTGCCGTTAGGGGAATCGTCGATTACTAGTTCGCCCGGCCGACGCACTCTTGTCTCGGCGATCAAGGGCCTCCTGATTGATGACGAGACTGCGATAGCCCCAACCGCGACCAACGTCATCAGCCTGGATACGGTATACGACCAGATCCTTCCAGGAAGCTGGGTGGTGATCGATCGCGTCGATAAACGCGAACCTGTCGTTACCACGGTGGCAAGTACGCAGAACGTATCGGTGACGAATTACGGGCTGACCACGCGCGTGACTCAGTTGACTCTTGCAGCAGACTGGCTCGACAAGAATGACTTGATGCTGGATGTAGCCCGGAATACGACGGTCTCGGCCCAAAGCGAACAACTAACTCTCGCTCAGGAACCGATTGCAGAACACGTGTCTGGCAATCGGATCGAGCTTGGGGATTTGTACGGCGGTTTGAAGTCGGGGCGCTGGCTTCTGGTCCAGGGCGAGCGTGCGGACGCAGGCGTCCCCGACGGTGTGTCTGGCGCGGAACTAGTGATGCTCGATAACGTGCAGCAAGGGGTCCAGCAGATTCCGGCGGCCTCCGCGGCCGCTGGTGCCGGGGGCCAGGCAGCAAGCTCGGACTTGCCGGGGGACACCACGCATTCTTTCCTGCAGCTGTCCAGTTCCTTGAGCTATGAATACAAGCGCGAGACCACAACCGTTTACGGAAATGTGATCCAGGCAACGCACGGAGAGACGCGAAAGGAAGTTTTGGGCAGCGGCGATGGAGCGCAGGAACTGCAGCAGTTCACCCTGCACCAAGGCCCAATCACGTATGTCGCAGCACCCAACGCCACCGGAACGCAAAGCACTCTCGAGGTAAGAGTCAATGACATTCTCTGGCGCGAGGTGGACACGCTTGCGGGGGCCGGTCCGGACGAGCGCGTCTACATCACACAAGCCGATGCAAGCGGAAAACGCACGATCACATTCGGCAACGGCCGGAATGGAATGCGTCTGCCGACCGGCCAGGCGAACGTGGTCGCTACCTATCGTTCTGGCATAGGTAAGGGCGGTAACGCAAACGCCGGCAAAATCAGTCTTCTGGCTACCCGGCCTCTGGGAGTGAAGGCGGTCGTCAATCCCATAGCCGCCAGCGGAGGATCCGACGGCGACACAACCGACCAGGTACGCCAAAACACTCCGATCGCCGTGGCCGCTTTGGATCGCTTGGTCTCGGTATCGGACTACGGCGACTTTGCCCGGAGCTTTGCCGGAATCGGGAAAACCAGTTCGCAGTCTATGTCTGACGGGCATCGCCAGTGCGTCTTCGTGACCATCGCCGGTGCCGAGGGAGCCGTGATCGACACGACTTCCGCCCTGTACGTGAGTCTTCTCCGGGCATTTCAACAGCTGGGTGATCCGCACCTGCCGATCGAGGTCGGCGTTTGTCAATTCATGCTTTTGGTCATCAGCGCCCAGGTGAAGGTTCTGCCCGACTATTCCTTTGATCAAGTGGCGCCTCAGATCAGAGCGACTTTGCTCGACGCCTTCAGCTTTAATCGCCAGGAGCTGGCAGAATCAGTTCCGCTCAGCCGGGTAGTCTCAGTCATCCAGAATGTGGCTGGAGTGCAGTATGTGAATGTTCAAGTGCTTGACAGCATCAGTGAAAGCGACACTCAGTCGCCCGACGCTCTTAACGCCAAACTCACTGAAATCGTGACCGCGCGGGCTCCTCGGACCATTGTCCTCGTTCCTCCGGCGGAACTGGATCCTGCCAGCGGCACGATCCAACCCGCGGGTTTGGCATTTCTCAGTCCCGATCTTCCGGACACACTCATTCTGACGGAGATCACGCAATGAACCCGGATCGTCTTTACAATCTTCTGCCGGTCGTCTATCGCCAACGGGATATCGAACAAGGCAGCCCGTTCCAAATGCTGCTGCGGGTCATCGCCGAGCAGGTCGATCTGGTCGAAGGCGACATCGGCCAACTTTATGAGAACTGGTTCATTGAGACGTGTGCCGATTGGGTGGTTCCCTACATTGGCGATTTGATCGGATACCGTCCGGTGCGTTCGGCGGGAGAAGCTGCGGACGAACCGGTCGGTCCGGTTGACAAAATTCTCGCCCCGAGACGGGATGTCGCCAATACCGTCGGCTACCGGAGGCGTAAAGGAACGCTGGCCTTGCTCAATGAGCTCTCGCTCGCGACCGCCGGATGGCCAGCGCGGGCGGTAGAGTTCGATCGTTGTATCGGCCTTAGCCAGAACCTCCAGCACTTGCGCAAGGCTCGTGGGCGCATCGTGAACCTGCGCGACGTGGGCGATCTCGATTTGCTGGGCTCTGCGTTTGATGCTGTGAGTCACACGGTCGACGTGCGCAGTCCTAACTCTCCAAACTCCCCGGGGAAATACAACATTGCTTCCGTGGGTCTCTTTGTCTGGAGGTCGAGGGTCTACGAGGCTACCCATACCTTGGCCTATTGCGTCGAGGAGGAGGCCGACCACTGCTACACCTTCAGCATTCTGGGCAACGATACTCCGCTGTACACGCGCCATGCACGGCGCGCGTCAAGCAGGCTAACTCCCCGAGAACTGGATCTGCCGACTCCCATCCGGAGAAGGGCTTTTGCAGAGCGCATCGATGGAGAGTGGCGAGCTTCCGAAAAATACTACGGTCCTGACAAGAGTATTGCGATCTGGGCGTCAGGTTGGGCAGACGTCGATCCCAATCAGCCCATCCCGCGAGAAAGAATCATCCCGGCGAATTTGTCTGAGTGGAAGTATCGGCCCAAGTCCGGCCATGTCGCCGTCGATCCCGAACTCGGCCGGATCACTTTTCCACCCGGGCAGGAGCCCGATGGAGATGTATGGACCTCTTATTATTACGCCTTCAGCGCTGACATTGGAGGCGGGGAATATAGCCGCCCTGTCGTTGTTCCCGCTGGACATACGAGCATCTACTTCGTCGGTTCGGGACAGGACTTTCCGAAGATTCGCGCGGCCTATAACAAGTGGCGAGAGGAGAAACCGGCGCGCGCGATCATCGAAATTTCTGACAGTGGAGTCTACGAGGAAGAGCTTCACCTGGAACTTGACGAGAACCAGAGCCTGGAAGTGCGTGCTGCCGAGGGCGCCCGGCCGGTGATCCGCGTGGCGGACTGGCGTGCCGGTCGTCCCGATGCGATCCGCGTCGTGGGTGCGTCGGGAAGTTCGCTGACGCTGGACGGGATTCTAGTGACCGGACGCGGAATCGAGGTTAAGGGTACTCTCGACGAATTCACTCTTCGCCACTGCACGCTGGTTCCGGGATGGGCGCTGCAACATGACTGCAGCCCTCGACGCACGAATGAACCAAGCCTGGCCCTGAGCAACACGTCCGCTCGGGTTCGAATCGAGCACAGCGTCATCGGCGCGATCCAGATGTCGGTCAATAGTGACGGTACGGACCCACTGTCTTTGCAGATCTCCGACAGCATCATCGACGCGACCAATCTGGAGACCCCTGCGCTCAGCGCGCCCGAGCGTGAAATTGCCTGGGCGACGCTGACTCTGCAGCGCTCGACTGTACTGGGGGATATTCACGCGCACGCCGTGACGCTGGCAGAGAACACAATCTTCATGGGGCAAATCAAAGTGGCGCGCCGGCAAGTTGGGTGCGTTCGCTTCTGCTACGTGCCGCATGGATCGCGCACTCCCAAACGTTTCCACTGCCAACCGGACGTAGTGGATGAAGCCGTGCGCGAACGAGCCCGGCTGGAGCAGCTGCCTCCAGAAGAGCTGAAGGCTCTGTTGCGCGTCGAACAGTTTCGTGTAACGCCCGCCTTCCTCAGCACGCGCTACGGGAGCCCCAACTACTGCAGGCTTTCCGACGGCTGCGCCCCGGAAATCAAGGTCGGAGCCTCTGATCGTTCCGAACTGGGAGTTTTCCACGATCTTTACCAGCCGCAGCGGGAAGCCAACCTGCGCGCGCGGCTCGAGGAATTCGTACCTGCGGGTGTGGATGCCGGAATTATTTTTGCGAACTAAGTCCGCGAAATCAGGCGTGCGGCCTAAGGTTGCGGAACTAAGAAGGAGTCACTATGAAAGGCGATTTCACTCGCGACAGTTTTGATCCCTTCAAGGACTTCACGCGCGTGATGATGCAGCAAGGGCGTCCGCAGCTGGACGCCGACTGGAACGAACAGGTCGCCATCTTCTGGCAATTCTGGCGGAACTTTATCTCTGATGTGTTGGGACCCCACGCGGGACCGGAGCGTAGCTGTGGCTTTGGCATTCTCGCCGAGGGCGAGAAAGCCGCCATGACTGAGGAGGAGCGGGAACGCCTGCAACAGTTGCGGCAAGGCCCTGGCGATTTTCTGATTCGAAGAGGCCACTACTACGTGGATGGCATACGCTGCACCAACCCGGAGGTTGTCACTTACTGCACTCAGCCTGGACTGCCAGGGAATCCGCCGCTGGAGAACAAAGGCCGTCCCTACTTGATCTATCTCGATGTTTGGGAGCGCCATATCACGGAGGTCGAGGACGACAGCATTCGTGAAGTTGCCTTACTCGGCGCGAGCACCTGCTCGCGGGCGAAGCTCGTGTGGCAGGTGCGCAGCTTCGAGCTGCGCGGAGAAGAGAAAGCTGAATTGAAACGAATTGATTGCGGCTGGGTGAGGGAAGAATGGGCGGAGTTCGTTCATCACTGGCAGCCGAGACATCGCGGATGTCTGCGCGCCCGCGCTGGGCGGACATCGGAGAACCCTTCCCTCGATCCAACGCTGGTTCCACCCGCCTCCGATTACCGCGGACCAAGCAACCAACTCTACCGGGTGGAAATTCATCGGGGCGGCTCCGTAGCCGGCGGACAGGCCCCCACATTCAAATTCTCGCGCGAGAATGGCTCCGTGATTTTCCCAGTTACAGACGTTTCCGGCTCGACCGTCACCGTCACCAGCCTGGGCCGCAACGAAGACCCAAGTCTGGCGGTGGGAGACTGGGTGGAATTGATCGACGACGACTACGTTTTGCAAGATCGCGCAGAACCTCTGCGGCAAGTCGAATTGGTGGATGCCAGCAAAATGCGGGTGACTCTGAAAGGGCAAGCTGTCTCTACGGTTGGACAGGACCCCACCAAGCATCCCCTCCTGCGGCGTTGGGATCAAAAGCAGGGCGACCCCAAAAAGGGCGGCCTCGAGCTTGAAGATGGTGCGGCGCTGGTGAAGGAGGGGGAAGAGCACAAATTCTGGTTGACTCTTGAGAATGGTGTACAGGTCCAGTTCAAGAAATCCGACGTATCAGCCCACTACCGAACCGGCGACTACTGGCTGATTCCAGCGCGCGTGGCGATCGGTGATGTGGTGTGGCCGGTTCGCGACGGCAAGCGCGAAGCGATCGGACCACATGGCGTGCAGCACCACTACGCTCCATTGGCGATTGTTTCGTTTAGTAAGAAGGATGTTTTGGAAACGCTCGGCGATTGCCGCCTCAAGTTCCATTTGGAAACTCACTACTAAGAGCGGGTGCGATCCGGTTTATTGGAGGTAGGAATATGGGGACCACTTCGAGAACGCTTTCTCTGACTTTGGGAATACTGCTCGTGATGGCCGCTGCCCACCCGAGGTTCGCCCATGCTTTGATGCAGGAACCGAATGCGACGGGCGCTGGCAAACCGGCTAGCCCGACTGACGGATCGAGTCAACCAACCATACCTCCAGATGAAAGGCCGGAGGGCAAGGTTGCCCCAGTGCAGGTGGCTGACCAGGCGAAACAAACCAGGGGATCAGGGCAAACTGCCGTTGGTAACGATGGTGGAAAGGATCAGAAAAGCCAAACTGCAGGAACCGGAGGGTCAGCAAAGAGCGCTAAGACGGGTGGCTCGAAAGGCAAGTCCCAACCGGCGAAAGGGACAACCAAGAGGGTTGCCCTCGGTCCGAGTCCAATCCACGACGCTGCATCGCAGATCATAGAAAGCCTCGACGTCGCCATTAGCCTTGCGCAGAAGGCCGGTACACTTGAACCCAATCCATTACCAAGTACGCAAGCTAGCGATATCAGAGTCCAAAGAGATCAGTTGCAGAAGAAGCTGCGGGCGGCTAAGGACGACAACGACTGGGCTGGCGTAGCCGCCGACGCTGCCGGAATCCTAGCCGACACAGTAAGACTCATGGAGACAAAATCCGGCAACCTCGCGACCAGCGGCCAGACGGACAGCGGGCACGTACGAATGAACGATGAAACCGCGTCCCAGGCGGCCAGCCGGGAGCCATTTTTTCGGTCTCGTCAGCTGCCTCTTTATGTTGCCGGTTTGTCGCTGGTTCTATCGGTTCTCGGTCTGAGCAGTGGATGGCTACTCGCTCGGCGCGAGATCAACAAAGCTTTAATCGAAGCCGGTCTTTTGTGAAGAGGATCAAGCACAAGAGGGGTGCCAAATCCAGGAGAAACGCCCATGGCTTTCAAGAAGAGTGAAAAGCGAGCAAATGCCCATCATCCACAGTGTGTCACGCTGGTGATCGACGACAGTGGGAGCATGGAGGAGCACGGCAAGTGCCAGCAAGTGACGGAAGCGGTCCAGGACATGGTCATCACGATGCAGTCGTTGAACATGGGAACCCACGCCTTCCGCTTCTTGTTGAATATCTGTAAGTTCGGCGACGTTCCAACCGAACTGGCGGTCGCCAAGAGTCCTCCGGAATGCGATGTGGAGACGCTGGAGTTTAACGGCGGGTCGGGGGGGACCGAGATGCTGCCCGCCCTGCAATGGGCGGAAGCAGCCTTGAAGAAATCGCTGCAACGTTGCCGAAGCATGCCCAATTACCAGGAGGAACTGGCTCCGAACCCGCTTTGCATTTTTCTGAGCGACGGCGAGTGCACCGGGGATGATCCCGCGCCGGCCGCCAAGGCACTGCGGTCGATTCCGTTCAAGAACGGTGAAGTGGATGTCTTTGCCGTCGGCGTCGGGATGCGCGACGAGCACTTCGAAGTCATGAAATCGATTGCCTCCAAGCCGGAGTACGCCATTCAGATCGACTCTGAGGGCGTTGCCGATTTCCTTGGCGACGTCGGCGGAACGGTGGTCGAAGGCACAGATGTGGCTCGCTTGACCGCGAAAGTGAAGGCGCGTTGAGCCCCACGGTCCGGACGCGGCACCTTGGGTCGCAGGCCTCGATTCGGCCTGGGAAGAAGATCGAGGATTTTGGAATTTCGCGAGTTGTTTTCCATGCAGAGGAGAACCAAGAGTCCGATAGCAAGCGCATCAGAAAGGCGGTTCCTGATCGGCTCTCCTCAGGACACCGACGATTTGTTGCAGCTTTTTTCCCTTGTGCTTGAAAGAGCAGACGCCGAGTTGAGGGGAGGGAAGCGGTTCGGGATTCCCTTTGCGGCGTTTCTTATGCTGTCGAATCGTAACCGGCCATCTTCCGGTGACCTGGCGCAGTTCTGCCGGTCCGGATATTGCGGCAACTCCGGCAAGGATTGGCCCACTTTGCTTCGGAATCTGCCCGTTCCTTCTGACGGAACTTTGCCAAAACCTTCCGTAACGAGAGATGGGAGCGCGGTCGGTCGTGACGGTCAAAGCGTTCCGTCAATGTTTCCGGATCTATTGCAGTTTGCCCTTGAGGCAGCCCGAGCCTTCAACCTCGAGGGGCCACAGGTCTGCCGGGTGTTGGCCGCTGTGGGTCAGACTTTGGAGGCGAAGGATCGTCGGTTCCGGCAAGAAAACCGAAGTCTCGCGGACCGGCATCGGGCAGCGCCCCGGCGGCGGACTGCCCCCCCGCCAGCGCAACCAGTCCAGCAACAAAGCCACATCGTAGTAAAGAAGGGGTTGCCGTGGCAGATCGAATTTCGACGTGCCGAAGAGGAGGCGGCGTGCCTGAGATTGGATGGAGTAGTGCTCTGGCACGCGAGTTACATTGGGCCGCGCTCGGCGGAGAAGTCTGAGAACCAGGACGCGACCTTCGCCCTCACTACTCCGGAGATGTCCTCGCCTCCTCACCTGGTGTTTGCGCTGGCCGACGGGGTGACTACCTCCTTGGGTTCTCGGCTGGCAGCCACCTCGATCGTCCGACGTTTTTGTGAGCTTGTGCTCCAGAGCATGAGCAAGTGTGAACGGGCGACCGGCAATGATCTCATCCAAGCCGCACGGAAAACACAGGCCTCGCTGGAGGAGCTAACCAAGACTCTTCTGCACGATGTGAATTCCTACGGTTTTGAGGCCATGCTCGGCTCCGACCTGACACGCAAGGTTGCGACCCGAGTGTTAGAGAACACACTCGACCCTAAGATAGCCGCCATGCCCGCGGCTCTGAACGCCACCTTGATCGGTGGCGTAGCCCAGCCCAACGGGAGCGGAGGAATGTTTCAGGTGGAACTGCTCCGAATCGGGGATGGCACCGTCGAGCACATCGATGCTCACGGCAATCTAACCTCGGTGCTCGATACCGATCCAGAGGTCACGATGATTTCAGAGGCCCTGGGTCCAGGACCGCAGTCCCGAGCGCTGTTCGAAGAGCCCGGCAGTCCGCTGAGCACGACGTCTGTAACGCTGGGACCGGGTGAGTCGCTCATTATCTCCAGTGATGGTCTGGCTCGCGGGCATGAGCAGCCGATTTCAAGGAAGCTGTCGGAGTTGTTGGGAGAGCAGTTCTGGAAAAAAGCGCGACCCGAAGAAGCGGATGCTGCGCTGCAAATACTTCACCGCGCCTGCGACCGGGCTGATGAATTGTTCCTCCAGGATGCAAAGCAGAGTCTGTTTGCCGACAACGTTTCATTGATTGTGATCCGTTCAGGAGATTGAACCCATGGGCAAAATGCAGTTACGTCAGGAAGCCCTTCACCTGCAGGGAACCACCGTCGGGTGTGACGGTCGCACTTTGCGGATCTCTGGCGGATCATCACAAGCCGAGTTTGAAAGCGGCAGCGAGGGGCTGGTTCATCTGGCAACGGACGAGAGCACTGGCGAGAAATTTCGAATCAAGTGTTTTTGGGAGCCCGATGAGCGGCGTCGCAGCAGGTCGGGAAAACTGGTAGAGCTGCAATTGCCTCATTTGGGCAAATCGAGCGCCGACGCGCTGGGAGGTGCACCGTTTGGAATGTTGCCGAAGCTTGGTCAATATACCCCGTTTGCCGTGGTCATGAAGAACGTGCGCGGAGAAAATTGGCGGAAGCTGCGGTCGCGGGTGGAGATGGAACCGCAATATCCACCAAACTGGTGGCCCCCGGCGGAGATACGGGCCACCTGGGGATACGGCCTGGCCACGGCCGTAATGAAGATGGAAGCGCGAGGATTCGTTCACGCCGATTTGTCGCCCGGGAATGTGGTGGTCAATGACGGAGTCCACGGAATTCCGGACGCTGAGGATGTCCCAAGGGATCCCGGAACAGACGAAGCGGGCGACATGGCCCTGGTTGATTTCGATCGCTACGTTCATCTTCTTGGTGACCTGCCGGAACCCGGCCAAGGTTCCGAGGGCTACGCCGCTCCGGAAATCTGGCAGAAACAGACCGCCTCGGTGGGGAGCGATCGTACTGCCCTGGCCATTCTGATTCAGGAGTTTTTGGTCGCGGGCGATTCAGACATTAGTCGAGAGGAATCGCTCAACTGGTCGTACGACCAGGAAGCCCGACGCTTTGAGTGGACGTTCGGGGCCGAGAACGGTCGCTCCGACGATCATGGCGATGTGCATCCTTTGCTTGACCGGAAGTACCCGGCGCTGGCAAAACTGGTTCGCGATACGCTGGCCGCATCCGGACCTGACACACGTCCCGCTCCGGAAGCCTGGCGGCGGCCGCTGCACGACATCGTGGGGTGGCCGTCCGGAGAACCCAGACCACAACGCCGCGGCTTCCTGATCGAATCCGATCCCATTAAGTCGCCCGCTTTCCGGGTCGCATTTGGATCCTTAAAGGAATCTCTGGACTTGTCCAAGAGTGCCTTTGGCATACGCGCGACTCTGGAGCGGGATCCGAGCGGCGCGGTTTTTCTGGTGGTCCACGATGGAGCGACGCTCCACGTCGCGTTGACTGGGAGCAAGAAGTGGAGCAAGAAGTGGACGCAATACCAAGGCGGCGCTCGGGTAAACGCCGACGTCGGGATGGTTTTGTTTGACCAAAGCGGGAAGAGCAGAGCTCGGCTCGATCGTCCGAAATGAGCACTGGCAGGCATTTTGCCCGTGTCCATTTTCGGTAAGAATGCATGAACGCACGCAGCAAGAACCGGCCGGCATCAGAGACTGTCGGCGACTGAGACAATTTATGGCGGAATGCGCGAACTGCGGACACGATAACCCACCGGATGAAATCTTTTGCAGGAAGTGCGGTCACAAAATCGCCTGGGTTGCACCCGAGCCGGAACTGACCCCGGAGGAGATCCAAACCCTCAGAAAGAGTATCCGAGCACTGCAGGAGGATCTCCTCAAGCGCGAAGAGGAAATAAGGAAGCTGGATGAACGACTAAAAGAGGTCACCGTAGAACGGGATGAACTGGCAAAAAATCCCGAGGTGGGAACCATTCTCCGGCAGTTGGACGAGAAAGATCGTGCGCTACAAGACGCGTTTCAAGAGCTTGAGAGTCTGCGTAAACATCTGCCCGATCCGCGGTCGATTGCTCCAGCAACGAAGTCACATTTCGTGATCGAGTCACACCCCATTCCAAATCCGGACTTCGGCATAACGTTCGACGACGATGAGAAGTCACTCGACTTATCTACCACCGGGTTCCGTATCCGGGCGAGTCTGGAGCGCAATTCGGACGGGTCGGTGGGCCTGCTGATCCATCATGGGGCCACGATTAACGTTAAGACACCTGCTGAAACACGCTGGCGCCGCCTTAAGGGAGAAGCGCGTCTGAGTACTGAAGTCGGAATGATTTTGTTCGACCCCAAGGGAGTCATGAATGCCCGTTTGGACCACTCCAGTTGAGCGCGTCGCTCGGAATCGGATTTGACCACGGGCAGCTACGAGTCAACTTATGCCGATTCGACCCGAAGATTTTGACAGCGATCCGCCGCGGCGCCCGGTCCTCCACAAGGCGGTCGCTGACAGCGAGCGTGTGCTCGACAAGAAAGATCGGGCGAGACGAGAGCGAGAGATTTCTGTCTCGGTTGCGGGGAGTCCGGAAACCGCGACTTCGCGGGCGATTGCATTTGGCATCGCCGCAGTGATTGTACTGATCCTGATTGCTTCGGCGAAGCCCCTGGCTATGTTCGTCACGAACCTGCTGAACAAACCGACGTCCAAGGTCAGTGTTCCGAAGGCAGGGGATGTCCCCGACCCAGCGAAACTCGCGCAAACCCTGGAACAGCGACAAGCGGAACTGGAACTCGAAAAGCGGCGGCTGTCGGATGCACAAGCGGCGATCGAGGCGCAGAGACGGGAAGAGGCGCAAGCGGCAGCGCGAGCCAGTGAACAAGCCAGACAAGAAGAATTGGCTCGTCAGCAGCGGCTGTCGGATGCGCAGGCGGCGCTCGAGGCGCAGAGACGGGAAGAGGCGCAAGCAGCAGAGCGAGCCAATGAGCAAGCCAAACAAGAAGAATTGGCTCGCCAGCGGCGGCTGTCGGATGCGCAGGCAGCGCTCGAGGCGCAGAGACGGGAAGAGGCGCAAGCGGCAGCGCGAGCCAGTGAACAAGCCAGACAAGAAGAATTGGCTCGCCAGCAGAAGCTGCGAGAACGCGAGGAATCTTCGCCGGAAAAGCATAAGGAGAACGAACCGAACGCGGATGCTCATCCGCCCCCTTCCTATCAAGGGCCAAGCTCGGGCACGCTGGTGTGGGAGGGCGAGGTTAACGGCGCTGATCTCATCGAGATTCAAGATGGCAGTGCGAATCACGGGACGGTAACCGGCATGCTTCCTGGAGTCCCCTGCATGGTACAGACATCCGACCCCAAACGAGTCACGATTTCCATCCCACCCGCCCCGAGCAACGAGTGGAAAAGAATAGTTTTGC
>Ga0187803_10000185_pt1 | contig 26143 bp, 28 predicted proteins | sample NC_wetland_sal_i_2_FD_132425 | JGI IMG/M metagenome (GOLD analysis project Ga0187803, IMG submission 132425) | Wetland sediment microbial communities from Neuse River Estuary, North Carolina, USA - Control_3 | ecosystem: Environmental > Aquatic > Freshwater > Wetlands > Sediment | place: USA...
CTATTTAGGAATCGGACCTACGGGAGCGTTTCTCGTAGGTTGAAATCCCCAAAAGGGATCTGCTCCGATCCAGACCGGGCGCTCCGGAACAATCGGCACTGATGCATATGCGATTGTCAGCGTGTATCGCGCTGGCTTGATTTATGCGGTGCTGCCATCCGGTGCTCCGACAAATCGTCCGCTAGCCCGAGACCGCTTCAGATAAGGAGACGGCTCTTATGGCGAGACGTTTGCCGGTAGCGAACGCGCGACAGGTTCTAGCAGCGTTACGGCGAGCAGGCTTCGTGGTCGATCGAATCAGTGGTAGCCATCACATCCTCGTCCAGCCAAACGACCCTGGTCGCGCAGTGACGGTTCCCGTTCATGGGGCCAGGGACTTGAAGCCCGGCACATTGCGAAACATCATGCGCCAAGCTGGGCTCACTGTTGAGGAATTCACAGACCTTTTGTAATCCTGCTTCGCCACTTGGGAGGAACCATGCTCAAGGAATTTCGTGATTTCGCGATGCGCGGCAATGTCATCGATCTTGCCGTCGGCATCATCATCGGCGCCGCCTTCGGCAAGATCGTCAGTTCCTTGGTGGACGACATGCTGATGCCGCCCTTGGGGCTGGTGCTGGGACGGGTCGATTTCTCAGCCTGTTCCTGAGTCTGTCGGGCCAGCATTACGATTCCATCGCCGCCACCAAGGCGGCGGGCGCGGCCACGCTCAATTACGGCCTGTTCATCAACGCGGCGGTGAATTTCCTCATCGTCGCCTTCGCCGTGTTCATCCTGGTGCGCCAGGTCAATCATTGGACCGCCAAATTCGCGCCCACCAGGGATCAGGCGCCGCCCAGCCCCAACACCAAAGACTGCTCCTATTGCCTGTCCTCCATCCCACTCAAGGCGACGCGCTGCCCGCATTGCACCTCGCAAATCGCCTGAGCTAGAACCGCCCGGCGCGCGCGGCGCGCCATAGCCGCAAGCTGCGCCACGGATCGGGCGCGGCAAGGCGCGGCGAGAACAGATCGTAATCCGACTGATCCAGGCGCCGTAACCAATGTTCCGCCAGCACCGCCAGCAGCAGCGCCGCTATTCCCTGGCGTGGAACCTTGTCCTTGAGCGCGCGCGCCTTTTCGAGATTGATCCGTGCCGCGTTCGCTATGGCCCGCGCGGCTTCGGCCAGTTCCGGCGCCGGTTTCAAATTCAGAACGCTGTGCTTGGGATCGAGTTCGGCTGGAATAAAGCCGCGCCCCGACCTGGCATGGAAGGCGGAAGCGCGCAACAGCCCGGCCAGCGCATAACCCGTACCCATATGCCGTCCCGCCTCTGCCGCCTCGCCGGCCCCGAGGATTTGAAGCGCCAGCGCCGCCAGATTGCCCCCTGTGGCGGCGGCATATTGCTCCAGCGCCTGGAGCGTCGCCGGCCGTTCGCCGGTAAGATCGGCCTCGCGCGCATCGAGCATGCGGTTGAACAGCTCGCCATCGAGATGGTAATCCCCGATCGCCGCCGCCAGCGGCGCGGCCACCTCGTGTTGACGCGGCGGTTCGCCCTTTGCCGCCGCTTCGACCACCTCCCGCCACCATTGCAGCCGGATCGAGCCCAGGATCGGCTCGCTCACCGCCTCGCGGATGCGCGCCACCTCGTAATTGAAGGCATAGAGCGCGAACAGCGCCTCGCGCCGCTCGGGGGCTGCGAACAGCGCGGTCACGAAACGGTCGCGGTCGTGCCGATGCACCAGTTGAGCAACCGCAGAAATCTTGGGGTTATGCGCCAAACTCCACCCTTTCCCGAAAAACCCCGGATTGCCGCCTCGCGGCCCAGCGGCTAGAATAGCCGCGATTTCGAATCACTACATGAGGGGAGAAAAATGAAAAACCCACTGGATTCGCTTGATCAAACGGTGACTTTGGGCTTCGTGCTCACGGTCGTCGTCGTGTTCCTCATCCACGCCTTCAGCGCCTGAGCGGAGGAACCCATGGATGAAATCATCACTTATGCCTGGTGGGTGTTCGCTTTCCGCTGGTTCCATGTCCTGAGCGGCGTGATGTGGATCGGCCTGCTGTGGTATTTCAATTTCGTGCAGACGCCGACCATGCCCAAGATCCCGGCCGAGCTGAAGCCGGCGATCGGCAAGTTCATCCTCCCCGAGGCGTTGTTCTGGTTCCGCTGGGCGGCGATGTCGACCATCGTCACCGGTCTGATCCTCGCCCAGATGAACGGCTATCTGCTGAGCGCGATCAAGCTCGGCATCGGCGACCACAGCCCGAACATCACCGCCATCGGCTTCGGCATGTGGCTCGGCGCCATCATGTGGTTCAACGTCTGGTTCATCATCTGGCCGAACCAGAAGAAGGTGCTGGGCCTGACGCCGGCCTCCGACGACGAGAAAAAGGCGGCGGCGCGTTTGGCGGGCCTCACCTCGCGCGCCAACACCCTGCTGTCGATCCCCATGCTCTATTGCATGATGTCGGCGAGCCACGGCGTGTTCTAGGATCATCGATAATTCTGCTAATCGGGACCGGGGCCGAAAGGCCCCGGTTCTTTTTTAGCCGACGGGCAGGAGCGCCGCGGCCACGCGGCGCTCCTCCGCCAGCAGTACGTTATAGGTGCGGCAGGCGGCGCCGGTATCCATGGCGTCGACCACGATGCCTTGCCGGCGCAAGGCCTGGCGCAATTCTTCCGGCACCCTGGCGATGCTTTTGCCGCAGCCGAGAAGAAGGATTTCCACCTCGCCGTGATCCAGGAGCGGTTTGAGGCTGGCAAAATTCACCTCGGCCATGATGGCGGCCATCCAGCTCTCGACCTTGTCGGGAAACACCAGGATCGCGCCTTGATAAGCCAACCCGCTCACCCGGAATCCCCGCGGTCCGTAGCTCTCGATCACCTGGCGCCCGGCGGGAATGAGTGGGGTGATGTCGACGCTCACGGTATGCCGGGGCTCCGCCCCGCTGGCGGCGCGCCTGGGCCCGGCCCCGTTGGCGTTGGCGGGGATTGCGGCGTTCCTGGCGCCGTGAGGACTGCCTTGCGATCGGGATTGCCCCTGGGCCGGATGTAATAGAGCAGCGGCGCGGCGATGAAGAGCGACGAATATGTTCCGACGACGATGCCCCACAGCATGGCGATGGAGAAGCCCTTCAGCACCTCGCCGCCGAAGAAGAACAGCGACAGCACCGCCAGTGCGGTAGTCGAAACCGTCAGGATGGTGCGCGACAGCGTCTCATTGAGGCTCTTGTTGATGAGCTGCTTGAAATCCATCGTCCTGTATTTGCGCATGGTTTCGCGGATGCGGTCATAGATCACCACCGTGTCGTTGATCGAATAGCCGGCGATGGTCAGGATCGCAGCCAGCGTGGTGAGATTGAATTCGATCTGCAGCAGCGAGAACAGACCTACGGTGGTGATGGTGTCGTGCAGCGTCGATAACATCGCGCCCACGCCGAACTGCCATTCGAAGCGGAACCAGACATAGATCGCGATGGCGAACAGCGCGGCGATGGTTGCCATCACGCCCTTGAACACCAGTTCGCCGCCCACCTTCGGCCCCACCACCTCGGTGCGGCGGTAATCGATACCGTCGCCGAGCGCGGCCTTCACGGTCTCGACCGCTTTCTCCTGCGCCTGATCGTTGCCCGGCTGGCGCGGCACCCGGATGAGCACGTCGTCGGGGCTGCCGAAACCCTGGAGCGACACCTCGCCGATGCCCAGCCCGTCGAGCTTCGATCGCATCGTCGCCAGATTGGCCGGGCCTTGCGTGGTGCGCGCCTCCATGATGATGCCGCCGGAGAAATCGATGCCGTAATTGAGCCCTTGCACCAGGAACAGGACGATAGAACCGAGCGTGAGCAGCGACGACAGCGCGAAGCCAATCTTGTGCAGCCCCATGAAATCGATGTTAGGGATCTTGCGGATGATGATGAGCGGGCGGAACATGGCTAGATCGGGATTTCCTTGGGCTTGGAACGCCGGAGCCAGGTGACGATCTGCAGCCGCGTCACCAATATCGCCGAGAACAGCGAGGTCAGCACCCCGATGCTCAGGGTCACGGCAAAGCCCTTCACCGGACCGGAGCCCAGGAAGAACATCAGGATGCCCGCGACCAGGGTGGTCACATGGCTGTCGAGGATGGTGCCGAAGGCGCGCTCGAACCCCGCTTGGAGCGAGGAGATCATCGAACGCCCGCCGCGCACCTCCTCGCGGATGCGCTCATAGATCAGCACATTGGCGTCGACTGCCATGCCCATGGTGAGCGCGATGCCGGCGATGCCGGGCAGCGTCAGCGTGGCGCCGAGAAAAGACAGGGTCGCCAGCATCAGGCACAAATTGAAGAACAGGGCGATGTCGGCGAACAAGCCGAACAAGCCGTAGAACACGATCATGAACACCACCACCAGCGCCACGCCCACCAGACAGGCCGTCGTTCCGGCACGGATCGAATCCGCGCCCAGATCGGGCCCCACCGTGCGCTCTTCCAGCACCGTCAGCGGCGCGGGCAGCGCGCCGGCGCGCAGCAGCAGCGCCAGATCGCTGGCCGATTGCACGGTAAAATTGCCCGAGATCACGCCACGCCCGCCCAGGATCGGCTCGCGGATCACCGGCGCGCTGATCACCTTGTTGTCGAGCACGATGGCGAAGGGCTTGCCCACGTTGCTGCTGGTCGCGTCGCCGAAACGCCGCGCGCCCGTGGAATCGAAGGTGAAACTCACCACCGGCTCGTTGCCGTTCTGGAAGGTGGGCTGGGCGTCGGTCAGCGTGTCGCCACTCACCATCACGCGGCGCTTCACCGCGTAGAATTGCGGGCCGCCGGGACGGTTGTCGGCCGAGGGCAGCAACTCGTCGCCCGGCGGCAGATTCCCGGCGCGCGCGTCGCCCGGCGCGACGTCGGTGTCCACCAGCTGGAAGGTCATCTTGGCGGTGCGGCCCAGCAGCTCTTTCACATGCTCGGGATTCTCGACGCCCGGCAACTGCACCAGGATCCGGTCTTCGCCCTCGCGCTGGATGGTTGGCTCCTTGGTGCCGGTCTCGTCGATGCGGCGGCGCACGATCTCGATCGATTGGTCGACCGCCGAGCGCTGGCGCGCCTGAATGGCGGTGTCCGTGAACTTGACGGTGGAGACGCCGCTGGCGGCGAGGTTGACGTCGAGATCGGGATCGAGCTTAAGAAGGGCGGCGCGCAGCGCGTTCAAATCGCCGGCGTCGCGCAGGCTGAAGGAAACGTGGTCGCCCTCGACGGCAAGCCCGGTATAGCCCAGCTTGGCGTCAAGCAGCGCGCCGCGTATTTCATCGACCAGCCCGTTCAACCGCTCGCGCTCGACCGAGGCCATGTCGACCTCGAGCAGTAGATGCGAGCCGCCGCGCAGATCGAGGCCGAGGCTGACCTGCCGCTTAGGCACGAAACTCGGCCAGGAAGCGACCGTGGCGGCCTGGAACAGATTGGGCGCGGAGAAGATCACGCCCAGCGCGCACGCCGCTAAGATGAGGATGACCTTCCAAGTCTGGAAATAAAGCATGCGCGCTCTTCGCTGATCCCGGCCGCGCCCGCGTTAATTGCCGGAAGGCGGCGCGCTCTCGCTCTTCTCGCCCGCCGCTCCCCCGTCCCCATCGTCCTCGCCGCTTTTATCGTCCTTGGCCGAGGCTGGCACGGGCTTCGCCAGCACGCTGGTGATGGTCGCACGCAACACGCGCACCCGCGTGTTCTCGGCGATGTCGACCAACACCTCGTCGTTATTCGCTATCTTGGCCACGGTGCCGATGATACCGCCGCCGGTCACCACGCGGTCGCCCCGCTTGATCGCGTCGAGCATCGCCCTGGTTTCCTTCGCCTTCTTCTGCTGCGGCCGGATCAAGAACATATAGAAGACGACGAATATCAACGCCAGCGGCGCCATCTGCATGATGGTGCTGGTGGTATCTCCGGCCGCCTGGGCATAGGCCGGCGAGATCAAAAACATCGGCGTGAACTCCCGTGAAATGCTGAGGGCCGCATTGGTACTGGACTTGGCCTCAAAGCGCAAGCAAAGGCGCGGTTGACGGCGTCCGGGTTCGCGCTTAGGGTCCAGCCCGATTTTACACTATCTACAATGGCTTAAGGCGCGACGATGGCGGCCAAGGACGAGTTCGAATCACACGTGAAGCGCATCGCTGCGGCGCTGGAGCGCTTGGCGCCCAAGCCCGCGCCCGCGAGCGATCTCGATGCCGCCGATGCCTTCGTCTGGCACGCCGAAAGCCAATATCTGGAGCCGGTGAAGAAGGTCAGCCGCGTCGATCTCGATCTGCTCCAGGGCATCGACCGGGTGCGCGACATATTGCTCGACAATACGCGACGCTTTGCCAAGGGCCTGCCCGCTAACAACGTGCTGCTGTGGGGCGCGCGCGGCATGGGCAAATCCTCCCTGATCAAGGCCGCGCATGCGGCGGTCAATCAGGAGAAACCCCGCTCGTTGGTGCTGGTCGAGATCCACCGCGAGGACATCCCCAGCCTGCCGGCTTTGCTGTCGCGGTTGCGCGAAACCAAGCGGCGCTGCCTGCTGTTCTGCGACGATCTCTCCTTCGACCAGGCCGATACCAGCTACAAATCCCTGAAGGGCGTGCTCGAAGGCGGCATCGAGGGCAGGCCGCCCAATGTCGTGCTCTATGCCACTTCGAACCGCCGCCATCTCATGTCGCGCGAGATGATCGAGAACGAACGCTCGACCGCGATCAGTCCCAGCGAGGCGGTGGAGGAAAAGGTCTCGCTCTCCGACCGCTTCGGCCTGTGGCTGGGATTTCACGCCTGCGACCAGGAAACCTACCATGCGATCGTACGCGGCTATGCCGAGCGTTTCGGCCTCCAATATCCGCACGACAAGCTCAAGGCCGAGGCAAATGAATGGGCGATCACGCGCGGCGCGCGCTCCGGCCGCGTCGCCTGGCAATACATCCAGGATTTGGCGGGAAGACTGGGCAAGACCCTCGGCTGAGCTTTATTGCGCTCGTGCCTGGGTCGCGGATAGGTATTGATCGGGATCGAGCGCCTTGGTGCCGCGCCTGATTTCGAAATGGAGCTGCGGCGGGCCGTTGACGCCGGTCGATCCCACCTTGGCGATTTCCTGGCCGCGCTTCACGGTCTCGCCGCGCTTCACCAGCAGCACGTCGTTATGCGCATAGGCGGTCATCCAGCCGCCCGCATGCTTGATCAGCAAGAGATTGCCGTAGCCCTTGAGCTCATTGCCGGCATAGGCGACCACCCCCGCATCGGCCGCGCGCACCGGCGCGTCCTTGGGCGCGGCGATGTTGATGCCGTCATTATGCGTGCCGTTCGGTCCCGCGCCGTAGCGCTCGATGACCTTGCCTTTGACCGGCCACAGGAAATTGCCGCCGCGCGGCGGCGGCGCGGGCAGCGGCCCTGCCGGCTTGCCCCGCGGCGAAGCCGCAGAACCTTCCTGGGATGTGTTGGTGGCGGCTCCTGGGGTTTGTGGCTTCTCGGGTGGAGGCGGTGGCGGCCCCGTCGGCGGAGCCGACAAACCTCCCTGGACCGGCTTTTCCGGCGGCGGCGGTACGGCTGCCGCCTGCTCCGGTGCGGCCGGCAGCAGCAGTGAATCCCCAACCCGGACCGTATAAGGCGGCTGGAGCGCGTTGGCGCTGGCGAGCGTGCTCACATCGACGCCGTATTGATTGGCGATGCTGTAGAGCGTGTCGCCTGCTTTCACGACGTGGCGACGTTGCTGCGGCACGGTCAATTGCTGCCCGGTGGTCAAGGTGAAGGGCGGATCGAGATGGTTGGCATCGATCAAATCGCGCACCGGCACGCCGGTGCGGCGCGAAATGGCATAGAGCGTGTCGCCGTTCTGTACCGTGATCTGCCCGTTTCCCGCGCGAACGGGTTCGTTCAACGGCACCACCGCGGGCTCGGTGCCGCCCGCCTGCGCCTCCGAATTCCTTTGAGATCCCGTCGGCGCAGCCGCCGAATCCCTTTGGACCGGCGGCGAAGATTGCTGCGGTGGCGTGCGCAAGGCGTCGTGATCCGCATGGATGGTGACCGGCGCTGGCGGCTCGGCGCGCGGCCCGCAAGCCGCGAGTCCCGTCAGCAATAAAAGCAGAATTCTCCCGCGCCCGCGCATGGCGCCAGTCTAGTCGCGCTTGCCCGTCCGCGACAGGCCCTCGCGCGCCCCGCCTTCCCGCGGAAGGCCAGGAACCAGGGGCACGAAGCGCACCCGGCACAATTCCTCCGCCTGCAAATGACCGCGTTGGCGAGTCACGCGGTAAAGCTTCTGGTCCTGCCGGTTTTCGCCGATTGGCGCCACCATCACGCCGTCCTCGGCCAGATGCGCGAGCAGGTTTTCGGGAATATGGGAAGCCGCCGCCGTGACGATGATGCGGTCGAAGGTCTCGTGCCCGGGCCAACCCTTGGTGCCGTCGCCGAAACGGCCGGTGACATTGTGCAAACGCAGCTTGGCAAAACGCGCCTCGGCCTCTTTCAAGAGCGCGCGGTGACGCTCAATGGTGAGCACGCGGCGGCACAGCCGCGCCAGCACCGCCGCCTGATAGCCCGAGCCGGTGCCTACCTCCAGCACCTTATCGCGCTCGCCCGCCTCCAGCGCCTGGGTCATCAGCGCGACGATATAGGGCTGGCTGATGGTCTGGCCGTGGCCGATGGGTAGAGCCACGTTGTCATAGGCCTGTTCGCGGAAGGCCGCCGGCACGAACAATTCACGCGGCGTGCGATCCATGGCGTCGAGCACGCGGCTGTCGGTGATGCCCTCGGCGCGCAGCTCGGCCAGGAGAAGCGCGCGCTTCTCCTTGGTTTCGGCGCTGTCAGCGGCTGGCGGCAATCGTCTTGGCCCCGCCCATATAGGATTGCAGCGCCTCGGGCAGGGATATCGAGCCGTCGGCTTGCTGATAGTTTTCCATGATCGCGATGAGCGCGCGGCCCACCGCCAGGCCCGAGCCGTTGAGTGTGTGGACGAAGCGCGTGCCCTTTTCGCCCGAAGCCTTGAAGCGCGCGCCCATGCGCCGCGCCTGGTAATCGCCGCAATTGGAGCAGGAGGAGATTTCGCGATAGGCCCCCTGCCCCGGCAGCCAGACTTCGAGATCATAGGTCTTACGCGAAGCGGCGCCCATGTCGCCGGCGCAAAGCAGCATCACGCGATAGGCCAGGCCCAGGCGTTTCAGCACTTCCTCGGCGCATGCCGTCATGCGCTCATGTTCTTCATTTGATTTGTCGGGATGGACGATGGAAACCAGTTCCACCTTATTGAATTGGTGCTGGCGGATCATGCCGCGCGTGTCCTTGCCCGCCGCTCCGGCCTCGGAGCGAAAACAGGTCGTCAACGCGGTATAACGCAGCGGCAATCGGGCTTGGTCCAGTATCTCGTCGCGCACCAGGTTGGTGAGCGGGATTTCCGCGGTCGGGATCAGCCACAGCCCCGTTGTGGTGCGGAACAGGTCTTCTGCGAACTTCGGAAGCTGCCCGGTGCCGAAAGCGGCCTCGTCGCGCACCAGATAGGGCGGCGAGATTTCGGTATAGCCGAATTCCTTGGTGTGCAGATCAAGCATGAAGGCTGCGAGCGCGCGCTCCAGCCGGGCAAGCCCGCCCGACAGCACGACAAAGCGCGATCCGGAAATCCTGCCCGCGCGCTCGAAATCCATCATGCCGAGCGCTTCGCCGAGCGCGGCATGATCCTTGGTCTTGAACGGGAAATGGGGCGGCTTGCCGCTTTCGCGCATCATCTTGTTGGACGCGGCATCCCCGCCCTCGGGCACGTCATCGGCGGGCAGGTTGGGGATGGGCGCCAGCGCCGCGTCGATGGCCGCGCGCAGGCTGTTGGCCTCGGCCCCCAGCACCGCCTGCTTCTCCTTGCTCTCAGCCACTTGTCTCATCAACGCTGCCGCGTCGCCGCCCTTGGCCTTGGCCGCGCCGATTTCCTTGGCGAGCCTATTGCGCTCAGCCTGCAATTGCTCGGCTTGGGTCTGGAACTCGCGCCAGCGCGCATCGAGCCGCAAAATTTGGCCGGAAAGCGGCTCCATGCCGCGCCGCTTCAGACCCTGGTCGAAGGCCTCGGGATTGTCGCGGATGGCTTTGATGTCGAACATCGGGCTTAGCTCAGGACGGAACCGGCACGTGCAACGGCTTAAGGGTCATGAATTCGGACAGGCGGCTGCCGGGAAAATAGGCTTTCTGGAACGCCGGGCGCGCCCGCATGCGCGCATACCACGCAGTGACGCGCGGTTTCTTCGCCCAGATCGCCGACAATCCCAGATCGTTCATGCGGTCGATGCTCGGCGTCACCACGATGTCGGCGAGGGTATAGTCCTGTCCCATCAGCCACGGACCGCCTTCGCGTTCCAGCGCGGTTTCCATGCGCTCGACCGTGCGTTTCAACTCGTCGAGCGAGGCCGCCACGTCTTCCTCGCTGAAGCCCTGCGGTCCCATGCGGCGGTAGAAGTTCTTGCGCACCGGGCGGATGTCGGCCTCGCTGGCGCGGAATTGTTTCTCGTCCAGCTCGTTGAAGCGGTTGGCCAGCGCCATGTGGAAGCTGGGCACGCGGATGGCTGCGGTCGGCACTTCTTCGAGAAAGCGCATCCAGGCGCGCATCTGCGCGCGGCGCGCCGGATCGGCCGGCGACAGCCGCACCTGCGGAAACACCTCGTCGAGATATTCCAGGATCACGCTCGAATCGATGACCACCTTGCCATCATGGACCAGGGTCGGCACCACGCCATTGGGATTGAGCTTCAGATATTCCGGACGGAGCTGCTCGTTCCTGGGCAGGTTCACCCGCCGCTCGGTCCAGTCGAGATTCTTCTCGGCGAGCGCGATACGCACCTTCTGGCTGCACGTCGATTGCGGCGCGTGATAGAGCTCAAGCATCGGTTTTCTCTCCCGTATCTTTCGTTTCATTACGCGCGCCGGGCTTGAGGCCGAGTTCGGCCTCTTCCTCCGCCTCGCGTTTGGCGCGCTTCTTCTCGACCATGCGGCAGCAGAAGATCGAGATCTCGTACAGCAGCAGCAGCGGCACCGCCAAGGATACCTGGCTGAAGATGTCGGGCGGCGTCAATATCGCGGCGGCGATGAACACGCCGACAATGGCATAGCGGCGCTTGGCGGCGAGGGTGGCCGAGGAAACCAGCCCCACCCGCGCCATCAATGTCAACAAAACCGGCAGCTGGAAGGCCACGCCAAAGGCCAGCATCAGCCGCATGACCAGTGTCAGGTATTCGGAAACCTTGGGTTCTACTTCAATCGGCAGCGAGCCCGGCCCGCCCGGGGATTCGAAGCTCAAGAAGAACCGCCACGCCACCGGGAAGATGACGAAATAAACCAGCGCCCCGCCGGCGATGAACAGCAGCGGCGAGGCGACGAGATAAGGCAGGAAGGCGCGGCGCTCCTGCTTGTAAAGCCCGGGCGCGACGAACAGCCAGAGCTGGGTCGCGATGAAGGGAAAGGCCAGACAGAAAGCCGACCAGAACGCCACGCGCAGATTGGTGAAAAACGCCTCGGTCAGGTCGGTGTAGATCAGATGCCGGCCGGCTTGGTTGGCGAGCGCCGATGCCAACGGCGCGGCGAGGAAATTGTAGATGTCCTTGCTGAAATACCAGCACGGGGCAAAAGCGATCAGGAAGGCCGTCGCGGAATAGATCAGCCGCTTTCTCAGCTCGATCAGATGTTCGAGCAGCGGCATCTTGCCTTCTTCGAGCTCCTCGCCAGCCTCGGTCATGGCGCGGCTTTCTTATCCGGCGCGGGCGACGCCGAAGTTTCAGCCTGGTCTGACTTTTGGTTGGCCGGCTCCGCCGGCGCAGGCGCGGCTTTCTTATCCGGCGCAGGCGCGGGCGTCTCGGCCGGTTTTTCCTCCGGCTTGGGTGCGTCCGCGAGCGGATGGGGAAGCTCGGGCGGGGCCAGCGCCTGCTCAATCTCGCCTGTTGGATCGATGGTCTTCTTCACCTCGTCGTCGAAATTGAATCCCGCCGCCTTGTCGAGATTCTTCTTCATGTCATCGAGTTCGGCCTCGCGCACCATCTGCTCGAGACTGCCCTGGAATTCGCGGGCGATGCCGCGCGCCTTGCGTACCCAAATCCCCGCGGTCTTGAGCACGCGCGGCAAATCCTTCGGGCCGATGACGACCAATGCCACCACGGCGATCAGCGCCAGCTCGGACCAGGCAAAATCAAACATGGGCCGCCGCTTCAATCATCGCTGTCACGCGGCGCAAGCTCTTCCGCCGCTTCCGCCTCTTCCTTCCTATCCGCTTCGCTCCCCTCCTCGGGCTGGTTCAGCGGCAATTCGGCAAGATGTCCGGCCTCAGGCAGGGCGAATTCCATCCGCGCTCCGATCAGCCCGGCGGCGCGCAGCTCCTCCATGCCCGGCAGATCGCCGATCTCGGACAGTCCGAAATGCTGCAGGAAGGCCTCGGTGGTGACCCAGGTCACCGGCCTTCCCGGCGTTTCCCGCCGTCCCTTGGGCGCGATCCAGTTCGATTCCATCAACACGTCGAGTGTGCCGGTGGAGACCACCACGCCGCGGATGTCCTCGATCTCGGCGCGCGTCACCGGCTGGTGATAGGCCACGATGGCCAGGGTCTCGATCGCGGCGCGGGAAAGCTTGCGTTGCACCTTCTGCTCGAGCTTCAGGCGCGGGCCCAGATCGGGCGCGGTGCGCATGGTCCAGCCGCCCGCCACCTTGACGAGGTTGACGCCGCGACCGCGATAATGCACATCGATCTCGGCGATCAGCGACGGAATGTCGGCGCTCTTGGGCAGACGCAGCCGGATATTGGCCTCGTCCACCGGCGAGGCCGAGGCGAACAGCAGCGCTTCCAGCAGCCGCAGATGATCGGCGCGCTGGCTGTCTTTCTCTTTATGCTTATGCTTGTCGGTCTTGCTCATTTTCTTCTCGTTTTTCTCGTAAGGCTGCGGGTGGCGGGCTGCGCAGATAGATCGGGCCGAAGGCGATTTCCTGGCGCAGTTGGATCTTGCCGGAACGCACCAACTCCAGGCTGGCGGCGAATGTCGATGCGATGGCCGAGCGGCGCACCAGCGCGTCGCCCAGACGGGCCGGCAGGAAGCTCATCAGCGTGCGCCATTCCGGCACATGGCCGACCACGCGCGACAGACGCTGCAGCGCGTCGTCCATGGAATAGAGCTCGGCCGGAGCGATTTGCAGCACCGATGCATCGTGGCGCTCGCGCCCGGTGCCATAGGCCTTGAGCAGTTCGTAGATGCTGGTGTCGTAAAGCGGGATGAATTTCCGCGGCAGGCCCTCGGGCGCGCCGCGGCGGAACACGTCGCGTCCCAAAAGCGGCCGGGCGAAGAGCTGCGATCCCGCCTGCTGCATGGCTTCGAGGCGTTGCAGACGGTGGGCCAGCGCCGCCACCAGTTCGTCGGCGCTCGGCTCGCCCTGGCCCGGCGGCTGGGGCAGCAGCAGCCGCGACTTGAGATAGGCCAGCCACGCCGCCATGACGAGATAATCGGCGGCGATCTCGAGCTTGAGGCTGCGCGCCGCGGCGATGAAGGCGAGATATTGATCGGCCAGGCGCAGGATCGAGATCTTGGTGAGGTCGACCTTCTGCTCGCGCGCCAAGGTCAAAAGAACGTCAATCGGCCCTTCATAGCCCTCGAGGTCCACCACCAGATCGGCGCTGGCATGGGGCCGCTTCTGCGGCAGCTCGAAGGGTTCGGTCTCGGCGCTCATCCCACCCTCACCCCGGTAATCCAGCCGATGGCCCCGATCAGCCAGTTGACCGGCCCTTCGACCACGCTGCCGATTATGTTGAGATTGATCCCGAGCTGGTCGCCGATCATCGGCAGCAGGAACAGCGCCGCGATCAGGATCAGGATTCCGACCCGCTCCAGCCGGGCCAGCGGCAGCGCCAGAAAATCCGGCAATATTCCCACGGCGACGCGCCCGCCGTCCAAGGGCGGCAGCGGAATCATGTTGAACACCGCCAGGATGATGTTGATCTCGACCGAGTATTCCAGATTGAGCTGGGTCCATTCCCGGAATGACCCAGGCAGATGCGGCACCAGATACATTAGCAGCGCCGAAATTATGGCCAGCAGCACGTTGGTCGCCGGCCCGGCCAACGCGACATATACCATGTCGCGGCGCGGATGGTTCAGCTTGTGGAAGCTCACCGGCACCGGCTTGGCGTAGCCGAACAGAAACTTGCCGCCCGAGGCGACGAACAGGAACAGCGGCATCAGCACCGTGCCGATCGGATCGATGTGCTTGAGGGGATTGAACGTGACCCGGCCCATGACCCAGGCGGTGTCGTCGCCGCAGCGATGCGCGATAAAGCCGTGCGCCGCTTCGTGGAAGGTGATGGCGAACACCGCGGGCAGCGCCAGCACCGCGACTTCCGACAAGAGACCGGCGAATTCGGGCGACATCAAGCCTGCCCTTCCAGCAGCATGGCAAAGCGCGCTTCGGCGGCGGACCGCTCGAAGGGCTGGCTTCCGGCCAAGCGGCGCTGCTCGCCGGCGTCGATCCGCCGGCGGGCTTCCGCGCTCAAGGGGCCGACCGCCCGGGCGATACCGCTCATTTCCTTCATCTCGCCGTTACAGTGCAAAACCACGTCACAACCCGCCTCCAAGGCGCCCTTGGCACGGCCGGGCAGGCTTCCGGGCAACGCCTTCATCGATAGATCGTCCGAAATCAGCACGCCGTCGAAGCCAATGCTAGCCCGAATCGTTTGGCTTATCAGCCGCGGCGAAAGGGTGGCGGGGGCATCGGCGTCGATGGCGCTATAGACGATATGGGCGGTCATGGCCCAGGGCATGTGGTTGAGGGCGCGAAAGGGCGCGAAATCGCCCGCTTCCAGCTCCGCGCGCGAGGCCGATACCACCGGCAAGGCCAGATGGCTATCCACCCCCGCCCGGCCATGGCCAGGAATGTGCTTGATGACCGGCAGCACGCCCCCCGCCAGCAGCCCGTCGCAAACGGCGCGGCCGAGCGCGGCCACGGTCTCGGGCTTCGTGCCATAGGCGCGGTCGCCGATGATCGGGTCGGCGCCCGGCGCGGGCAGGTCGAGCACCGGCGCGCAATCGACGGTGATGCCGAGTGCGGCCAGATCGTCCGCCATCAGCCGCGCACCCAGAAACGCGGCCTCCGCCGGGTTCTTCGACGCGGCGATGGCGGCGGCCGGCGGGTATTCGCGCCAATGCGGCGGTTTCAGCCGCGCCACCCGCCCGCCTTCCTGGTCGATCAGCACCGGCGCGTCGGCGCGGCGCACGGTTTCGCGCAAGGCCATCACGAGATTCCTCAATTGCGCCGGGTTTTCGCAATTGCGCTGGAACAGGATGAAGCCCAGCGGATCGGCGCTGCGGAAGAACTTTTTCTCGTTGTCCGTCAATGACTTGCCGCTCAAGCCGAAGATGACGGCGCGCGGCTCACGGCTTGACGAGGATGCAGGCGACATGGCGTTCTTTGAGGGTGTTGCAGCTGCGCGCGGCGGCCGGCTCGTCCGCAATCGGACCGGCCAAAATGCGGTAGAACACGCCGCGACCGGATCCCAGATCGACCCGCACCGCGTTGGCGGGCAGAGCTCCCAGAATGTCGGGCTGCGCCGTCTTGAGCCTGGTCCAGCTGGCTTGCGCCGCTTCGACCGAGCGCAGCGCGCCCAATTGCAGGAAATATCCCTTGCCCGGCGGCAGGGCTTGCGCGGGGGGCGGCGCCGGCGGTTTCGCGGCGGTCATCGCGGGTTTAGGCGGCGGCGGAGCCACCATCGCGGGCGCGGGAACGGCCTGGCGAGGTACGGCCGAGGCAGTGGCAGGCGGCGCCGAGGTTTGTTGAGGTTGTGCCGGAATCTGTTGAGGTTGCGCCGCCGGTTGCGGAGGTGGAAGCGGAGGCGCCTGCGGCGGCGCGGGGGGCGCGGGCGGCCCGGGCGAAGCCATCGGCGTTTCCGGCGGCGGCAGGAGCTGCTCGACCTTGGGCTGGGCGTTGTCGCCGTTGAGGATCACCTTGTCCTGGTCGGGCACGGCCACGCCGCCGGGATTCTCGGGCAGCACCTTGACCGGCCCGGCATCGGGGCCGATCACCGGCACCGGGCCGGGCGGCGCTGGCGGCGAGGTCCAATAATCGCTGCCATAGCGCACGCCCCAGGCCAGCACCGCCACCGCGAGCGCGGCCGAAACCGCCTTGGCGGCGCCGCCGACCCTTGCGCGCCGCCGTGGCGGCGGCGGAACTGGACCGCGGCGGTCCCCGGGATCGATCTCGAGACGGCTCATCCGCGCATCTCCTCCGCCGGGGTCACGCCGAACACCTTGAGGCCCGAGGCGATGACGAAGGCCATGCCGTGCACCAGCGCGAGGCGCGCGCGCGTCAGCTCGGGCTTGCCCTCGAGCAGGAAGCGCAAACTCGCATCGTCCATGCCCTTGTGCCACAACCCGTGGAAGGATGCCGCCAGTTCCTGGAGATAAAAGGCGATGCGATGCGGCTCATGGGTTTCCGCCGCCGCCTCGACCAGCCGCGGCCAGTTCGCCATCTGGCGGATGAGCGCGATCTCCCCGCTGTCGGTCAGCAGCTCCAGCTGGCTCTTGGCCAGGGCCTGGGGCGAGAGATCGGCGGCGGGAAAGGATTGATGCGCCAGGCGCAGCACCGAGCGCGCGCGCGCATGGGCGTACTGGACGTAGAACACCGGGTTATCCTTGGACTGCTCCACCACCTTGGCGAAATCGAAATCGAGCGGCTGGTCGTTGCGCCGCGTCAGCATGACGAAGCGGAACACGTCCTTGCCCACCTGGTCCACCGCCTCGGCCAAGGTGACGAAGGTGCCGGCGCGCTTGGACATTTTCACCGGCTGGCCCTTGTCAAAGAGATTGACCAGCTGGCACAGCTTGACGTCGAGCGCGCCCTTGCCCCGGGTCAGCGCCTTGACCGCCGCCTGCATGCGCTTCACGTAGCCGCCATGGTCGGCGCCCCAGATGTCGATCATTTCCGAAAAGCCGCGATTGAATTTGTCCCAGTGGTAGGCGATGTCGGCGGCGAAATAGGTCCAGGAGCCGTCCGCCTTCTTGATCGGCCGGTCGACGTCGTCGCCGAAGGAGGTCGAGCGGAACAGGGTCTGCGGCCGCGCCTCCCAATCATCCGGCAGCTTGCCCTTGGGCGGCTCCAGAATGCCTTCATAGATCAGGCCCTGTTTTTCGAGATCGGCCAGCGCCTTTTCGATCGCGCCCGAGGACACGATCTTGCGCTCGGAGGCGAAGGTTTCATGCCGCACGCCGAGCGCATCGAGATCGGATTTGATCAACGCCAGCATTTCCCCGGCGGCGAATTCGCGGAATATCGCGAGCCAGTCGCTCTCCGCCTTGCCCAGCCATTTCTTGCCCTCGCGCTTGGCAAGCGCCGCACCCACGTCCCTGAGATACTCGCCGGGATAAAGACCTTCCGGTATGGGGCCGATGTTTTCGCCGAGCGCTTCCCGGTAACGCAGATAAACCGAGCGCGCGAGGGTATCGACCTGCGCGCCGGCGTCGTTGACGTAGTATTCGCGCGCCACCTTGAAGCCCACCTTCTCCAGGAGCGCGGCCAGCGCATCGCCCACCACCGCGCCCCGGCCGTGCCCCACATGCATCGGTCCGGTCGGGTTGGCCGAGACGTATTCGACGTTCACCTTGCGCCCCTGGCCGAGCTTGCTGTCGCCATAAGTCGGGCCGGCGAGCAATATCTCGGCCAGCCGCGCATGCCAGAACCCGTCCGCGAGCTTGAGGTTGATGAATCCCGGCCCGGCCACCTCGGCCGAAACCACGCCGTCGAGCGATTGGAGGCGCGGGCGGAGTTTCTCGGCGAAGTCGCGCGGCTTGACTCCCGCTTCCTTGGTCAGCACCAGCGCGGCGTTGGTCGAGATATCGCCATGGGAAGCTTCGCGCGGCGGCTCCACCGCGATGCGTGAGGTGTCGAGGCGACCATCGGTGACTTGGGGCCAGGCGCCTTCGCGCGCCAGCCGGTCGATTTCGGCGGCAATGCGCTCGCGGAAATGCGCGAACAGGTTCATCAGGGCGCCACGCCATGGTCGAACAGGCGCCCGTATTCGTCGAGCGCGAAGCGGTCGGTCATGCCGGCGATGTAATCGGCCACCACCCGCGCGGTCTTGCGCTTGTCCTGCTTGTCGGTCTGGTCGCGCCATTCCGCCGGCAAACCGTCGGGCTCGCGGGTGAAATAATCGAACAGCGCCGTCACCACACGGCGCGCCTTGGACGTCATGCGGTTGACGCGGTGATGGCGGTACATGCGCTCGAACAGGAATTTGCGCAAACCCAGCTCGCGCTCGCGCATCCCGTCCGAGAACGCCACCACCGGCCCGTGCTGCCGGCGGACATCGTCCACGGAGGAAACCTTGGCTGCCTTGATGCGGCGGCGGGACTCATTCACCACGTCATTCACCATGCGGTCGATCAGGCGGCGGACCGATTCATGGATGAGACGGCTTTCCTCCATCTTGATGTTGCGCCCGCGCGCCTGGGCGATCGCCTCGCCGATCAGCGGCACGTCCTTGAGATCGTCGAGCGAGAACAGCCCGGCGCGCACGCCGTCGTCGATGTCGTGATTGTCGTAGGCGATGTCGTCGCTCAAGCCCGCCGCCTGCGCCTCGGCCGAAGGCCAGGTGTCGAGGGCCAAATCCTGGCGCGCGTTGTGGTCGCGCACCGTGTCGGAATAGGGAGGATTCACCGGCCCGTTATGCTTGACCGTGCCTTCGAGCGTCTCCCAGGTGAGATTGAGCCCGTCGAAATCGGCGTAGCGGCGCTCGAGCGAGGTGAGGATGCGCAAAGTCTGGTCGTTATGCGAGAAGCCGCCGAAGGGCTTCATCGCCGCGTCGAGCGCTTCCTCGCCGGCATGGCCGAAGGGGGTGTGGCCGAGATCGTGCGCCAGCGCCAGCGCCTCGGCCAGATCCTCGTTCAAATCCAGGCAGCGGGCCAGGCTGCGCGCGATCTGCGCCACCTCCAGGCTGTGGGTGAGCCGGGTGCGGTAGTGGTCGCCCTCGTGATAGACGAAGACCTGGGTCTTGTATTGGAGCCGCCGGAAGGCGGTGGAATGGACGATGCGGTCGCGGTCGCGCTGGAACGCGGTGCGGCTCGGGCTTTCGGGCTCGGGAAAAAGCCGGCCGCGGCTGCGTTCGGGCCGGGCGGCATAAGGAGCAAGCGGCGCGGAATTCATGGGGCGAAGCTATCCCCCACCTCGATTCGTTGCAACGTTTGGGGGGGTTCGGGCAATGGCCGCAGGGGTCGAAAATCGGCTATGGTCGCTTGAGGAATTGGTGGAGCAAACGTCGAGATAAACTGAGCCGAAAGCCTCTGAATGAACGATCAACCAGACGATGCCGATTTCAAGACCTTCGTTAGAAGGTCCATAGTTGCTGCTGCGCTTAGTCCCGGTTTTTTCTTGATAACTCTCAGCACGATGTTAGTGCCCGTCAACGTTCTCAATACGAACCAGATTTTTGTGCTTCTCATGTTCCTAGGCATCCTTGCGGGCATACTTAGTTGCCTGATTTGGATGTTCGTTTTTGGCAGAGGGCTTTACAGGTTCGGCCAAAGGGGGCTTTGGCTATTATATGAAGCCCCCTTCGGTCTTTTCGGGTTCGGGTGGCTAGCCTGGGTGGTCATCAGGTGTTGGGGGAACCGATGCGCATGGCCCTAACCCGCCACACCGCAGAAAATTCAAATTAGGCCACCGCCGGGGATTCACGGCGGTTTGACAAAACGTCTATAATCCCCACATAACAACGGAGTTAGCGAGGAGTCCGTATCCATGGCCGAAGGCGGCGACACGACCGGCGAAATGCGCGTCAGCTTGAGCGCCAGCGCGGCAAGGCGCGTCAAGGAGCTGAAGGTGCTGGAGAACCAGCCCAACGCCTTCCTGCGCCTGACGGTGTCGGGCGGCGGCTGCTCCGGCTTCCAATACGGCTTCGGCTTCGACGATGCGCGCCAGCCCGAGGACCGCGTGTTCGAGCGCGACGGCGTCGAGCTGGTGGTCGACGAGACCTCGCTCGGGCTGCTCGCCGGCGCCGAGATCGATTTCGTCGAGGATATGATGGGCGCGTCCTTCCAGGTGAAGAACCCCAACGCCGCCTCGTCCTGCGGCTGCGGCAATTCCTTCTCGGTCGCCTAGGCCGCCCTCGCCCGCCGCTTGGTCAAGCTCGCCACCTGGAACGTCAACTCGGTCAAGGCCCGGCTCGGCCATCTGACCCATTGGCTCGAAGCCGCCAAGCCCGACATCGTCTGTCTCCAGGAATTGAAATGCACGGCGGAGGATTTCCCGGCCCTCGAATTGAAGGGGCTGGGCTATTTCGCCGAGGTCGCGGGGCAGAAGACCTATAACGGCGTCGCCATATTGTCGCGCGAGAAACCGGTGGACGTGGTGCGGGCGCTCCCGGGCGACAAGAGCGACGAGCAGGCGCGCTATATCGAAGCCACGATCTCGGGCTTGCGGGTCGCGTCGGTCTATCTGCCCAACGGCAACCCGGCGCCGGGCGAGAAATTCGACTATAAGCTGGCCTGGATGAAGCGCCTGGCGGCCCATGCCGGGGCCTTGCTCGAAAGCGAACGGGCCTTCGCGCTGGCCGGCGATTTCAACGTCTGCCCCACCGACGAAGACGTGTTCGATCCCGAGATCATGGCGAACGACGCGCTGTGCCGGCCGGAAGCGCGCGCGCGTTTCCACGCGCTCATCAATCTGGGATTGACCGACGCGCTGCGCGCGCTCCATCCCGCCGGGCATCTCTACACCTATTGGGATTACCAGCAGCGCCGCTGGCACAGCGACGAGGGGCTGCGCATCGACCATATCCTGCTCTCGCCCCAAGCCGCCGACCGGCTGCATTCCTGCCACGTCGACAAGGGCCCGCGCGGCCAGGACAAAGCATCGGATCACACGCCGGTCGTGTGCGAGATCGCGTCGGAATGCTAAGGCTCTTTCCCGTCACCCCCCGCGAAAGCGGGGATCCACGCGGGAGGCGATTATACTTCCGATAAATTGGAATCACTCCGGAGATGATCGAGGCAGGAAAGGGAGAACTTGCGAACGGCGATTTACGATTTGATTTAAGAGAAGAAATTGTAACACGTATTTATTTAGCGATGACAAAAGCCAGAATTATCTCTACCGATCTAGATATGGCCCCAATTCCTTCAAAGCCTCTTTCACCACGTCCGCTAGAGGACTTGCTACAAGCGGCTCGCTTGCTCGAAGAAGCAAAGCGCCAGTGAAAAAGTGAACCGTTACCAGGAATTTTCCTTTTAGGTCTGCGGGAGTTTTCATCCCTGGTATAGATGACTTTGCCAATTCTAATTCCCTACACCGATTGGCGATTTCCGATGTTTCATCAAAAGATACTGGATTCATGTCGTGAGCCACCACATTACGAATGAGACGAATTAGATCAAGATCGCGCTTAGTTTGCGGGCCGATCAATTTAAGAAAATAGGCTATAAGTATTTTTTCGGAGAATGTTCCAAGAAGGCCACTTTCAGAAAACAGAAGGCTGCTTTCCTCTTTTGTTTGTGGTTCCCTGAATCTTGATTCGACACATTTTTCGACGGCATATTCGAGTAGAGAACCGCCAACTGTAATTATGGCGCGGGGGTTTGCGTTTTCGAGTTCATCGAAAACTTTATCAAGGTCTTTTGGTTCATAGCGTTTTCTCATGCTATTATCCCCCAATGGACGATAAACAATCGGACCGATACAGTGAGAAAGAAACGCAGCGGCGCATGCAAGATGCGCTGCGCCGGGCGTTCAATACGCTGCCCAAGCCGCGCAGTTAAATGGTCGGCAACGACAAGCGTGTAAGTAAGAAAGGAAAGAGTCGAGTCAAAAAATCACATGGAAAAGACAGCCCAAGTTGACGTTTAGCGCTAGGTAAAATTACAAGATAGGAAATTCTGCAATAAGAGGAGCTCAATGATCACGCCCGAAATAGTGGAAGCGATTGCGCTTTTGAAGCAGATAAAGGAACGCTACTACCTAGATCCCAAAGAGAACGAAGAACTCTTTTCCGCTGCGCAGATTGTTGAATATGTCCTTTATCGAAATGAACTTTCGGACCGATCTGATAGTGATATGGCTGCGGAAGCTTTTATATCCGCAGCACGGAAGCACGGCGACAAGCACGGCTACAAGACTGAAACTTTTAAATGCCATGATGATTACAAAAAATGTTACCTTCAAAATTCGCCGGCAACGTGCCTCGCACTTTTGGTGCTCTGTGTCGCCCAACAATTTGTTCCACCAATCAGTATTGGCGGTTGATAAATAGGGGCCAAGAACCTGGCCCCTATTTTAATCATCCAGTAGATTTAGAATAAGACGCAGTTTAGCGCGGCCTCTCCTAAAGTTAGACCGCTTTCCTATTAGCTTGCCGATAGGTCAACCGCTTGCCTTCCGCGCCCTTGATCGCGCGCATGGTGCGAAGCAGATCATCCACTTAGCCTGTAGCCCAGCAAAAGTTCCGTATATCGCCGCCTCGACCAAAGCCGGACAGCACCTGGATTCCCGCTTACGCGGGAATGACGATCAAACTGTGAGCTAGAACTTCACGCCGTAATTGAGGCGCAGATTGTCGCCCAGCTCGCCGCGGTCGGTGGTGAAATCCATCGTGCGCGCGCGATCATAGGACAAGAACAGGTCCTGCTCGCCGCTCAGCTCGTAGCCGAAATGCACCGTGCCGTACAACGCCGGCGACGAGCCCTGGAAGCGGTGCGCCACATCGTCAGCGCCCGGATTGAGCACGCTGCCGACCAGCCCAAAGCCGCCATAGAACCGGCTGCGGCCGAGCCGGTCGTTCCAGGTGAAGCCGGCGGTGCTGCTGGTGGTGCCGGTGGCGGCGTTATAGTTCGAGCCCCATTGCGGCCGCGGCGAAAACAGGAAGCTGTAGACGCTCTTGTCGGGCGAGGTCACGTCGATCTGGAGATTGCCGCCGAAGTTTGCCATCTTGCCGGAATCAGTATCGGGGAAAGCGAGCTGGAATTGCGGCATGGGCGCGCCGCCGCGCACCAGCGTGCCGGCATAGGTGACCGAAGCGCCGTCGGCGAAGGCCGGCGCCGCCAACGCCAAGAGCGCCGCCAAAATCCAGGCGCCGATCGGCAAGAATTCGCGCGGGGCTGTCCACTTCATGCTTGCAACACTCTCGACACGGCCACGGACCCGGCTCCCCCCGCCCCCATTCGGAAAGGCGCCGCGCCAGCTTTGATATTATAACAATTTTACCGCTTAAATCCGCGCGCCGCAATAAAACGCCGCTTTCCGGAGGCGTGATTCGAAAATCCTATCCCATTGGAAAGAAACGAGATTCAGGCCCAACACGGCGGCGGACGCTAATCCTGTCCGCCTGTACCCGGCGGGTAACAGTGGAGCCGGCCTGCCATATCCTCGATCAGCCATTCATGCGGCCCTTCGCCCGGACGCGCATAGCACGGACCGACCGGCACCTTGCCGAAGCCGCCGGGCAGGTCGAGCACATAGGCCGGCTGGCACAGGCCCGAAACCCGCCCGCGCAGGCGCTTCATCAATTCGCGGCCCTCGGCCAGGGGGACGCGGAAATGCGCCGTGCCGCGCGCCAGATCGGCGTGATGCAGGTAATAGGGCTTGATCCGCGATGCGACCAGATCGCGGAACAGTTTTTCCAGCGTCGCGGCATCGTCGTTGACGCCCTTCAGCAGCACGCTCTGGGAGAGGAGCGGAATGCCCGCCTTGGCGAGGCGCGCGCAGGCGGCGCGCGATTGCCTCGTCAATTCCTTCGGATGATTGACATGCACCACCACGTAAACCGCTTTCTTGGCGGCGAGCGCCTTCACCAGCGCCGCCGTGATCGAGCGCGGCGACACGATGGGCATGCGCGAATGAAACCGGATCACGCCCAGATGCGGGATGGCGTCGAGCGCGCGCGTGATTTGGCGCAAGCGCCGCGGCGACAGCAGGAACGGATCGCCGCCGGTGACGATGACCTCCCAGATTTGTTCCCGCGCGCGGATGTAATCGAGCGCGGTTTCCAGCTCGCGCGGCGAGAGCCTTTCGCCGTCCCGCCCCACCTGCTCGCGGCGGAAGCAGAAGCGGCAATAGACCGGGCAGAGATGCGAGGGCTTCAGCAGCACGCGGTCGGGATAACGGTGGACGATGCCCTTCACCGGCGAGAATTTCCGGTCGCCGATGGGATCGGGACGTTCCCCGGGCGCGGTTTCGAGCTCGGCGGAAGAGGGAATGAATTGCCGGCCGATCGGATCCTCGGCGTCGCCGATCAGCGCCGCCATATCCTGCGGCACCGCCAGCTCGAAAATCCCGGCGACCCGTTCCAGCTCGGCCAGGCGCGCGGGCGCGATCAGCCCGGCTTCGGCGAGATCGGATGCGCGGCGAAGGGTGCGGGATTTCAAAACCCTCGGCATATGAGCGGATTCAGCCTTTCAATTCGAGCGCCATGGAGGCGGGAATGCCGGCGGGGCCCGCTGGCCGTTGCATCGGATAGGGCGCGCAGCTTCCCGGCCGTTGCGCCACGCACACCGCGCCGAAACAGGTCTTTTTCTCGAAAGGCGCCGGCACCTCGCCCGCCGCGATCACGGTGTTGAAGGCGTCCTGGTGCGCGGCGAAATCCTGCGCGCCCTCGAGCCAATAAAGCGGCGCGTTCTGGTGCATCAGGCTGTAGCCGCCCGACCACCACCACGGGACGCCCAAAAGCTCGATGCCGCAGACGTTGTCCAGCTTGGACACCTCGACCGAGGCCTGCATCACCGCGTCGTCGCGGCTGAACAGCTCGCGGTAATGCGGCGTCTTCAGCAACACCACCGGAATCAGCGCCATCGCCACCAGCGCCGGCACCGCCAACAGCACCGGCTTCGAATTCCGGCCGAGCCGGTCGAGCAGAAATCCTGCGCCGATCCCGGCCGAGATCACCGTCAGCAGGATCGCGGGATAGATGAAGCGCCACTCCTTGTGGCCGATCAAGGAATGGACGGCGAAAATCATCAGCGCCGCCAGCGCGATGCGTTTCTCCCGATAGGTGCCGAGATAGGCCAGCACCAGCACCAGGATGGCGAAGGGCACGGTCCAATAGGCCACCAGCAGATCGATATAGGCGTACCAGGGCTCGGTGCCCCAAAACCCGCTGACGTCGTAGAACAGATTGAGCGCGACGTTGCGGTAGAGCGATTCCCAGGGATAGCTCCAGGTCGCCCAATCGAGCAGGCCGAACAGCAGGAAGGCGGTGAAGCCGCCCAGCGCCAGCGGCGCCAGGTTGCGGCGCCACCCGGAAGCGGGCCACAGCACGATCAGCGCCACCGCCGGCGCCAGCTGGATGCGCAGCATCGCCGAGAGGCCGAGCAGGAAACCGGCGAGCATCAGGCGCCGCTTGTCCGACACGGCATAGCCCGGCGCCATCAGATAGAGCCCGATCACCAGCACATGCGCCGCCACCACCTCGCTCAAGGCGCGCGGGCCGAAATAGTCCAGGTCGATCCACAGCGCCGTGAACGCGCCGGCGAGCACGCCGCCCCAGAGGCCGTAGAAGCGCTGGCCCCAGAAGAAGGCGCACAGCGCGCTCAACGCGCCCAGCGCGGCCAAGGCCATGCCGATGGCCGGCAGGTAAATGGCCGGTCCCGAGCCGAAGAGGCGCGTGAATTCCATCAGCCCGGCAAGCAATCCGGGCAGGAACCAGGAGCGCGTGCCATAGGCGAATTCCCACGGCACCAGGCCGGTGCCGTAGACCAGCCGGTGCGCCTGTTCGGTGCTCTGGAAAATCTCGTCGGGGTAATTGAGCGAGGGGTGGACGAACACCGGCAGCAGCCGTGCCGTCAGCGCCAGCGCGTAAATCAACACCGCCGCGGTGACCAGCGTCTTGCGCTCGTGTTCCCGGCGTTCGGCGTCAAATGTCGGCAAAGACGTGGGTTTCCGCTTTGGCTCCGGGATGCACCACCGCGCCCTTTTCCGCGTCGCCCACGGTCTGGGCGTAGCGCCACAACGCGCCCGACTGGTACTCGGTCTTCCTCGGCTGCCAGGCCTTGCGACGCTTGGCCAGTTCCTCGTCCGACAGCTCGACCGAGAGCGTGCCGGCGACCGCGTCCATCACGATGATGTCGCCGTCCTTGAGGAGGCCAATCGGCCCGCCCACCGCCGCTTCCGGGCCGACATGCCCGATGCAGAAGCCGCGCGTGCCGCCGGAGAAACGCCCGTCGGTGATGAGCGCCACGTCGTTGCCCGCGCCCC
>Ga0187803_10000186_pt1 | contig 26097 bp, 29 predicted proteins | sample NC_wetland_sal_i_2_FD_132425 | JGI IMG/M metagenome (GOLD analysis project Ga0187803, IMG submission 132425) | Wetland sediment microbial communities from Neuse River Estuary, North Carolina, USA - Control_3 | ecosystem: Environmental > Aquatic > Freshwater > Wetlands > Sediment | place: USA...
ATGGCCCGACGGGAATCACCGCATTTAGGTGCCCAGAGGCAGCTCCAAAACACTGTTCGAATTGCTTCGCGCGCTACGAACCCCTCAGGAGCAAGTCAGTCAAGTATGACCCTCAAGCTCGAGTCGGTTTATCCTGTCTTCGAGGTCTCTGATTTTCTTATTGATTGACTGAAGTTCCAAGTCCCTATATGACGCAAGCTCTAACTCCCCCTTGATTCGTTTCTCTCTGATACAGGTCATCACGAGGGGATAAAGCGCCTCTTCGACTTTGGGGATATCCTCTTTCGGGGACCTGATTTCTCCTGTATACTTCTTTTCCAAGTTAAGGAGTTCTTTGAACCGCTCATCGGAGACAATCTTCGTCGTTGATGTATTCCTAGACACATCTGTCCCGTCGCGGCCGACGGCATACGCGCTTGCTAGTTCGGCCAGATATGAATCCTTGTCCTTGGGGATTTCGACCAGAATCTTCTTAGTTGTATCAACCTCGACTTTATTGGTCGTGTGGAGATATACGAACTTCTGAACAGTTGAACGCCGCATCTTTTCGGTGAAGATTTCGTCCTCAGGGGGTTGCATTGCTCCACTCAACACCAGTCACCGTCTCTCCTGAGCGTTTCAGTGGCTGTAATAAACTGGTAACTTCCTCCATCCTAAACTGGGTCACTCACGTGGAGCAAGCATGACTGACGCTTTGACTCATCCCTCTCTGTCAGAGGGAGCTAGCTAGCTCGTCTAAGAGCTCGCCAGCAAGCACACTCAGATCCATATGTGTTCGAATCCGGAGGGAGCCGCCCAGTTTAGTGTGTTTTTGGGATGGCTGTTCGGGGTTGTGTGCGTGTGTGCTGTGTCGAGCTGCGCTAGGTTGCGCTAAGGTGTGCCAAGTTGTGCCTGCCTACGGCAGCTAGAGGTAAGCGGCTAAGAGAGTGCGGCCGGATTTGAACCAGGCGATTTTAGTGGGGTTGGACGACGCTCAGCAGGCAGGCCCTAGTCAGCTTTGATGTTGATGAAATTAGGACCACCCGCGCTTGCACGCTGCCCTGGCGGTCCCTCCCAAGCGTAGACAACCACCGAGTAGGTCATTCCTATGTGAACGGGTATCGTAGAGTTTGCAATGGTGAGCACCAGTACGGCTTGCTGCCCATGCTGGACGTCCAAGGGGATGTTTCCAGGGGGTTCGTACTCCGAGGCAGGGGGGACACCTATGACCGTTCCATTGACATAGACTGTCGCGCTTCCAATGTACATGCTGCCTGTCTCGGCTACGGTTACCCGAAGAACGCTGTAGCTTCCGTTCACCGTCAGGCTTGCTGAAGTGATGTTGACTCCCCCGCAGGTCACTCCTGGGGAACCGCACGGCAATGTTCTTGAGGCGACTGAAGTAGTCGCCGTAACCTTGTTGGTTTGGTTTCCAAATGCACTCACGCCAATCAGATAGCCCACTCCTGCGCCTGCAATTATTGCCATAACTAGTAGGGCCGCAACCACCCCGTTTCTCATGTCTCATAGGGTAGCATCATGGGGTGTAAAGTTCTATTCATGAGAACAGCCTAGCGATTTTTAGCGGGGTTGGACGAAACCGAGTCTCGGGGTTCTTTCACGATGCGGCGTATGAATAAGTCGGAAAATAGAACCCTGGGTCGCCAATTGCAACGTTGTAGTAGAATCCATGCAACCACGATGACACAGGGAAATAGACTGATGGATTATCTTCCCACATGTAGTAACCATCTTTGTTCTCCAGTGCCGACGCCTGCTGGGCTAGAGCAACCAAACCCGTCAAGTTTCCTCTTGAGTCGGCAGCGAAGGCCTCGTTTGTCAGCCTATCCAGCTCTGTGTTGTTCCATTGTGCCCGTGAGAACCAATATCCCGTCGAAAGATACATGGGACCCAACCAGTCGGTGACCCAGTTGTAGTCAGCAACCCAGCCGGCGTGTATGAAGTCGGGCCAAGAATAGGTTGCCCTGTTCTGGGGGATTGGTGCGCTGATGAAGTTGAACCCGAGGTTGTCGTTGGCTGATATCTTGTTGAGGTTCGTGACTATTGTGTTGATGATGTCCTGATCGACGCCCCCGCCGATGGCGTAGGTGAGCACGATGTTCTCCCGATTGGTTGGGCTCACGCTGTTATCGACTATTCCAGGGGGAATCACGGTCCCGTTGTAGAAGTGCAGACAGCCGCAGGACGACTTCATCGGGAAATCCGCTGCCTGCTTCAACAGCTGCTCTGCGTATGTCAGGTTGTACTTTGGGGCCTTCATGCCACTACTGTATGAGCCGGCGGGGTTTGTCCCCGGCGGGACAAGCGTGTCAGCCGACACGTCTAGTCTGTTGGTGAAGTTGATGAGCAGCGATGTCATGTTGACAGACACCTGAACTGCCATTCTGAGGCGCCAGTCAGCGAACGGCTGGAACGTCCTGATTGAACCGTCATAGTTCGTTATGTTGCTGCCGAACCCAAACCAATTCGTGATCAGAGTCTCGTATGTGCCGTAGTCGGTAACCCCTGGAATGATGGAAACCATCTTACCCTGTGCAAGCCAGGTGTTCTGGTCTACGTAGGAGTAGAGGAGGGCTGCAGACCCGTCGACCGTTGTGGCCTTGCCGGCCTTCATGTCGAGGAGCGCTGTGTTGGGGTCAGCGACGTAATCCCAGTATATGGTCTGGATCTTTGGTTTGCCAATGGTTATCGACTGACCTCCTACCTTGAAGCCAGATGGGCCGCCCCAGTAGTTGGGGTTGGCCTGTAGGACCACGTTATAGGTGGTGGGGTTAGCACTAGCCATGTAGTATGGCCCTGTCCCAGCCATAAGAGGAACAGTGGTGCTGGGCTGTAGCATTGCAGTGAGATTGTTGCTCAGACCGGCGAACTCTTCCCAGTATGGGAGGTAGTCGGAGGTGGTCATGTGCGACTTCAGCAGGCTCGGGTCGTCATGCCCGACAACCCACGAAGGCGACATGATGTCCGCCCATTCGTTGGAGATCAGGTATGGGAACGACGCCGATGGGTGCATCAGGTTGAACTGGACCGTGTAGGGGTCGATTATCTGAACGAAGTTTTCGTTTAGAACAGTGTTGACCCAAGCCGCATCGTATTTTTGAGAGTAGCTTCCTGCGAAGTAGCTGCTCAGGCTCTCGTTGAGAAGTTGCTGGATGATCCATGCGGCCTGGGAACCGTGAACAGATTGATCCCCAGCCGTGCCGTCGAGAATTAGCAGCCTAGTGAAAGAGAACCATACTGCGGTGGCATTGAACTGAGTGCCGTCCGCGAACTTGATTCCCTGTCTGAGGTGGAACACCCATGTGTGCCCGTTGTTGGACGAGGTCCCCATGTCGGTTGCCAGCCACGGAATCAGCTGGCTGCTGTTGTCTCCGCTGAACCACAGGAGCTTCTCGAACACATTCTGGAGTATCCCGAAGTCGCTCTGATAGTAGGAAACGCTAGGATCTAACCACTGGAAGTTCCCCGCGGTTTCATAAACAAGTGTATCGTCGAAGACAAAACTTGGCGGAGAGAGGGTGAGCGTCTCTTTGGTCGTGGCTGTGGTCGTGGCAACGGTCGTAACTGTGGTCGTAGTAGTAGTCGACGACGTGTTAGTGGCGGTGATTGTAGTTGTGCTGGAACTGGTAGTTGACCTTCCCGAGATCTCAAACCCCGCAAGAAACGAGGCGATAGCAACAACGGCCACGATAGCAGCCACCAGCAGAATCGGCGTCTTGGTCAGGCCCGAGCTGCGCCCATGACCGTTCATCGCAAACGAGTAACAGATGTTGCCCTGAGACTAATACGGCTAGCGTTAGGCATGGCTCAGCGAATGGCATACCATCAGTAGTCGCTCTGTTCCTGGGGGGCTTGGGCCTGGAAGTAAGCCAGGTGGTGAGACAGCGAGAATCTGGCTTGTTTAGATAAACAGAGTTCATTCTGAGCTTATTTCTGGTGCGGCCTCCGGGATTCGGACCCGGGCGAACGGCTTGGGAAGCCGCTATCCTAACCAGGCTGGATCAAGGCCGCGCCGTCAGCCCCATTGCACGAAATTCTATAAACGAAGCCTTTTCGAGCTCCCGACGACTTGAGTGAGCGGCTGCTGGCCAAGCTGGCGCCCAGGCTGAAACGCCTCGACGAGGGGGCATACCAGAGGGAGTACCTTTCAGGGGAGTCAATGATGGCGACAAGCACACACCAGCTTGTTTCGAAACTGCTGGGTTCGCTTGGGATGGACTACAGGGAGAACGTGAGGGTCCCCGGAGGGGGCCACCTGGTCGCCGATTTCCTGGTCAACGGGGTCTGGGTGTTTGTACAAAGGGAGCTCACCGAGAGGGAGCGGAAGACTCTGGCTGCAGGGAAGAAGAAATGTGTAGTCATCCAGCGGGAATCCCTGAGGAGCGACAGGTTCGACCATGGCATAAGGATCATTGGCTTGGAAGAGTCCGGCGACCTTCAGACCATCTTCCTGGACGACCCATCGTTCAATTTCGACTACGCTCACATACTCCCCAAGACTGAGAAGTGCTCGGTCATGCACGGACACACCTCGAGCGTCCTGGTGGAGGTGGTCGGGCGTCCCGTAGAAGGAATGGTCGTAGACTTTGGAGTTGCCAAGCAGATCGTGAGGGACGCGGTCCGAAGCCTTGATCACAAGCTGTTCATCGATGAGAAGTACGTCACCCAGATCGACACGAGCAGCGTGACTTTGAAGTTCGACACGGTCCACGGAGAGTTCGCCATCAGGGCGCCAAAGGGGACGACGGTCATGATGAAGGGGGAAGCGACTGTAGAAAACCTCGCGAAGGAGGTGCTGGCGCGTATCGCTCCGCGGATGCCCAATAACGTCACGTCCGTGGGAGTATACGTGTACGAAGGGCTCAACAAAGGGAGCCACATACTTGCGAAGCTTCACCAGGACGGTGCGCGGGACCGACGAAGGAAGCGGTAGTGCTCCTTTCCGGCGGGATAGACTCGGCCACTGCGCTCTACCTGATCAGGAAGACTCGTCCAGTGCGGGCGCTGACCTTCGAGTATCGGGGGATCGCCCGAAAGGAGATCGACTCTGCCAGAGCCATAGCCGGACGAGCAGGTGTCCTGGAGCAGAGGATAGTGCGGTTGCCGGACCTAAGGGAGGCGGGGGACATTCCAGGTTTCAAGCCAGTCGGACTTCCCCCGAGTTACATCCCTGTGAGAAACGGCATATTCTACGCGTTCGCGGCTTCCTACGCTGAAGAGACTGGAGCCGCCCTGATTGTTGGGGGGCACAACAGGGACGACGCAGAGATATTCGCGGATGTCAGTTCGGATTTCTTCCGGTCCCTTCAGAAGGCGCTGCTAGGTGGCTCTCGAATCCTCCGCAGCAATAGATTGAGGATAGTCCGCCCCCTGAGCAGGAGGAGGAAGCCCGAGGTGATCAGGCTGGCAGTCTCGTTGAGGGTGCCCATCGAACTCACTTGGAGCTGCCACAGGGACACGAAGGAACACTGCTGGAACTGCGACGGATGCCTCTCAAGGAGGAAGGCATTTGCTTCAGCAGGCGTTAGAGACCCCCTCTCGCAGGCCAAGTTGGAGAAAATTACTTAAGGAGAGAAAATTCGCCTCGCGTTCCCTTGGGGCGACCTGAGACCGAAACAGCGGACGCACTCGACATCATAGACGCCACCGCTGATGTCCAATCGGAGGCGTCGAGGCTCCCCGTTGACGCGGGCGTCGCCAAGCTGCGCGTGCTGAGCAGCGCTGGTAACATCAGGATGCCAGTGGAGCTGTCGATTCAGACCTCTACCGGGTTTCACAGGGGGGTACACATGAGCAGGCTGGTGAAGGCTGCCAACGGTCACAGGGCGAGAAGCATGGAACAGTGGCTCAGGTGGATATGCAGGGAGGTCAATCGGACCCAGCCGGGTTCAAGCGTGACTGCCACCTTCGAACTTCCCTTCGAAGACCAGTTTGCGAAGATAACGATGAGGGCGACACAGCGCGGAGCAGTGACGTACATGTATGTCGTCGATGGGTTGACCGCCTGCCCCTGCTCGAAGAAGATGATAGGGATCGGCCATATGCAGAGGGCCCAGATGACTGTCGTGCTGAAGAGCGAGAAGGCGCTCGATTCAATGGGTGTCGTCGGCAGGATAGCGGAGTGCTTCTCCGCTCTGCCAAGGGAGCACATGAAACGGCTCGAGGAAGCCAGGAAGATACTCGAGGCGCAGGCGAACCCGAGGTTCGCTGAAGACCTCGTCAGGGAGTGCGTGAGCAGGTTCCCCAACGCCCTGTTCGTGAGCGGAAGATGCTTCGAATCCATACACGCCCATGACGCCACAGCCACCTGGTCGGCGAAGCCGGGATGGATGCCCCTTCTCTAGGCACAACGGCGTATCAACCTTAAATCGAGAAGAACTCTCCGGCCGAGCCGTTTGACCGAGCTCCTCATCGGGACTTCTGGCTGGTCCTACAACGAGTGGGCGGGGGTCTTCTATCCGACCTCGGGCACCAACAAGCTATCCTTCTACTCCAAGGTTTACAACACGGCAGAGGTCGATTCGTCGTTCTACGCGTTCCCTTCAAAGGGGCTCGTGCAAGGCTGGGCGAGGTACACGCCTGAAAGCTTCGTGTTCTCTGTGAAGCTCCCCCAGCTCTTGACCCACGAGAAGAAGCTGGACCTGGGGAAGGGGGTGGAGGCCGATTTGATCAGGTTCCTGGGTCTCCTAAGACCGCTTATGGCCTCGGGCAAGCTGGGGCCTGTTCTCATTCAGCTCCCCCCGAGCTTTTCGTACGATTCGGACTTCGACAGGCTGAAGGGCTTCCTGAGTCAGGCGCCTGAGGACGTGAAGTTCGCCGTCGAGTTCCGCCACCCTTCGTGGCTGCGGGAGGACGTCTGGTCCTTCCTCCGGGGCAGGAACGTGGCGAACGTCATCGTTGACGAGCCACTCTTGCCGCCCGACACTGTGACCACTGCCGACTTCGCCTTCATCCGGTGGCACGGACGCGGCTCGAGGCCCTGGTATAACTACCGATATAGCGAAAAAGAGCTGGAGACGTGGGTCCCCAAGGTCAAGGACGTAACAGCCAGGGTGAAGAAGACGTTCGGCTACTTCAACAACCACTTCGGGGGGTTCGCCGTCGAGAACTCGCTGAAGATGATGGAGAAGCTTGGGATATCGAACCTTCAGCAACAGGAGGCCAGGGCTAGGGCGACTCGGTTCATCGAGACAGGGGGGAAGGCAGAGGGGGAGGGGAGCATTCTGGAGTTCGTGGACAAGGGGCGCAGCTGAGTGAAAGTCAGGATGCTGCTTGACGGGGGGACGCCGAAGGTGCCGCCCGAGGGCCTCAGGGGGGTAATCGAAGCCGCAGGCATGGAAGTGAGCAAGGGGAAAGCAGATTTCGGTGTCGTGGTCGGCGGGGACGGAAGGTTCAGCCTGTACGGCAGGACAGAAGACATTCCCCTGCTGTTTGTCGGGGTAAGGTCGAGCAGTGCAGCTGGATCGAAAGCACGTCTGGCACGCATCACCTATGACCAGCTTCCAAGAGCATTGAAGCGGATTGGAAGTGGGGACTACTCGATTGACCAGAACCGCAGGCTTGCAGTCCTTCTGAACGGGAGGAAGTTAGGTGAGGTCTTCACTGACGTTTATCTGCAGAGGGGGAGCGACAGCATGTGCATCAGGTACAGGGTGAAAGTCACCGGGGGAGGGGATGCGATTGAAGAAGCTGCAATTGGGGACGGCGTGGTCATATCCACGAGCGCGGGGTCCACGGGGTACTACTCCTACCCAGACAGAATCAGGGGAGATTACCTTGAGCCAGGGGGAGTAGCGAGTATAGAGAAGGACGAAGTTGGAATCTGCCACATAACGCCGACCTACACCGAGAGAGCGGGGACTGACGTGCACCTCCTGAGATACACGGTCCCCTGGGGGTCCAAGATCACCCTCTCGCTCTTCAGGAGGGCAGACGCTAGAATCTACGGGACCACGGACAGCCGTTCCGGGGTCAGGGTCGGCCTGGACGACGAGGTGGTTGTTCGCCCCGGGCGCAAGAAGACCAAGATAATCTCGCTTTAGGGCGGCGGCCGTCACTAATCCAGCTTGGGCTCGACGCCCGTCGCGATGTACTCGACGCTCTCTCCGATGTAAGAGGCGTGGTCTGCGATGCGCTCCAGGTAGCGCAGTATGAGGGTCGCCGAGAGGGAGCACTTCATGTCCCCCTTGGTCTGGAGGGTAGCCTTCAGGTTGTTTCGATACCTTTCGTCCACCACGTCGTCCATCTCAGGGATTTTCCTCGCCATCTCGACGTCGCGCCTGGCGAAGGCATCGACGCTCATCCGGATCATCTCCTGCGTTTTTTTCGCAGTCTCGACCACGAACTTCTTGTCGCACTTGCTAAGGTCCCCGAACATGTCCAAGACGCTGGCTATGTCAAGGGCGTACCTCCCATAGCGGAAGAAGCCGTAGGAGATCTCGAGGCAGGCCTTGAGGAACCTGAGGTCAGAGGCGACGGGCTGATACCTGGCAATCATCTCCATTGAAAGGTCGCTGACCTGGCGGTGCAGGGCGCGCAGCCTGTTGGACATCTGCCTGACCTCGTCCCCCTTCGCGCCTCGGCTGTAGGCATCGATGGACGACGAGACTGCCTGCTGCGAGAGGGTGGCCATCTCGAGGAGCAGGGTATTCAGCTGATTCAGCCCCATGTCCATCAGTCTTGGCATATTCTCACCCGAACTTCCCGGTGATGTACCTCTCTGTCAGAGGTTCGCGTGGGTTCTCGAAGAGCTGTGCCGTTTCGTCGTATTCTATCAGCTTCCCTAGGTACATGAAAGCTGTGTAGTCAGCAACCCTTGCCGCCTGCTGCATGTTGTGAGTCACGATCACGACAGTGTAGGTCCTCTTGAGTTCGGCTATCAGTTGCTCTATCTTCGCAGTCGCCGTCGGGTCGAGGGCAGAGCAGGGTTCATCCATCAGGAGCACCTCCGGCTCGACTGCCAGAGCCCTGGCGATGCATAGCCTCTGCTGCTGACCTCCTGAGAGGCTGGCGCCCGAACGGTGCAGCTCGTCTTTGACCTCCTCCCACAGGTAGACCTGTTCGAGATTCTGTCGGACGGCCTTCTCGATTTTCCCCCCGTCCTTCACCCCGTTCAGCTTCAGGCCTGCAACAACGTTGTCAGCGATTGACATGTTGGGAAACGGGTTCGGCTTCTGGAAGACCATCCCTATCCTCCTCCTCACCTCGACCGCGTCCAAATTAGCGCCGTAGATGTCTGCGCCATCAAGGAGCACCTCTCCTTCAACTCTGGCCCCGAGGACGAGTTCGTGCATCCTGTTCAGGCACCTGATGAGTGTCGATTTCCCACAGCCTGACGGGCCGATTATGGCCGTGACCTGGTTGGGCCTGATGGCGAAGTCGATTTCGTAGAGAGCCTGCCTTCGGTTGTACCAGGCATTGAGCTTCCTTGCCCGTAGCTTAGCTCCCTCGCCATCGTACGGCCGTGGCACCTTCTGGGCATCCCCCTGCGGCTCCACCCAGGTGTCAGCCTCAGATGCCTCGCCCATCTCCTCTCTAAGCGTGGCCGGTCGTCCCCCTTGTTATAATCCGTACCCCCAGGTTTATGCCCATCACAATCACAATGAGGATGAAGGCGGCTCCCCAGGCCAGGTCGAACTCTGCAGAATGGGAGGGAAAGGACGTGCTGAAGTAGTAGATGTAATACGTCAACGAGGCTACCGGCTGGAAGGGGCCTGAGTACCACAAGGTGCTGATCCCGGCTGTTAGTATAAGGGGGGCGGTTTCACCCATCACCCTGGCGATAGCGAGGAGGGCGCCCGTAGCAACTGCGCTCTTCGCGTTGGCGAGGATCAATATCGACGTCCGCCATTTCCTGATTCCGAGTGCGTGGGAAGCCTCCCGGAGCGAGTTAGGGACTAACTTGAGGGCTTCCGCGGTGGTGTTCGAAACAATGGGAATCGTCATTACTCCGAGGGCAACGCCCCCGGCGACGAGAGAGAAGCCGTGGAAGGGAATGACTAGGAGAATGTATCCTAGGATTCCTATAACTATCGAAGGGTTCCCCACGAGGACATCCCCCAGGAATCGCACCGTGGAGCCGTACCAGTTGTTGCCGTATTCCGAGATGAAGACCCCTGACAAGAGCCCGATGGGCAATCCGATTAGTGACGCAAGCGCAACAAGCATCAGGCTTCCTTCGACTGCGTTGCCCATTCCACCCACAGATCCGGGGAGCAGAGTGGGAGGAAGCTTCGTGAAGAAGTCGATGTTCATGGACGATATCCCCAGTCTCGTCACTTCGTAGAGAATGCTCGCGAGCGGGATGACCGCGATGACGACTGCTACGAAGGCGAGAGAAAGCCAAATCTTGTCAGCCAAGAACCTGCGCGACATCATAGGTAGCTGGCAGCCTCCCGGTTTTTGACGAGCCTGCTGATCAGGACCCTGGCGGCGATATTGGTTAGAAAAACGACAGTCAAAAGTACCAGCCCTGCTTCGACGAGAGCAGAGATGTAGACCGGAGTGGTGGCCTCGGTGAATTCGTTGGCAATTAGACTCGCCAGTGTGTAGCCAGGTGAGAAGAGGGAGCCAGTGATTAGCGGGGTGTTCCCTATCACCATTGTGACCGCTATAGTCTCGCCGAATGCTCTCCCGAGTCCCAAAAAGATGCTGGCGAAGATTCCCGAACGTGCGTAGCTGAGCACAGAAATCCTGATCGCTTCGGATTTCGTCGCACCGAGGGCATAGGCCGCCTCCCTCTGGGAGTCTGGAACGGCCAAGAGGGCATCCCTTGAAATCGACGAGACAATGGGGATAATCATGATTGCCAGGATTATTCCGGCGGTCATTATGCTAACGCCGGGAAGCTGGGTACTGGAGCTCTGGAAGATGGGAAGAAACCCAAGATACGTGCGGAGGACCGGATAGACGTCATCTCTGAGGACGGGAGCGAGGACGAATAAACCCCATAGACCGTAGACGACACTCGGCACGGCCGCAAGCATCTCCACAACGAATGAGAAGGGAGACCTAACTCGGTGAGGGGCGAGCTCTGAAAGAAATATGGCCACCCCGAGGCTTATCGGAACCCCTATGACGAGTGCGATGGCAGATGTCACCAGACTCCCATAAAGCATGGGCAGGACGCCAAACACATTCCCGACAGGGTCCCACTTCGAACCAGTGATGAACGAAAACCCCGACCTCAGGGTTAACGAAGACCCGGTTCCGAGTTCGTAGAAGAAAAGCACGGCAAGGAAAACTACTGCAGTGGCGAAGATGATTGTCAGCCACTTGAAGATGGCATCCGTCCGGCTACGCCTCTTCAACGGCGAAACCTGCCGGTTGACATGATAAAAAGAGAAGGCGGGTTCCACTCAAACAGTAATGAATGGAACACCGTTGTAACTCATCTGTGCGATGATGGTTTCGTCGATGGTGACTACACTTGCAGGAAGGGTCGGATAGAAGAGACTCGGCCCGAAAGCCTGTCCCTGGTTGACGACCCACCATAGGAAGTGTGCGGTGTCGTATCCCTGCTGCTGGTTGGTTTGCTTCTGCCAAACCAGTATGTAGGTGTAAGTAGCGATGGGGTAGGATGCTGCTCCTGGAGCGTTGGTTATGGCGAAGGTTGGATTGGCTTGAATCTGTGCGCTGAAATCGGAAGCCGCTGACGCGATGTTGGCAATCGTTGGGACAAGGAAGTGACCTGCCGAGTTCTGAACTGCAGCGGCCGTGAGTTTGTTTGAGAAGGCGTAGTAGGAGTCCGCATACCCGATGGTGTTGGTGTTCTGCTGGACATATGCAGCGACTCCGCCGCTTCCCTTGGCGCCGATCTCGAAGGCCGGCCAGCTAATCGAGGTCCCATAGCATGGGCAGCCCGAGGTGAAGGAGGCATTCCAATCCTTGCTCACCTTCTCGAAGTAGTTCGTGAGGGCGTAGGTGGTACCGCTGCCGTCAGACCTGTGAACTGGAACTATTGTATTTCCTGGGAGAGTAGTCTTGGGGTTGAGCGCTTGGATTGCGGGGTCGTTCCAAGTCGTGATTTGGCCCAGGTAGATCTTCGCGATGATTAATCCGGTGAGGTTGAGGCTCACCGACACGCCTGGGATGTTATAGAAGATGGCGACTCCTCCTAGGGTCTCTGGAATCGTAAGAAGGGGGCCTTTGACTGAGGTGTAGTTCGCAGACTGCGAATTAGATACCGGAGCGTCACTTCCTGCAAATTCAAACGTTCCCTTCAGTATTCCAGTGATGCCGGCTCCGCTACCAATCGCCTGGTAATTTGTCTGCACTGCACTGTTGGTGTACTGGTTGAAGCTCGTCGCCCAGACCTGCATGATCGGATTGACGAAGGTCGATCCTCCTGCCTGGAGGGTGAGGGGGTAGTAGGTTGCGGTTGAACTGGTCGCTGTGCTCACGCTTGTCACCGTGCTGGTTGCTGTGCTAGTGGCCACACTTGTGGCCACGCTTGTTGCTGTGCTTGTGGCGGTGCTCGTCTGGGTAATGGTTGTAGTTCCCCCGCCTGGATTAAGGGCGATATATGCTCCTGCAGCCACAACAACAACTACCAACACAACCACAAGACCGATAGTCGTTCCGCTTGCACCTGTCTTGTAGAGTTTCATTCTCGCGCGGAGCCGCTCCGGGACGTAATTTATTGGTAGCCGACAGGTTCTATAGTCGAACCCATAGAGTATAGCGATTGGCCACCCGCCTTGTGACATTCGGCTCGGCTCTGACGCTTCCGTGCAAGAAATCGAGGCCCCCTCCCAGACTCTGATGCCTCATGCTACCCTGATGGCATCGTTTGGGCAACAACAATCCCAAGTTGGCCCACGACTCCAATATGCTATGGGGATGAGCGAAGGATATATAGAGGATATGTGGGAAAGGGGCAGGCATGGCGGTCGAGCGCAGGAGACCCGACTTCAGGAAGGTCCAGGTGACCGGAGGCAACAGTTTCGTCGTTTCACTACCGAAGACATGGGTCAACGATGTTGGTCTGCGGGCAAAGGACCCCGTGGCCGTTCTAGTGCAACCAGATTCGTCGCTTCTGATCGTCCCGAGGCGCGACATAAGGGCTGCTCCGAAGTCTGAAGCGCTGCTGGAGGTCTCCACGGGGCTTGACAAGGACTTTCTCCTCAGGCACTTTATCTCGTACTATCTGGCGGGCTACGACACAATCAGAATTACGCTGGGGAAATCCGACGGAGCGCTCAGAGGATTCATCAGGGAGGGGATTCGCCGAAAGCTGGTCGGAGTGGAGATAATTGAGGAATCATCGGGAGGGATACTCACACAATGCCTCTCTGGTTACGTCGACCTTCCTCTGAAGAAAGCGCTTGAGCGCATGGCAATCATCGCGGGAGGAATGTTGTCCGACTCGGTCACCGTGCTCCACGGCGGAGGCAAGGGCATGGCCGCTGAGGTGATCGAACGGGACGATGAGGTCGACAGATTCTACCATTTCCTCCTGCGGCAGTTGAACATCGCTGTCAGGGACAGGTCCGTCATCCAGGAGATCGGCCTCACGTCGACAAGGGACTGCCTCGGCTACAGGCTCGTGGTGAAGAGCGCCGAGAGGGTGGCTGACCACGCCGCAGGGATAGCGGCCGAGGCTGAGAACCTGCAGGCTCTCCCTGAAGGGGCCGTGAAAAAAATCTCCGACATGGCTGCTCTCTCCAAGAAAGTGTTCGACAGCTCCATCTCTGCTCTGCTCCGCCTGGACGGAAAGATGGCTGAGGACGCCATCGCAAAGACGAAGGAAGTAGTCCAGATGGAGGGAAAGCTTAGCAGCGAGGTGCTCGCTCCGCGGATGAGCGGAACCCAAGTGGCTTCGATGAAGCTGATGCTTGAGGGGATAAGGCGAACGGCCGAATACGGCTCCGACATCGCCGAAGTGGCCATCGACCTTACGGTGGCCGAGCCGCAGTCGGTCTGATCGGCCAAAAACAAAAGAAAGGGACGCGGTCTAGCGAAGTTCCGGCAGCTCGCAGGTCTTCTCGAGCATGCTGACGAGAACCGCTTCGCCCTTATCGGTCAGCTCCACCTTCTCCTCCACATCCTCTCCTTGCAGGCTGGAGACCACGTCCACGAGGTACTCCTGCTGGAGCCATCCAAGGAGGTTTCCGAATGCGATAGGTGTCAGCTTCGTCCTTTCTCGAAGGGCTTCCACGCCCATCCGTCTAGTCCCGACCAATGCCAGCAATGCCGTCAGGCTTTGGCCAGGCAGAATGTCCCACGGAACAGAGTTCCCGGGACCAATTGCTGTTGGTTCTTGCATCAACGTCCTGCACGTCCCCCTAGACCGCTAAAACGGTTCTCGACTGAACCTCTGGCGGTCGACAGGAAGTATATAGTTGAACCAAAGCAGTAGTTTGGGCTCATTTCATCTGTCAGATTGTTCCCGATAAATATTCAAGCCCTTTTGCAAAATGGTGCCTGAACCCGAAGGCGGCTTCGAGGGGGGAGCCTGAGGTCCTCCTGAATGAATTTCATGTTTCGTCGAGGCTGAATGCAACTTTTTGTTCAAAAGCCTTCTATTATCTGAACAGAGAATTTCGGGGAGCTCACGGGGGTGAAAAAGAGAAAATGAACCAGGACGACGCCTACTCACTCGCGCGCGCCATCCTCCTGATAGGAGGCATAGTCGCAATCGCGTTCGGAGCGACAGCCCTAGGTGCGTCACTCACTACGCCTAGAGCGCTCCCCGACATGCTGGCCAATCCGGGTCCACTGCTCGGTGTGATCGTCGGTGTAGCGGCTCTAGTCGCATCCAGCCGAATCAAGGAAGAAGCCATCGCCATAGTCATGGCAGTCCTCGGCTTCCTAGCAGGTGGCCTGGGTGGAGTCCTAGTTGCCATCGGCGGCATCTGGGCAATCATCTCTAGGTACACCCTGAAGGCCGCATAGAGAATCACCTGGGGTGACGCTCCAGTCTCTGGAGAACCCCCCACGCTTTTCTTTGCTGCTACTGAACGCTTGCTAACCCGAGAGCCTGGGAAACTGACTTGGAGAGGTCTCCCCTGAGAACCTTCAGCCTCTCCTTCACATAATCAAGGTCAAGGTCGTCGCCCCCTTCAGTGCGAACCCCCGAAGCTATCTTCTTGATGAACGCCCGATAGGAGGGCCCCATCACGCTGAACACATTTTCCATTATTTCCCTGCAGCTGATGTCGTTGAGAGATTGGTCTCCATTGGAAGTCAGCCTTAGAAGAGCCACCTTCCGCTTTGAGAGGTCGTTCAGCTCTGAAACAAGCTCGCCCGCGGCCTTCTTAATAGCTTCGATGTCTGCGAATGCGACCAGAGACGGATCGTTCATGACGTTCACGGCCTGCAGCTGATCGCTGTATTCGAGGCTCACGAAGCCTTCCTCCTGGCTTCCTGATGTCACTATCTTCATCTTGGCGCCGTTCCCTGGCTTCTCGAAGTTGGCCCTCAGCCTCCCACCCGAGGTCTCGGCGTCAGCGAGGACGTACTGGTCGAGCCTCTCGAAACCCGGCGTCCTCGTCTTGCTTAGGAGCGCGCGTGAGAACCTGACTGGGACCCTGAGCTCGTAGCCTAGCTGGGACAGGGCGAACTGCTCATGGAAGACCCGCGAGTTCTGGGCCGCGAGCCTGAAGTCGTACTTGATCCCTCCCTCGCACTCATACCTCGATCTTGCCTCGTAGACACCTTCGTTGAGCCTTACCTGGATGACGTTTTCTATGATGGGGAGGGGGTCGGAAGCGAAGTATGCTTCGAGGCTTTTCAGCGCTTTGTCTTTTTCGCTGGAGAGGGCCTTGCGGTAGTCCTCAAGCTGCTGTTTCGCGCTCTTCTGGAGCTTGCTCTTGGCCTGTTCCTTGGCCGTCGCCAGGAACCCGTCGACCTGCCTCGAGAGCTCCTTCAGGACAGCCTCTTTCTCTGACTTCATGGCGGCAAGGAGGTTCGAGACCTCCTCTGTCTGCGCTTCAAGCTTGCTTAGGGCGGTCTCCAGGTCCCCTTCGACGTTTCTGGCAGATTCTTCTAGTTCGTTCGCATTGTCGGCGAACCTGACGGCGTCGAAGAGATGCGTCATGGTCTGCTTCAGTGAAGCAGCTGAATCCATTGACTCCTTTCCTGCGCTTGATGCTATAACCGTTTGCGGGAGCCCGGCGACGAAGCCAAGAGAGAAATACTCGGGTGTGTAGTCGAGTGTCTCCTTTTGGCCACAGATGAGACGAGGACAGAGGACCTGCTGGATAGGCTCGTCCTTGAGATAAAGGCCACGTCTCTGCTTTACGGGTCTGAAGCAGAGCTCAGAGAGAAGCTCGAACGCAAGATTGCTGAATCGGATGACGAGAACGTCAGACGATTCGTGAAGGCTCTCCAGGTGGAGGGACCCGTACAGACTGGCAGGAAATTCGCCTTGGCCCTCGGCGAGCTCCTGACCGCAGCCATACTCGTAGTTGCGGGAGCCGTCGTCCTCATCCCGACGGTCGCGGGAGTGAACACGCTTTCGAGCCTCGTCCAGTACTTCTCAGAGAGGACCTCCGGGACTGTTGGCACCTCCCCCCTGTCTCCGTACCTGTCTTTCATGGAGTTCGCTGTAGGTGTTGTGCTCCTGCTCGCAGCGTTCTTCTCTCTCCGTGAAGCTGCTCTTAACCTGAAGCAGGCAGGGCTAGCGGTGAAGTCGGGAGAGAGCTAGGTGAACGCGATAAGCTCCCGGACAAGGGGAGCGGCTCTCGCCCTCAAGGTCGTCGGTCTAGCCGTCGGGGCCCTCGCGGTAACCTTCGCCCTCGGGTTCGTTTATGACGAACTCACCTTCCTTGCAGGCATCGGGGGCACGAACCTGGGAGACGTATTGGTCGTCCTCGCCGCCATATCACTGGCGCTTTCAGGGGTCGCGCTGGTCGCCCAGTTACCCGAATCTTTCCGGGCCAGGTTCCGCCGCCTCCCTGAGACAATCGGGAGGCGCAGACCGGTGTACGGACTGGGTACCATGCTCGCCGTGGGAATAGGGGCCACTCTCGGCTCGCCTCTCTTCATACTGATTCCTGAGAACATCCTGCAATACGAAGTTGTTTCTGTGGCGTCCTTAATCCTCGCCACTGTCCTCTCAGTCGCAATGGCCAAGGTCTACTCTGACATGTACAGGACGTCCAAGCAGTTGGGCCTAGCTGGGGTCGGAGGACCGTCGTTCACGAAGGTCGCCGTCGGGACCCGGAGCGTCAGATATTTCGTTTCCCGGCTGTCGATGTGGGTCTCAAACACCGCATTGGCTGCCTATACCAAAATTGTCTTCCTGATTTTCGTCCTCGATTCCCACTATCTCCCTGCGATTCTCAGCGCCTACGGGATGAGCCCCTTCCTCAGCGACGTTACGATATACACCCTAGCGGGGGCCTTCATCGGTTGGACGATTCTGAACATCCTCTTCGAACAGAGGTACCTTAAGCTCCTCGGGTCAATTCAGGTCGTCATGACGTCTGCCCTTCTCGTAATTCTTGTCTATCACAGCGCCGTGCTTGGGTCGACGGGATCGTGGAATCTGTCAGGGATTTTCACGACCTCGCTCGGTTCCGGATGGCTGCCGGCGCTCGTGATTAACACCGGATACCTCTATCTCCTGTTCTTCGGGTTCCAGGAGATCCAGTCGCTGGAGCGGGACGCGGTTGAGGAATCGAGCGTTCCGGTCATATCGTGGTTGAAGAAGGGATTCAAGCTCGACAGGATCCGGTACTTCGGAGTCGCAATGGTGCTGAGCGTCGTGGTAGCGTCCGCCCTGAACATATTCTACGGGCTGGCGGTCTATTCCTCGCATACGCTGCAGGGTGCGGCAGGACTACAGACTTCGGCCATCCCTGCCCTCTACCTAGCCGGCAAACTCCTTGGTCCAGGCCAAGAGCTTTTGGTCGCCGTCGCCTTCCTCATAGCCACAGTCACGACTTTCGTCCCTGCCTTCCTGGCGGCAGCTAGGCATCTGAGTGCGCTCGGGGAGGACGGCTACATGCCTCGGTCCCTGGCAAACCTTTCGTGGGCCTTTACGCTCGTCGCGATATTCCTGCTGGCGATTAGCAACCAGGACTTTCTCGTCAACATAACAGACTTCATGGTTCTGATCAGCCTCGGGATAATCAGCTTCTCAGCCCTTTGGCTGAGGAGCAGGTCAACCGCCATGAAGAAGATTGGGGGGACCCTCCCTCTCGTGGTGGGGTTCAGCTGCTTCCTGTTTGGAGGAGCGGTGTATTTCATCAATCCTTCTGTCGTAGTCTTCGGGACCGTCGCTGTAATATTCGCCTACCTGATTTTCGACATCATCGAGCTGGGTACACTGGGGGCGCAACTCTTCCTATCTGTTTTCGGATTCGTGGCGCTGCTGATGCTGACTGCTTTCAAACACACGTTCTACACAGGGGGGGTCCTGCGCCTACTGACAAACTTGATTGGTGCCGACCCGAACACTCTGCTCTCCTGGGGGCTACTGGTCTCGTCGATACTTCTGGCTGCGAATGTCCTGCTTGACGTGAGGATTCTTCGCCGCACGTCGCTCAGATAGACGCCGGCCGCGATGGCTGGAGGAAACGGCCAGAACCCGCCACCGGGTGTAAGCTAATCAATCAAGGGGTAGACCACACGCGCCCGTTGAGTACGCAGGAGGCCGCAGGCGACAAACCGACAAGCGTCGAAGGCGAGTTTCGCGCGCTGAACCTCAAACCTCAGCTTGGGATGTTCGACGCGGTGGCCACTGGCCTCGCGGCTATACTGGGGGCTGGCATCTTTGCTGTCATAGGGCCGGCCGCAGGGGTCGCCGGACCGTCGCTGCTGGTCGCCCTAGGAATCGCGGCTTTCGTCGCGTTCTGCAACGCCCTGTCATCGGCCCAGCTGGCTGCCATTTTCCGGCGCACGGGGGGTACCTACGAATTTGGAAACAGGATGCTAGGCCCGTGGTGGGGATACGCAGCTGGATGGATGTTCCTGACGGCCAACACAGTCGGACCTGGCGTGATCGCGCTCGCGTTCGGCGCCTACTTCAACGCGGTCATAGGGGAGGTCCCGACCAGAGTCGCCGCGGTGCTGGCCGCCCTCGCGATGACGGTCCTGAACGCCTTTGGCATCAGACGTTCGGTCAGATTCACAGACGTGGCAGTGGTCCTTTCGATCGTTTCGCTTCTTGCGGTAGTCGTAATCGGACTCCCGGGGGGCAAGCCGTCCAACTTCTCCCCGTTCGCGCCAGGAGGACTCGGCGGCACCCTTCAGGCCACTGCGCTCCTTTTCTTCGCCTACACTGGCTACAGCCGCATCGCCACTCTCGTCGAGGAGGTGAGGGACCCAGAGAGGACGATTCCGCGGGCCACGGTGTTTGCTTTAGGCACTGCAACGCTGCTGTATCTGGCCGTAGGAGGGACTGCCATCGCTGTGCTAGGAGCCTACGGGGTGTCGCAGTCTTCGTCTCCGCTCCAAAGCACCATGGCGATGGTTGGGAGCGGCGTGGGGGTGGCCATGGTAATCCTGGGCGCTTTGCTTACAACATTCAACGAGGGACTCTCTGACCTCCTCGGCGTGTCACGGGTCGCGTTTGCGATGGCTCGGAACTCGGATCTGCCCGTCCCCCTGGCCCACTTGGGAAAGGATCAGAATCCTTACCGTAGTGTACTTGCAGTCGGAGTCGTCGCAATCCTTGTCGCCGGCTTCGCTCCCTTTGGGGTGGCAGTGGGGATCTCTAGCTTTGGCACACTCCTGTACTATACCGTGACGAACACCTCAGCGCTGCGCCTCGAAAAGGGGCAAAGGAGGTTCCCCAGATGGCTGTCTCTGTTCGGCCTGATCGGCTGCCTTGGGCTCGCGTTCTCTCTCGCCCCCATAGAGATTGCCATCGGCCTAGGAATACTTGGAACGGGGCTGGCTTACCGCGCGGCTCGGCTTGCCTCAATTTAGGAGGGACTGGCCAAAGGCAAGAACTCATGGGCCGGAAGGGATCCGGAGGGAGCCACTGCACTCTCGGACATCAGAACCAGGAAAATCTTCGCGTCGAGTTCGTCCATCGGATTCCCTTTGGAATCGATCTCGTGAGTTTCCCATACATGCGTCGCTTCACTTTTGCCCAAATCGTTTAGGCAATGATTCAAATGCCCGCACTACTTACGCCCTGGCATGGATGCGAGAATCACCTCAATTGCGCTGGTTGTAAAGAACAAGGCGGAGGCGCTGGAGTTCTACACGGAGAAGGTGGGCTTCGAGAAGAAGACGGATTACACCAATGGCGGGTACAGGTACGTTACGGTGGGCCCGAAGGAACAGGATTTGGAACTGGCCCTCTGGCAGGAGGGGTCGCCAGACCCGACCGGCTCGTCCAGCCAGTTGAAGCCAGGAATGTATCCCGCGATAGTTATGCGCGTCGGTGACGTCCGCAAAATCCACGCCGAGCTGAAGGCTCGTGGGGTGCAGTTCACGCAGGAGCCACAGGAGTTCGCCTGGGGAATATCGGCCACATTCAAAGACCCGGACGGGAACCACTTCTCGATTAACCAACTCCCCCAGAAGGGCTCCTGAGAGCAGAAGCGCCATGACAAATCCAAACGAGCAAGAGAAGTCCGCCAAGAGCACCACCGCAACCAGCAAGAAGTTCAAGGGATTCACGGACGAGGAACGAGACGCGATGAAGGAGCGCGTCCAAGAGCTGAAGGCGGACGAGGCGGACGGGGAAAGCACCGTACTCGCGAAGATCGCCGGGATGCCGGAACCAGACCGCGCCATGGCCAAGCGGCTCCATGCTATCATCAAAGCCAGCGCGCCAGCCCTCTCGCCGAGACTCTGGTACGGGATGCCCGCCTATGCCAAGGATGGCAAGGTCGTCTGCCACTTCCAAGACGCTCGGAAGTTCAAGACGAGGTACGCGACGCTCGGCTTCAGCGACAAGGCGAACCTCGACGAAGGCGTCATGTGGCCAGTCGCATTCGCACTGAAGGGGTTGACTGCCGCCGAAGAGGCTAGAATCGCCGCGCTCGTGAAGAAAGCGGTGAGCTAAGGACCGAGGGAGCGAGCCCGAAGCATCCCTCACCTATCTGCCACTCCTGATACCTGAAGAGCCGTCTGATACACGGCCCCCTGGTCCTCTCGCTGCTCAGTTTGTGCAGAATCTGCACAACGCAGGGCATCCCTTCATAGTCTCCTGTGCCAAGGGATTGGGCTGGAATCATAACGGAATGAAACGGATGGGCCGGAAGGGAATCTAACAAAAAGTAGCGTATCCCACTCTGGTCGAAAGGGGCGCCCTGGCCTAGCGTAATCCATGCATTGTAAGCGCCCTTCCTTTTCACGAGATGGTCGTCTCTCATTAACGAACCCTGTTCGACGCACGATGGCTAAGGCTTAAATGAATGTAAATAACTACATATTTACGGGAGAACCATGGGAGCGAACTGGAAGTTGACCGCGCCGCTGAGCCAGAAGCAGACGACGGTCTGGTCGATGATCAGCAAGGGCCAATCGGCGGCTTCGATAGCCGAGAAGCTAAAGACTACGCGCCAATTCGTCAATCAGACCAAACTAGCCGCGGAAGCAAAACTCTCGGCCACCCTCTTGGATGTGGCCCAGGCAAATCACATTCACGTCACGAAACTAAACTCGAAGGGAGGCATCCTCCTGGGTTACCATCCGGGCTTGAAGAAGAGGGCGATCGTCACCTACAGCACCACTCACGGGATAAAGGTCTGGTACTGGTACGACAATCCAGAGGAGGTCACCAACGAGGAGTTCCTGAAGCAGACCCGAACATGCTTGCTGGACATCGCCAAAGAAAGAGGAATAGAACTCAGGGACGCCGAGGGGATGCACCCTGGAAAGCTTGCGCACCGAGTGTTCATGGAGCTCATTCCGGAGTTGAGAGCATGAAAGCTGCTGGCTGGTTGCAATCGTTGGGAGGGCAGGTTCGGGGCTGGCTTCCGAAGGATACCGCAAATTCGGTGCTGCCCGTACCTTCGAGTCGCAGGTGGTCATTCACTCGGTGGCAGTTCCTGTCCTTCTTCATTATCGAATTCGGCGTTGTTTTCATCGCTCTGAGTGTCGCTCAGCTAATCGGGTGGGAAGCGTATTCGGGTGCGGTCGCGGGAGCGGCAGGCGGAGGCGCAGGGGGGGCCTTGAGTCTCCTGTTCGCGAGGCTGCGCAAGGTGAGCGGGCTCTACGCCCAACTCGCCGATTTTGAGATTCAACCGCAGTTCCTCAGGCACATTGTCGAATGGTTCGGCGGTCTTGTTGTAGAAGGTGCGACTTCGGAGGCAGACCGCGAGGTTTGGCTAGACAGACTCGCAACTCTCCGAAAAGGAGATTCGATATCTTGCAACCTGATCACGGATAGAGGGAGGGCGATTTCTGGGAACGCCGCAGTGAAGAGAGTTACTACGAAGGTAAAGTCAGATGGAAGACTCCTCTTTGCCATCACGATGAGGCGCGAACGAGGTTGAAAGAATGAAGCCTAGACGCCGAGAACTCTTGGTGAGGCGAATTCGAGGCTGGCTTCCTGAGGAACCGGTTGCCTCAGGACCGCAGGAGGCTAAGCTGTTGTCCGACACGAACACGCTCGTGATGCGAGTTTTTGTCCCAATGATTCTAGTGTGTGTGGGTTGGGCTACCTTGGCGTTCATCTACGCTAGCCTATTCGTCCAAGCAGTCCTATACCTCCTGTGCATTGGATTCATTCTCATCTTACTGCTTCATCGTACGCGGTCTATCAAGATCACGTTGAAGGGCAGGAGGACATGAAATTCCAGGAGCATCTTGCGGTAGTTGGGAAGCAGATTCGAGGTTGGCTTCCGGGAGGCAGTCTGGCGGCGGGGTCCACGTATCGGGAGGGGCTGTGGATATCGACCTGGGGGCTTCTAGTCTTTGCTGTCCCCGTGGGGGTATTCACGGTACTGGCCTTTGTGCAGGCGTTTACAGGGGTGCCCCTCGGGAATCACCCTGCCCCCGCCATAGTGTTGTTCGCCCTCGACGCGCTGGTCATGGTGGTTTTCCTCGCCTTCTCCCGTATGACAATCAGAATCGATCCGACGAAGGTAAGGCTGAGGTTAGGGGTGATGGCCAAGGAGGTCAGAATGGAGGATGTGGTGAATGCAGTAGTCCAGAACGCGATGCTCCGCACCTATGGCGGGATTGGAATAAGGTACGGTACTGACGGGTCAATGGCCTTTTTGACGTTCGTTGGAACCGCAGTTAAGCTAACGAGGAGGAACGGGAGACCTATCCTCTTTTCGACGCGTCGTGCCCCAGAGGTGAGCCAACTCGTGAACTCGTGGTCAAAGAGCAACACGAACCATAAGAGCAATGGGCCGGAAGGGACGCGCTTAGAAAATTAAGCGAATCCTCGCGCGCGATACAGCCAACTACGAAGATGGAGGTTACGGGCACCTTCTCAGAAACTGTCAGCTCGGGTTTGCTGGTGCTCGCCGGTATCGTTTGTGTGATCGCTGGAATTGTCGTCGCCATAGTGGGCGCGCTGAGAAAGAATCCCGCGAAAAAGCAGCGAACTCAGACGACGAATTCTATGCGAAACGGGTCAGTGATAGCGCGTCCTTTCTCTTCGTCGAAGGATGTTTTATCTAGTCTCAAGATGAGACGAACGACTTGATACGACTTGATTGAGACGGAGAACCTCACCAAGAAGTTCGATGGCCTGACAGCTGTGGATGGGGTGACCTTCCGTGTGGAGGAAGGGGAGGTCTTTGGATTCTTGGGGCCCAACGGCGCCGGTAAGACCACCACGGTGAGGATGCTCTGCTGCTTGATATCCAAGACAAGCGGGACAGCCAAGATTGCAGGATACGAGGTGGGGAACGGCGCGGATTCACTGAGAATCAGAAGACTCATTGGATTGGTTCCTGAAAACGTCGGCCTCTACGAGGGCTTGACAGCCTACGACAATCTGGACTTCTACGGGAAGCTCTACGACCGAACAGAATCTCAAAGGAAGGAAAGCATCGCAGCCCTCCTCAAGATGCTTGAACTCTGGGAGAAGAAGGATGTTCCGGTAGCAACGTTCTCCAAAGGGATGAAACAAAAGCTCGCGATAGCCCTGGCACTCGTCCATGACCCACAGATACTCTTCATGGATGAACCCACAGCGAACCTGGACCCCGAAGCAGCTAAAACAGTAAGGGATTTCATTCTCGACCTGAAGAAGCAGAAGAAGACAATCTTCCTCAATACTCACAACCTGGACGAGGCGCAGAGAATCTGCGACAGAATTGCGATACTGAACACGACGTTGAGGGCGATAGGCACGCCGGAGGAACTAGAGCGGTCGGTGCGGGGGAGGGTGACGGTGATCCAGCTGGAGCAGTCGAACGCTGCTGTGCTGGACGCAGTAAAGAAACTCGGGCTAGGGGACGTGTCCGCGGAGGGCAACAAACTAACGATCAGCGTGGCAGATCCTGAGAAGAACAACGCCATAATCCTCGACGCGGTGTTCCGGGCGGGAGGCCGTATTCAGTCGGTCAACGTGGTTGGCTCCACCCTAGAGGACGCCTATCTGAAACTCGTGAGGGAGAGGGAGAAGGTATGAATCTAAAGCACTCCTGGATTATCGCCCTCAAGGACATCAAGGTATTCATTCGAAAGAGGACGGTGCTCGGAACGGTCGTCCTCCTACCCTTGCTGCTCTCCGTCCTCTTCCCGTTGGTCATTGAGTTTGGTGGAAGAAAGAGCGGTGGAATCGCGGGACCGTATCTCCTCACTCTGCTAAATTCGTTCGCGTGGTTTTTCGTCATAATACCCGCCATCATTCCCGCCCCAATAGCTTCCTACAGCATAGTCGGGGAAAAGCTCGAGAAGAGCCTGGAACGCCTCCTGGCGACCCCGACCACCGACGGGGAGATTCTGCTCGGGAAGAGCATCGCCGCATTCATACCCGCCATCATCGCTACCTACGCGGGCGCCTCAATCTTCATGGTGCTAATTGATGGCGTAACCCACGGCCAGCTAGGCTACTTTTACTACCCGAATTTGGACATGGATATTGTCCTCTTTCTGCTGGCCCCGCTTGCGCTTCTACTAAGCATCCAATTGAATATCATCACATCCTCAAGGGTCAGTGATGTGCGAACCGCAGGGCAGCTTGGCTCTCTCATGTTCCTCCCGTTCATAGGCATCTACTTAGCGAGTGAGATAGGCGCGTTCACGCTCGATACCAACACTCTTCTGATCATAGCAGGCGTCGTCGCCGTGCTTGACGTGGCCCTGTTCCGCATCAGCACATCTGTCTTTCAAAGGGAGCAGATACTCACCAAGTGGAAATGAAGGACGCCTGCGCGCTATTTAGATGACGAAAGCAGAGACGAGAAGAATTCTGCCAAATTCGAGCTATTAAACTCCAGTCGCGAGTCCCATGCAGATGCTGCCCGTAAGACGAAGGGCATACGCGGTGGCCTCGGCTTCGCTCTTCGCGGTCGTCTATGCCCTCCTCGGACTTTTCCTCTCCACGGGGAGGGAGATGTTGAACTATCTCGTCGTCCTCTGGATGTCATAGCCGCACCTGACAGCGTCCAAAGCGTTGTGGAGTGAGCGAGAGCAGGAGTTGGTGCAGTGAATTCTGGTCCAGGTGGAATGCACTTAGGAAATTAAACGAATCCCCAGACTCGTTTGCCACATGAAACGACGAATAGCTCGAAATGAGCTTAGGTCGGCAAACAGAACGTGAAATGAGCTGTATAGAAATGGGCCGGAAGGGATGCACTTAGAAAATTAAGCGAATCCCTCTTCGGGCGGAAGAAGAACGAAATTTAGAGGCGAGGGGTTCGAGTTGGGAGGGAATCACTCTGTTTACTTTGTGGATCCAAAGGGAGACTCAACCTTCTTGTTCAGGGAGTGAGTTTAGCCGGATAAATTCGTACCAGTCTGTTTCGCCATTACCATTACCAGTGAATTCAACTTCAGCGCCTCTACTACATCTAGTTGGTTCGAGCCTAGGGGAAACAAAGCTTGCCCATCACATTCCGCGGTGCAAGTCGTTCTCCCTGGCTATGGCGATGAGCCAGCGTCAGGCACGTCAGGCACCCCCCCGCTGGGGCTGCCGCTCCCCACTGGAGGCAACCGAGGCAAGGTCGGCATTCTCATGTCTCTGATTCCAGGCTCGAGATAGTCGCCGAACTTGCGATCGAGCCA
>Ga0187803_10000187_pt1 | contig 25971 bp, 22 predicted proteins | sample NC_wetland_sal_i_2_FD_132425 | JGI IMG/M metagenome (GOLD analysis project Ga0187803, IMG submission 132425) | Wetland sediment microbial communities from Neuse River Estuary, North Carolina, USA - Control_3 | ecosystem: Environmental > Aquatic > Freshwater > Wetlands > Sediment | place: USA...
AGAAGCCCATGTCCATATCGTCCTGGCTGAGCGGAACAATTTCCGTGAATGCGGCCGACTCAATTCCGGGAAGCGCCTCTACGTTGGCCAGAAATCGCTGGAACGCGGCGGCCCGCTGCCTCGACTCCTTGTATGGGGAATTCTTTGCGTCATCGGGCAGCTTGATCCGCATGGTGAGCAGCCGGTCGGGATGGAATCCCGGGTCGGCGCCCAGCAGATTCGAAAAACTCTGAATCATCAGTCCGGCGCCGATCACCAGAACAAACGCCAGAGCGCTCTCTGCGATTACCAGCGCGGAACGCATCCTGTGTCCGCGCGGCCCGGAGAGAAATCCACGCCCGCCTTCCTTCAGCGATTCGTGGACGCTCAATCGCAGGCCCTGAAGGGTTGGCAACAAGCCGAACAGAATTCCGGCCAGCAGTGAAACGATCAGCCCGTACACCAGCGCCGCGACATCCATATGAATTTCCGGGAGGAAAACTTGATCCGCCGCGTTCGGCACCGGAATGCGCGAGGGCACAAATCTGGAAAACAGATACGTGCTCCACACCGCGAGCACCATTCCGGCAGCGCCACCCAGCAGCCCCAGCAGCGCGCTCTCCGTCAGAAATTGGCGGATCAGCCTCCGCCGTCCGGCGCCCAGCGCGATCCTGACCGCAATTTCCCGCTGCCTGGCGTCGGCGCGGGCCAGCATCAAATTAGCCACATTGGCACAGGCAATCAGGAGCACGAACGCCACCGCGCCGAGCAGTAACAGAAGCGCGGGCCGGATGTATTCCACGCGTACCGATTCAAGCGGCAGCAGGACCGTCCCATAGCCCCGGCGCGAAGGGCGAACGCCCGCGATCCGCTTCGAGAGCAAACTCATTTCGGCCGATGCCTGCTCGAGCGTCACGCCCCGCTTTAGCCTTCCGAATACCCCGAGGTCGGAATCGACCCGCTTCAACCACTCGTTGTCGAATGGGACCACCACGTCCACGGCAAACAGCGCGTTCAGTTCCGGCGGGAGGACTCCAATGATGGTGTACTCCTCGCCATTCAGGATCATCCCGCGCCCGACCGCCGACGGATCAGAGCCGAACCGCCGCTGCCAGTACCGGTGGGCGAGGATTGCATAATTGTGGCGGCCGCTCGCTTCCTCCACTCGAAATGTCCGGCCCAGCGCCGGTGTGATTCCAAGAAAATCGCCGAAGTTCGTGGTCACCCGCAGGCCAACCACTTGTTCCGGCTCGCCATTGCCCGTCACCGTTCCGCTGCCGTGCTCGAACAGGAACAAATCTTCAAACGACGTGGCCTGCTCCCTCCAGTCGAGAAAATCCTGTCCAGTGGGCCCTATTCGGCTCCATCCGTGCTCCAGGTTGTTTATCCAGATGACCACCAGACGGTTGGATGCCCGCACTGGCAGAGACCGGAAAAGCGTTGTCCGCACCAGCGTGAAAATGGCGGTGTTAGCCCCGACACCCAGCGCCAGTGTGAGCACCGCGACCGCCGTGAACCCTGGAGATTTCCGCAGCAGGCGCACGCCGAATCCCAGGTCCTGGAAAAGCGATTCGACCAAGCTCACCCCGCGCGCGTCGCGGCATTCCTCGCGCACCGGCTCGATGCCGCCCAGCTCGATCCGCGCCCGCCGCGCCGCCTCCTCGTATGGCATCCCGGCTGCCACATACTTTTCTGTCTGGCGTTCGATGTGGAAGCGCAGTTCGTCGTCCATCTCGTGCTCCACAGCGCCGCGCCGAAGCAGGGAACGCAGCCGCATTGCCAGATCGCGAAGCATCGCCCCGTTCCTACGCTGTCTCCAGTACCTGCGCCACCGCCGCCGCCAGCTTCCGCCACGCGCTCTCTTCCGCCTCGAGTTGCTTGCGGCCCGCGGCGGTCAGCTCGTAATACTTCGCCCGGCGATTGTTCTCGGAAGTTCCCCAGTGCGCCTTGATCCAGCCGCGCCGCTCGAGGCGATGCAGCGCCGGGTAGAGCGAGCCCTGTTGCACGCGCAGTACGTCGCTCGAAATCTGCTGCACGCGCTCGGAAATCGCCCAGCCGTGCTGTGGCTCCAGCGCCAGAGTTTTCAGGATCAGCAAATCCAGTGTTCCCTGCGGCAATTCGATACGTTGGCTCGTCACCTGTCCCCCTTCCACTTCTACAGGAAGATATCCCTGTTCCTGTAGAAGTGCAAGAGGAAAGTGTGCCGGCCCACAGCCTGTTTCGGCCCGCCGGGCAAACTTCCCGAAAATATCTCTTGACGCGCTTATAGTATTCGCCGTAGCATCACGTTTCGTTATGCAGCCTTCCGCACAGCTCCCGCGCCGAATTACCCTGCGACTCGGATTCCTGCGCGTAGTCGTATTTACCGGCGCTTCTGGAGGGGGCTGCTGAGCTAGAACCAAAAAGGCTCCGAAACCCACCCCAGAGGCAAACCTGGCGGTGGGTTTTTTGTTTTTGGGGAGATTGCCGGGCAGTCGAAGGACCCGCTGGGGAGCGGGGACAACCATGGGGGAATCGAACGGCAAATGGCACAGCGGCGCCATCACCGATGGCGCGAGCCGCGCGCCCGCGCGCGCCATGCTGAAGGCCGTCGGCTTTTCCGACGCCGACCTTCGCAAACCCATTGTGGGCGTGGCCAACACCTGGACGGAGATTGGTCCCTGCAACTTTCACCTCCGCCACCTCGCCGAGCAAATCAAACACGGAATCCGCGAGGCCGGCGGCACGCCCATGGAATTCAACACCGTCTCGATCTCGGACGGCATCACCATGGGCAGCGAGGGCATGCGCACCTCGCTGGTAAGCCGCGAGGTCATCGCCGACTCCATCGAGCTCGTGGGGCGCGGAAACCTGTTCGACGGTCTCATCGCTCTGGTCGGCTGCGACAAAACGATTCCCGGCGCGGTAATGGCCCTGGCGCGCTTGGACCTGCCAAGCCTGGTGTTTTACGGCGGCTCCATCGATCCCGGGTGCCACAACGGCCGCTCGCTCACCGTACAGGACGTCTTTGAAGCCGTGGGGGCGCACGCGCGCGGCGCCATGAGCGATCAAGAGTTCCAGGCCATCGAGAACACGGCCTGCCCAGGCGCGGGCGCGTGCGGCGGCCAGTTCACGGCGAACACGATGGCCACCGCCATCGAGTTTCTCGGCGTCGCGCCGCTGGGCCGCTCGAGTGTGCCCGCCACCGACGCCCGGAAAGACGCGGCCGCGCGCGAGGCCGGCGCGATGGTCATGGATCTTGTGCGCATCGGTCGCCGGCCGCGACAAATCCTGACGCCAGACGCGTTCCACAACGCCATCGCTTGTGTCGCAGCCACCGGCGGTTCCACGAATGCCGTTCTGCACTTGCTCGCCATCGCGCACGAGGCCGGAGTTTCCCTGGCCATCGAGGATTTTGACCGCATCAGCGCCCGCGTTCCGCTGCTCGCCGACCTGAAGCCAAGTGGCCGGTTTGTGGCCACAGATATGTTCCGTGCCGGCGGCAGTCCGCTGCTCGCTCGCCGGCTCGACGAGGCCGGAATCCTCCGTGCCAGCGCTCTGACGGTGAGCGGAAAAACAATCGGCGCAGAAGCCCGGCTGGCCGCGGAAACCCCCGGGCAGCAAGTCGTGCGGCCGCCTTCGCAGCCGCTCCAGCCCACCGGCGGCCTCGCGATTCTCAAAGGCAATCTCGCTCCCGAAGGCTGCGTGGTGAAAATCGCCGGCCACATCCTGCGCCGGTTCCGCGGTCCCGCGCGCGTCTTTGAAAGTGAGGAGCAAGCCTTCGACGCGGTGCAGAGCGGCCGCATCCTTCCCGGCGACGTTGTGGTGATTCGCTACGAGGGCCCGCGTGGCGGTCCCGGAATGCGCGAGATGCTCGCCGTCACCGCCGCGCTGGTCGGCGCCGGCCTCGGCGAATCGGTCGCGTTGCTCACCGACGGCCGGTTCTCAGGCGCCACGCACGGCCTGATGGCGGGACACGTCGCGCCGGAAGCGGCGCAGGGCGGCCCCATCGCCGGGTTGCGCGAAGGCGACACGATTGTGTTCGACGTTGCCGCCCGCGAACTTCGCGTCGAGTTGTCTGATGCGGAGCTCCGGGCGCGGCTGGCCGGTTGGCATGCGCCCGCCCCGCGCTATGCGACGGGGGTAATGGCCAAGTATGCGCAAAGTGTTGGCTCAGCCTCGCGAGGCGCAGTTACGGGTTGAGTGGCCCGTGCACTCCTGCTCGCGCGCTTTTTGAAGCAGCGAGCGGTGGTGAACTAGCTGTAGACAAGGGGGGCGAAGGGGGTTTTGATCATGAAAAAAACCGGCGCAGAAATCATCTGGGAATGCCTCCTTCGCGAAGGCGTGACCCACGTGTTCGGCTATCCGGGCGGCGCAATCCTGCCCACCTACGATGCCATGTGGCACTACCCAATCCTTCACGTCCTCGTCCGTCACGAGCAGGGCGCCACGCATATGGCCGACGGCTATGCGCGCGCCAGCGGCGGCGTCGGTGTGGCCATCGCCACCTCGGGCCCCGGCGCCACCAACATGGTCACCGGAATCGCCACGGCCATGCTCGACTCCTCTCCCATCGTCTGCATCACCGGCCAGGTCGGCAGCAAACTGATCGGCTCCGACGCGTTTCAGGAAGTGGACATTACCGGCGTCACTCTGCCCATCACCAAGCACAACTACCTGGTGACGCATGCGGAAGACGTGGCCCGCAGCATGCGCGAAGCCTTCCACATCGCGCGAACCGGACGCCCCGGGCCGGTGCTGGTCGACGTCACCAAAGACGCCCAGCAGGCCTCCTGCGAATTCGACTGGGACGCTGCCGCTCCCCAGCTCCCCGGCTATCGTCCCCCGCTTCGTTCCCCTGCGCCCGAATACCAGAAGGCGCTCGAGCTATTGAACAGCGCCGAGCGCCCGCTGATCCTGGCCGGTCACGGCATCCTCATGTCCGGCGGCATGCGCCAGGTGAAAGATCTCGCCGAGAAGGCTTGCATTCCCGTCGCCACCACGCTGCTCGGCATCGGCTCGTTCCCCGCTTCGCATCCGCTCAACCTCGGCATGATGGGCATGCACGGCGAGGCCTGGGTCAACCACGCCATCCAGGAAGCCGACCTGCTCATCGCGCTCGGCATGCGCTTCGACGACCGCGTCACGGGCAACCTGAAGACCTATGCCCCTCTGGCCAGGAAAATCCACGTGGAAGTGGATCGCGCCGAGATCAACAAAAACGTAAAGGTGGACGCGGCGCTCGTCGGCGATCTGCGCGCCGTTCTCGACGAAATGCTTCCTGCTGTCCGCCCCGCCCACCACCCCGAATGGCTCGCGCGGATTGAAGAGTTGAAGGGACACTCCGCCGTTCGCGACATCCAGAACCTGCCCGACGACGGCCATCTCTACGCCGCGCACGTGATCCATGACCTCTGGCGCGTCACCGGCGGCATTGCGCTCGTCGTCACGGATGTCGGCCAGCACCAGATGTGGGAAGCGCAGTATTACAAGCACGACCATCCGCGTTCGCTCATCACTTCCGGCGGTCTGGGCACCATGGGATTCGCGCTGCCTGCCGCTATCGGCGCAAAAGTTGCCCGGCCGGATGCCGAAGTCTGGGCCGTGGTCGGCGACGGCGGTTTCCAGATGACCATGGCCGAGCTGGCCACCCTGGCGCAGGAAAAACTGGACGTCAAAATCGCCATCATCAACAACGGCTACCTCGGCATGGTTCGCCAGTGGCAGGAATTCTTCTACGGCGGGCGTTACGCGGCCACGCCGCTGCTCAATCCCGATTTCGTCCAGCTCGCCCAGGCCTTCGGCATTCGCGGCGAATGCATCACTCGCCGGGCGGAGGTGGTGCCGGCCGTGCGCGAAGCGCGCACCCGCCCGGGCCCCGTGGTCCTCGACTTCCGCGTCGAGAAGGAAGATTCCGTTTATCCCATGATTCCCGCGGGCGCCAGCCTCCACCAGATGATCCGGCGGCCCAGCCCGATCGTCGAAACCGCGCAGGATGCCTGAGGACAAATGCTGCACACATTCGTCGTCCACGTGGAAGACCGGCCCGGCGTGCTGAACCGCGTCTCATCGCTGTTCCGCCGCCGTGCCTTCAATATCTCCTCGCTCACCGTCGGCCCAACCGACAAAGCCGGGGTCTCCCGCATGACCATCGTCGCCGACACGGACGATGGCGGCGCCGCGCGCATCGAGGCCAATCTCTACAAACTGGTGAGCGTTCTCCGCGTCGAAAACATCACCGCGATTCCCGCCGTCTGCCGCGATCTGGCCATGATCAAAGTCGCCGCCCCGGCGGAAACGCGCACCGAGCTGATCCATTTGGTCCATGTGTTCCGCGCGCGCGTTGTGGACGTCGCGCCGGAATCCCTGGTCATCGAAATCACCGGCACGGAGGAAAAGATCGACGGCCTGGTGGACGTCCTGCGGCCCTATGGCGTGCTGGAGATGGCGCGCACCGGACGCGTCGCCATGGCGCGCGGTTCTGCGGCTGCGGGAAATGCCCGGGCCGCGGCTGCCGCAGCGGGCGCCGCGGATGGGAACGGCCGCGGCAGATTGTCCGAGGACGACAATTCGATTTATTCGGTGTGACGTCCCTTCAGGGACGCGCCGCACCGGAAAGGCTCAACTTCACTCTGGGAGAACAACATGGCAACCATTCACTACGACCGCGACGCCGACCTCGCCTTCATTCGCGAGAAAAAGGTGGCCATCATCGGCTACGGTTCGCAAGGCCACGCCCATGCGCTGAATCTCAACGATAGCGGGGTAGCCGTCCGCGTCGGCCTTCGCGATTCGAGCCCCGCGCGGCAAAAAGCCGAGGCCGCGGGACTCACAGCCACGGGTGTCGCTCCTGCCGCCGCGTGGGCAGATGTCATCATGATGCTCGCGCCCGACACCAGCCAGCCCGCCATCTACGAACACTGCGTGGCGCCGCATCTCCGCCCCGGCAAGATGCTCATGTTTGCTCACGGCTTCAACATTCATTACCGCACGATCGCCCCTCCGCCGGAGGTGGACGTCACCATGGTCGCGCCTAAGGCGCCCGGTCATCGCGTGCGCGAACTTTACAAGGAAGGCGGCGGCACTCCCTCGCTCCTCGCTGTCCACCAGGACTCGACCGGGCAGGCTAAAGCACTGGCCCTCTCCTACGCCAAGGCGCTCGGCGCCACGCGCGCCGGGGTGCTCGAAACCACATTTGCCGAGGAAACGGAGACCGACCTGTTCGGCGAGCAGGCTGTGCTCTGCGGCGGCGTAAGCGGCTTGGTGAAGGCCGGCTTCGAGACCCTGGTCGAGGCCGGCTACCAGCCCGAGGTCGCTTACTTTGAGTGCCTCCACGAGCTGAAGCTCATCGTCGACCTGATGTACCGCGGCGGCCTCAACTACATGCGCTACTCCGTCAGCGACACCGCGGAACACGGCGACTACACCGGCGGCCCGCGCGTCATCAACCGCGAGACCCGCGAGGAAATGCGCCGCATGCTCGGTGAAATCCGCGACGGGACCTACGCGAAAAAATGGATCGCGGAAAACGCCGCGGGACGTCCCTGGTTTCACGCCGAGCGCGCCCGCGAACAGGATCAGCAGCTCGAAAAGGTCGGCGCGCGTCTCCGCGCCCTCATGCCGTTTCTCGATCCGGTAAACGTTCGTCCGGATTCGCCATCCTAGGACGCCCATGAAATATAAATCGCGCTACGTTTGGTTGAACGGGAAGCTGCTGCCGTTTGAGGAGGCCACGCTGCATTTCCTCACCCCCGCCCTGCACTACGGCATCGGCGTGTTCGAAGGCATCCGTTGCTACGCCACCGCAGACGGCCCGGCAGTCTTCCGCCTCCAGGACCACATCGCGCGCCTTTTCGATTCCGCGCGCGTGCTCGGATTCCGCGAGCTTCCGTTCGCCGGGGAGGAAATCCTCGTTGCGGTCCGCCAAGTGGTGGCTACAAACGGATTCGCGGAGTGCTACATCCGCCCGCTCATTTATCTCGCCGAAGATGGCTGGAATCTTTCCGTTGACGCCGGCGTGCCGCACATCGGCATAGCCGTCTGGGAGTGGAGCAAGTATCTGGGCGAGGAGGCGCTGAGCCGCGGCGTACGCGCCCAGGTCTCCTCCTACACCCGGCACCACCCCAACGCCGCCATGACCAAGGCGAAGATCTCCGGCAATTACGTCAATTCCGTCCTGGCAAAAACAGAATCTGTCCGCCTGGGATTCGACGAGGCTATCCTGCTTGACACCCAGGGCTACGTTGCCGAATGCACCGGCGAAAACCTGTTCCTCGTGCGCGGAGACAGGTTGCACACGCCGCCGGCCGCAACTGTCCTCGAGGGCATCACCCGCGACACGATCATCACCCTCGCCCGCGAATTCTCTATCGAGATCGTCGAGGCTCCCATCTCCCGCGACCAGCTCTACATCGCGGACGAAGTCTTCGTTTGCGGCACCGCCGCCGAGGTAATTGCCCTGCGCGAAATCGATTACCGCACCATCGGGTCCGGCCGCACCGGCCCGGTGGCGCGGCGCTTCCAGCAGGCCTATGCCGACGTAACGCACGGGCGTCATGCCCTCTCGCGCGGCTGGCTCGACTACGTGTCCGCGCCGGTTGCCCGCCCCATTTCTGCCACCGCCTGACGTGCACTTCTTCGCCGGTTCTGCGTTACGATAGCAGCCGCCAAAATCGTGCGCATGCTCACATGGCGACCACCCCATCTGCCGGCGACTCCGCTCCCGATCTTGGCTACACCACCGCTTCCGGTGAGTCGCGTCGGCTTTCCGACCTCTGGACCGACGGCCCCGCGCTCGTTCTTTGGCTGCGCCATTTTGGTTGACCGTTCTATTCAGAAACCCTTGCGCAGTTGCGCGAGACGCTCCCTCAGTTCACCGAACGCGGCATCCGTGTGAGCTGCGTGGTGCAGGGAACTGCCCCCGAAATGGCCCGCTTCTGCGGCCGCCACGGCGTCGAAGCCATCTGCATACCCGATCCCGAGCGCCAAAGCTACCGCGCCATGGGCCTCGAGCGCACCAACTGGTGGAGCATCCTGTTTCCCTCGACCGAGGGCAAGCGCCGGCGCGCCCTGGCCAAGGCAGCCGGATGCTCCATCAGCATCGAAGGCAGTCTCCAAAAACACAGCGATGTGCTGCAATTGCCCGGCGCTGCTCTGGTCGCTCGTGGCGGGAGAATCCTCTGGATCCATCGCGGCAGCACTCCCTCAGATCTCCCGGCTCCAGCCGAACTCCTGTCCGCCGTTTCCGCCAGGCTCGCAAGCAAATGCTGAAAGATGTCCATGGGAACCCGTTGCCCGCCGTGCGGCGTACTGCTCCGCCGGCAAAGAGTCCTGAGCCCACTCGCCGAGGCATCGAGCAGCGACACTGGGTGAAGTTTTTTGTCACTGGCCTATTCATGACCACCTACGGCTCGTTCGAGTTCCTGGCGCACAAACCGGAAATCTCCAACATCTTCAATGACCCTGTGTTTGCGGCTTATTGGGTGCTGTTTGGCATCTTCGTCATCTTCGTCGGGTTCTTAGTGCGGACCTGGGGAACTCGCTAACCACCAATAACTCGCTGAAGCATAAGTACTTACATGGAAGCGTCCGAAAATATTAAATATCTTAATCTTGTGATTGACTTTGCCTACTTTCAGTGTTATCTTTATCGCGTTTAGTGATACCAATATGGATTTATCTAAGGCACTCTGCCCGGAATGTCATGAACCCTTGAAGGTTGGCCGCATGGTCTGCCCGACCTGCAATCTGACCATCGAAGGCGATTTTGAAGTCTCCGCTCTCGGCAAGCTCAGCCCGGAGGATCAGGTTTTCGTGATCGCCTTTGTGCGCCATCACGGTTCCCTGAAGAAAATGGAGAGTCTGTTCGGCATTAGCTACCCGACCGTCAAGAATCGCCTCAACGCCATTTCCGCAAGACTCGACAAGAACTTCGATGCGCCTTCGCCGAATCTCTACGTTCTCGAACAGTTGTCGCGCGGCGAATTGACCATGGCCGAGGCTCTCGAACGGCTTTCAGAAAGCAAGGAAGGAGAAAAATAGCCATGTCTGCGGAAACCAAGCAGGTTCTCGAAATGTTGAAAGACGGCAAAATCACCACGGAAGACGCGGAAAAGCTCCTCGACAAACTGGCCGCCGCTCCCTCCAGCCCATCCGGTTCGGCGCCGAGTGGTTCCACGGCCGGCGGACAGCAGGCTGCCGGCTCAGCCTGTGGAGGACGAAAGCAGCAGTACCTTCGCATTCAAGTCGAGCGACCCGGGCGCGAGAACGTGAACATGCGCGTCCCCCTCTCGCTCGCCCGTGCTGGCAGTTGGATGGCCCTGATCCCGCCGCGGGTAAACGAACGGCTCGTGGAGCAGGGAATTGACCTTTCGAAATTTGCCGAATTGAAGGCCGAACAGCTCGCGGAAGCCCTTGAAAACACGAACATTGACATCGACCGGGGGAACGGAAAGAAAGTGCGGATTTTCTGCGAATAAGCAGCTCCGTCGCGATATTCCGGGCGCTTCGCAACCGTAGAGTAACCTTGGAGGCCCCGAGCAGTTGTAATGTAGAATGGTGAATTCCGGCTTGAACTCCCATGCCTGCTGAGAAGCAATTACTCGAAGAACTGCGCATCGAGCGCAAGGCCCCCCCTCGCCGCTCGCCCTGGCGCATTGCGATTGCTCTCGTGATCCCTGCCGTGCTGCTGATTCTGACCGCAGGCTTCTTCTGGCTGAAGGCCGCGCGCGCGCCCGAAGTTACCGTGGCGGTCGTTCGCGAAGAAAGCGCCGGTGGCGCCGCCACCGTGCTCAACGCCTCCGGTTACGTCACTCCGCGGCTTCGCGCCACTGTCTCCTCGAAGATCACCGGAAAAGTCACGGAAGTGCTGATCGAGGAAGGGAAGACGGTGACGGAAGGCCAGGTCGTCGGCCGTCTGGACGATTCCAACGCCAGGCGCGACCTGGACCTCGCCGAAGCCCAACTCGGCTCGTCGCGCAAGGCGATGGCCGAAACGGAAGCCCGCCTGAAGCTCGCCAACATTACGCTCCAGCGCATGCGCACGCTGGTCAAGGAAGGCGTGGAGAGCCAGTCCATCCTGGATTCTGCAGAGGCCGATGCCGATGCGCTTACGGCTCACCTCAATCAGCAGCGCGAAGACGTCTCCGTCGCCGTCCAGAACGTGGCGGTCAAAAAACAAAACGTCGAAGACACCATCATCCGCGCGCCCTTCTCCGGTGTGGTCACCACCAAAGACGCGCAGCCGGGCGAAATGATCTCGCCCGTTTCCGCAGGCGGCGGATTCACGCGCACCGGGATCTGCACGGTGGTGGATATGAAATCGCTCGAAATCCAGGTGGACGTCAACGAAAGCTATATTTCGCGCGTTTCGCCGGGCCAGGCCGTGCAAGCCACGTTGGATGCCTATCCCGACTGGCAGATCCCAGCACACGTAATCCTCGCCGTGCCCACCGCCGACCGCCAAAAGGCCACCGTGCAGGTGCGCATCAAATTCGACAAGCTCGACCCGCGGATTCTTCCGGACATGGGCGTTAAAGTCGCCTTCCTCGAAAAAGAAGCTCCGCGCACAGCCGATAACAGGCCGCGGCTGCTCGTCCCCAAAGCAGCCGTGCGCCACGAGGGCGATGGGGATTACGTATATCTCGTGCAGCAGGACAAGCTGGAACGCCGGGCGGTGAAAGTAATCGGTACGTCGGGCGCGGAACTGGAGATCACCGGAGTTGCCCGCGGCGAGCGCGTGGTTCTCGAGGGCCCGCCGGGGCTCGCCGCCGGCAGCAGGGTGACGGTCCGGTAGGGCAGGCATTCTTGCCTGCCCCACGCGCTTCGACGGTCGCGTCACGAACGCCGCGACTGCGAGGCAGTTCTGAATTTTGTTACATATCGGGGAACGGGGGAAAGAGAATCATGTCGCCAGCCACCATCAGCCAGTCACAGGAACCAGCCTCCGGGGCGGAGACTGCGGGCGCGCTTGTGCGCGTCCGCGACGTTCACAAGGTCTACACGCGCGGCAGCGAGCGCATTGACGTCCTTCAGGGAGTGGATCTGGAAGTCCCACGTGGCGATTTTGTCGCGCTGATGGGCCCCTCCGGCTCCGGCAAGACCACGTTGCTGAACCTTCTGGCCGGCCTCGACCGTCCCAGCGGCGGCGCGGTTCAGGTCGGTGACGTCCGCATCGACAAGATGGGTGAGGGCGAACTGGCCCGGTGGCGTTCGCGCCACGTGGGCTTTGTCTTCCAGCTTTACAATCTCCTTCCCACGCTCACCGCGGAGCGCAACGTGGAGTTGCCGCTGCTGCTCACGCCGCTCTCCAGCAGCGATCGCAAGCGCCACGTGGCCGCTGCGCTCAAAATCGTCGGACTCGACGACCGCGGCAAGCATTACCCCCGGCAGCTCTCGGGCGGTCAGGAACAGCGCGTGGCCATTGCCCGCGCCATCGTGGGGGATCCCACGCTGCTTCTCTGCGACGAGCCCACCGGCGACCTGGACCGCAAGTCGGAAGAGGAAATCCTCGACCTGCTCCAGGCGCTGAACCGTGAACATGGCAAGACCATCGTCATGGTCACCCACAACGCCCATGCCGCAGCGCGCGCGCGCCGCATCGTGTACTTGAACAAAGGCCAGTTGCAGTCGGAGAACATCCAATGAAGTTCCTGCCGCTCATCTGGAGCAACCTGCGCCGCAAGCGCGTGCGCACCACCTTCACCCTTCTCTCTATCCTGGTGGCCTTTCTCTTGTTCGGCTATCTGGGGGCTGTAAGCAATGCGTTCGACATCGGCGTTCAGATCGCGGGCGTGGACCGGCTCGTGCTCACCCACAAGGTCTCCATCATTCTGCCACTGCCGCTCAGCTATCTGGAACGCATCGAGCAGGTGCCCGGCGTCAAGGAGGTGGCTCACGCCTCCTGGTTCGGCGGCATCTACCAGGATCCCAAGAACTTTTTCGCTCAGATGGCAGTGGACCCGGAGCGCTACCTCAGTCTCTACCCCGAATTCCAGCTTCCCGAGGATCAGAAGAAGGCCTGGTTGGCGGACCGCACCGGCGCGATTTGCGGAAAGTATCTGGCCGATCGTTTCCACTGGAAAATCGGCGACCGCATCCCGCTGACCGCTGCCGTGTGGCAGAAGAAGGATGGATCGATCTCCTGGGAGTTTACGCTCGACGGGATTTATACCGGCGCGACGCCCTCCACAGACACCACGCAATTCCTGTTTCACTACAAATATCTCGACGAAGCCCGGGTGCGCCGGAAGGGCATGGTGGGCTGGTACATCATTCGCATCGACCATCCCGACCAGGCCCCGCAGATCGCGGACAAGATCGACGCGCTGTTTGCCAACTCCGACAACGAAACGAAGACGTCCACCGAAAAGGCGTTCATGCAGGGATTCGCCAAACAGGTGGGCAATATCGGCGCCATCATCACCGCCATCCTCACCGTCGTGTTCTTCATCATTCTTCTGGTTGCCGGGAACACCATGATGCAGTCCGTTCGCGAGCGCGTCACGGAGCTGGCCGTACTCAAGACCGTGGGCTTTCCCAACGGCCTGATCCTTACGCTCGTCCTTTGCGAGTCACTCGTGCTGGCCATCGTCGGCGGCAGTCTCGGTCTCGGCCTGGCCTGGCTTCTGATTAGCCGTGGCGATCCCACCGGGGGCGCACTTCCCATCTTCTACCTCCCTGGCGAAAGCGCCGTATTGGGGGTGGTCTTCATCCTCTTGCTCGGCGGGGCTACGGGAACTCTGCCCGCGCTGCAGGCCATGCGTTTACAGGTGGTGCAGTCTCTCCGCCGCGGGTAGCGCGAAGCTCGGAGCACAGGAAGACACACAATGCAGAGAATCGCTAACTGGTTCGTTCAGGTCTTCGCCGTCGGCGTGCTGAATCTGCGCACGCTGCCGCAGCGCTTCGGCTCTTCCGCCGCCACGGTGGTGGGTGTCGCCGGCGTCGTCACCGTCTTCGTCGCTGTGCTTTCCATTGCCGAAGGCTTCCGCGCTACCCTTGCGCAGACTGGCTCGCCCGAAACTGCGCTCGTCCTGCGCACCGGCGCCGACACCGAGATGATGAGCCTCGTCTCTCAGGAAGATTCGCGCATCATCCAGGACGCACCCGGGATTGGCCGCGGCCAGTTGGGCGCCCAAGCTTCGCCGGAAATGCTGGTGCTCGTCGACGTGCCCATGGTGTCCACGGGAACGGACGCCAATGTGGCTCTCCGCGGCGTCACTCCCGTGGCCTTCGAAGTTCGCAAACAACTGAAGATTCTCAGTGGACGCAATTTCGTCCCGGGACGCAATGAAATTATTGTCGGCCGCGCTGCCGCCGGCCAATTCGCGGGACTCCAGGTGGGCGACGTTAAGCGCTGGGGAAAAACGGATTGGACGGTGGTCGGCCAATTCACCGACGGCGGCTCCGTCGCCGAGTCGGAGATCTGGGCCGACCTGAACGTGCTCCAAGGCGCTTATAACCGCGGCACCATCGTCTCCGATGTCTACGCGCGCCTGGCCTCAGCGGACGAATTCGATAAGTTCAAGGCCGCGCTCACCACCGACCCGCGCCTGAGCGTGCGCGTCGTGCGCGAAACCGAATATTTTGCCGAGCAATCCATCTTTCTCACCAACCTCGTCACCCGCCTCGGCTATCTGATCGCCGCGATGATGGGTGTGGGCGCCGTCTTCGGCGCCATCAATACGATGTACTCCGCCGTCGCCGCGCGCACGCGCGAGATTGCCACGCTTCGCGCCCTCGGATTCGGCGGTGGGCCCGTGGTCATCAGCGTTATCGTCGAGTCCATCCTGCTCGCCTTCGCGGGAGGGCTCGTCGGCGGCGTCATCGCCTATATCGTTTTCAATGGTTATCGCGCTTCCACCATCAACTGGCAGAGCTTCAGCCAGGTCGCGTTCGCTTTTCGCGTCACTCCTCTCTTGCTGGTTCAGGGATTCTTCTACTCGGTGCTTATCGGGCTGGTCGGCGGCCTGTTCCCGGCCGTCCGTGCCGCGCGCACTTCTGTCGCCGCCGCGTTGCGGGAATTGTAATCGCCTCTACCTCAATTGGAACGTCACCATCACGATGCTGGAGCTGGCGGTTGGCCGGTCGCCCAGCAGCGCGGGCTCGTATTTCCATTTTGCTACGGCGGCGGTAGCCGCGGCTCGAAGCGCCTGCGGGCCGGAGAGCACCTTCGATTCGGTAACATTTCCGGAAGCGTCGATCTGTATCTCCATCACCACATTCCCCTGGATTTGCGCCTGTTTTGCCGCCGGTGGATAGATTGGCCGTACCGTCGTCACCAGACGAGCGGGCGTCAACGTTGGTGCGGGTTTTTCCGGATTTGCCGGCGGTTCTTCCTGTGGCGGCGGCGGTGGCGCCGGGCGCGCTGCTCCCAGCAGTCCCTCTGCTTTGCCTGGTATTCCCGCGGCCGGTTCTTCGCCGGCATTCGCGGAAAGTTCGGGCGCGTCGTCCGCCGTCTTGGTTGCGCCCTTCGCCGGCATGGTCATGCCGCCCACCAGCACGACTCGCTGCTTCGGCACATCCACGGTTTCGATCTCGGGTTCGGGCGCGGTCACCACGACCACACTCGACGCTTCTTCGCCATTGAGCGTGCCGGCCGGGACTGCCGCGAGGCCCGCTCCTGGCGTACCATCTCCGGGCGATGGCAGCGCGGACTCAAGATCACTCGACGCCGCCTCTTCCGGAGGAGAAAAGAAGAGGTAGCCCAGAATCATCGTGCACAGCCCCAATACTGCTGTGGCCACCAGCCGTCTCCGCTTGGCTCGCGGCGCGAGCGTGAAGAGCGGCTCCCCACTCATTAGCCGGGGCACAGCCTCGGCCTCTACGAACTCAGACGGAGGACCCTCCAGCGGATCCGTCACCGGCTCGCATACGGGAACGCACTCCATTGGCCGCAGCGCAAAAAACGGTGCAGGCGAGGGCCGCTGGTCGGTTTCTTCCAGTGGAATCGGACGGCTCGTGATCGTCGTCACCGCGCTTTCCAGCGCTGGAGCAGTTTCGACAGCTCCCGCATTTGCCGCTCCGATGCAGGCCGCAGCCGCCAGCGCCTTCGCCGGGCCCGGCACAGGCCCCTCGGCACGCTCGTTCGTCTGTGTCTCTGCGGAGATCTGCCCCGCAAAGGCCGCGACCGCGCTCACCGCTCCGGCCGCGTCCCTGGGAAACGAAATCCCCCAGAAATCCGGAATGTCGTGTGTGAATTCGATCTCGACGTAATTCACGTCCGGAGTGGCTCGGAGATTGGTCACACAGCAATGGGCGTACCTGTGCGTTCGCTTGTTGATCACCATCAGTTCCTGCCCGCGCATCACCGGCGCGGTTAGCAGGATCACCGCCCCTCGCGCGAAGAGCAGCATCGTCGCCGTGTCTTCTTCAAATCGCTCGCCCAGCCGGCCTCCGCCATTGGGATCGTCGGCCGCACGGTGTCCCATCGCCCGGATCGGCACCTCCAGGCTCGAGGCTTCGATTTCCTTGCTATCGTTCCAAACCTCGGAGAACGGATTCCCGGAAAGTTCCTGCGCCGGTCTGATGGGTACCACACTGGATTTTGCGTGTGCACTCATTGGCTTCCTCGGCCCACCCGCCGCGGAGTGAAGGCTCCCCGGGAAACACTATGAAACTTGGTTTTTACGGCCTGAGTGTTCGGGATTCAAGAGTACCGGCGGACCTGACCGCAAGGGCAATGTTGTAACTGGCCTTTTGCGGGAGGAGACGAGAGGCGGAATCGTGCGGCAAAATTCCCTGAAAAACAGTCAGACGGCCCAAACAGCGCTGCTTCCTGCAGGCGCGAAAAGCTCAGATCTGAGTTTTTGGCTCGGCTCGCGGCGTGCGCTTCACGCCGATCCACTCCAGAATCTCTCTCGCCGCCCAGATTGGCCCCACGAGGAAGTAAACGGGCCCCTGGAAAAACGCAGGATTGTTGCCTTCAATGCGATGGCCCACGAACAGCATCACCCAGCCCCCCGCAAAGAACGCCAGCCCCCATCGCCAGGCGAGGAAAAACAGGATCAGACCCGCGAAAATGCAGGGAATTCCGACGGCGTGGTGTACCCGATTGGCCATGTTGTGGTGCTCGTGTTCGTATTTTTCCAAGAAGGGATCAATGTTGGCCATCGCGCGCGCCTCGTTTGTCCATCTCTACCCTGACAGTCAGGCGAGTGCAACCGGGTCGTCAGTGCTGGCGCCGCGAATCTATTCCGACGGCGTCGCAGGGGTTACGGCCCGTGCCCCGCGGCCCTTTACCAGCAGGTAGAGTACAGGAATGAAGATCAGGTTCAGCGTGGTGGCCGCCAGCATTCCGCCCAGCACCGTGGTGCCCACGGAATGCCGCCCTTCGCGCCCCGCACCCTCCGCAAACACAAGCGGCAGCACGCCGAGAATGAACGCGAGCGACGTCATCAGAATAGGCCGCAGCCGGATGCGCGCCGCTTCGATGGTCGCTTCGACGATCGGCATGCCCTTTTCGCGCAACTGCTCCGCGAACTCCACAATTAAAATCGCATTCTTTGTCGATAGCCCCACGAGCATCACCAATCCAATCTGGCAGTAAATGTCGTTGGACAGACCGCGCGCCGCCTGCGCCACGAGCGCGCCCAGCACCGCTGCCGGCACGGCCAGCATCACGATGAACGGCAGCGTGAAGCTCTCGTACTGCGCCGCCAGCGTCAGGTACACCACCAGCGCGCCCAGCCCGAACAGCAGCGCCACGGTGCTGCCCGATTCGATTTCCTCGAGCGACAGCCCGGTCCATTCATACCCGAAGCTGGGTGGCAGTGTTCGCTTTGCCAGCGCCTCCATCTCATGGATGGCCTCGCCGGTGCTGTGTCCCGGCAGCGCCCCCCCGTCAATTTCCGTCGCGCGGAACAGGTTGTAATGGCTGATCACCTGCGCGCTCGTCGACTGCCGCACGTGTACGAGATTCTCCAGCGGCACCATCGCCCCGCGGTCCGTGCGCACGTAATACTGGCCGATGTCTCGTGGCTGCGAGCGGAATGCGCGGTCGGCCTGCACATACACGCGATACGCGCGGTTGTTGAAGTCAAAATCGTTCACGTACACGGAACCCATGTACACGGAAAGCGCCTCGTTGATCTGTGTGAGTGGCACGCCTAATGTGCGGGCCTTTTCGCGGTCCAGGGTCACCTGGTATTGCGGGTCGTTGGCCGTAAACGTGCTAAACAGCCCGCCCACGGTCTTGCTCTCGTTTCCCGCCTGCGACAGGTTTTGCACCACCTCCGCGAGCGATTCCACGGTGCCGCCCCCGCGGTCTTCCACCACAAACTGGAAGCCGCCGTAGTTGCTCAGTCCCTCGATGGGAGGCGGAGAGAACGGCACAGTGATCGCCCCGGCGATCTGCGAGAGCGGGCGGCGTAGCCGCTCCACCACTGCCGCCACTGAATGCTCCTCGCCCGGCCGGTCGGCGATCTCCTTCAGGCTCGCGTAAATGATTCCGAAATTCGGCGCCCTCGACGAAGCCCCGAAGCCCGAGATGGCGAAATTGCCGTCCACCTCCGGGACCTTCGCAATCACAGCCGCCGCCTGGTCCGCGATCGTTCCCGTGTATTCCAGCGAGGCTCCGGGCGGCGCCTGGATCACCACCATCATGTAGCCCTGGTCTTCGTCGGGCACAAATGCCTGCGGCACGCGCTGGAAAACCGCGTAGCCGCCGAACGCGCAGCCGAGAAACACGGCGAACACAGCCAGCCGGTGCCGCAACGCAAACCCCACCGCCGCCTGATACCCCCTCGTGATTCCTTCTACTCCCCGGTTGAACAGCCGGAAAAACCACCCGTGCGCTTCGCCGCGTCCCAACAGCAGCGCCGCGAGCGCGGGAGAAAGCGTGAGCGCATTGAACGCGGAGATGGCCACGGAAAAGGCGATGGTCAGCGCGAACTGCCGGAACAGGATCCCCGTGGTGCCGGGAAACAGGGCCACAGGAACGAACACCGCAATCAGCACCAGCGAGGTGGCCACCACTGCTCCCGCCACTTCCCCCATGGCTTCCGAAGCGGCACGGTGCGCGTCGCCCTGCCCCTCGCGGATATGGCGTTCCACGTTTTCGATCACCACGATGGCGTCGTCCACCACCAGCCCCGTCGCCAGAGTCAGGCCAAACAGCGTCAGCGTGTTGATCGAAAATCCCAGCAGCTTCACAAACGCGAACGTGCCCACCAGCGACACCGGAATCGTCACCGCCGGGATCAGCGTGCTCCGCCACTCCTGTAGAAACACGAAGATCACCAGCAGCACCAGCGCAATCGCCTGCAGCAGCGTGCGCAGCACATCGCGAATGGATTCGGAAACCACTGTGGTGGTATCGAATGCAATCGCGTACTTCAAACCGGGAGGAAACCTCTTCGCCAGTCGGGCCAGTTCCGCCTTCGCTCGTTTGTCCACTTCGAGCGCGTTGGCCGTAGGCAGTTGCGTGATTCCCACGCCCACCGTCTCGTAGCCGTCAAACCGTAACTTTGAGCTGTAATCCTCCGCGCCCAGTTCGGCCCGCCCCACGTCCCTCAGCCGCACCAGTGTCCCGTCCGCGTTCGATTTCAGCACGATGTTCTCGAACTCGGCCGGCTCGGTCATCCGGCCCAGCGCGCGCACGCTGATCTGGAAGGCCTGGTTCCCGCCGGCGGGCGGCTGGCCCAACTGGCCCGCGGCCACGTTCACGTTCTGTTCTTCCAGCGCGTTCACCACGTCCGCCGCCGTCAGCCCGCGCCCGGCCAGCCGCAGCGGGTCGAGCCATAGGCGCATAGCGTATTTGCGTTCCCCGAAAATAAACACGTCCGCGACACCCGGAATGCGCTTCAGCGCGTCGCGCACATACACGTCCAGGTAGTTGGAGATGAACAGGGGATCGTATTCGCCGTGCAGCGTGTAGAAGCCCGCGCCCAAAATCCAGCCTGCGGCGCTTTTCGACACGATGATGCCCGTGTTCTTCACCTCGTTGGGCAGCCGCCCAATTACGCCGTTGATGCGGTTCTGCACGTCCACCGCGGCGAGGTCAATGTCGCGGTTCACGTCGAAGGTGGCAACGATGTTACTCGATCCGTCATTGCCGCTCGTCGAGGTCATGTACTTCATCCCCGGCGACCCGTTGATGGCCTGTTCCAGAATTGTCGTGACCGCGCTCTCCACCGTCTGCGCGTTCGCCCCGTTGTAAACCGACGACACGCTCACCTGCGGCGGCGATAGGTTTGGATACTGCGCGATTGGAAGTGTGGGGATCGCCGCCGCACCCGCCAGGATGATTAGCAGCGCACACACCGTGGCAAAGATGGGCCGCCGGATAAAGAAGTCAACGAACATGTGGGATCGAGCCCCTCAGGGTTTTGCCGGCTCGGCCGGCGCTTCGACCACTGCTGTGCCGTCCGCCAGCGCCTGCGCTCCGGATACGATCAGTCTGTCTCCCGGCTTCACGCCCTCGAGGACCGTGTAATCGTTCCCATACACTTCGCCCACGTGGATCAGCCGCTGCCGCGCCACCAGGCCTTTTCCCTCATTGACGGCCACGAACGCAAAGTACTGCCCGTTGATACGCGTCACCGCGACCACCGGCACCACTGGCCCCTGATGCTGGCTCCAGGTAAGCCGCGCTCGCGTCACTTCCGCCGTGCGCAATTGCCCTTTGCGGTTGTCCACCGCCGCCTTCACCAGGATCGACTGTGTATCGGCATTTACCTGCGGAGAAAGAAATGTAATCTGCGTCTTTGCCAGCACGTTTCCCGAGCCGTCCAGCAGTTCCACCGGCAGACCCGCACGCAGCTCTTTCGACCGCTCGACCGGCACATTGATGTAGGCCTCAAGCGCGCCCGGCTGATCCACCGTCGTCAGAACGCTTGCCACCGTCACGCGGTCGCCCACGCGCACCGGGATGTCGCCCACAATTCCGTTCATGGGAGACGTCACCTGGTAGTAGTGCAACTCCACGCGCTGCTCGCGTACCTGCGCGTCCAGCGAATCCAAGTCCGCCTTCGCCGTTTCCTGCGCCGTTTTCGCGGTATCCAGGTCCTGTTTGCTGATCACGCCCGCCGCGTACAATTTCTCCGCGCGTTCGTGCTGGATCTGCGCCAGGCGCAAGGCCGCTTCTTTCGACGCGCGCGTTGCCTCCTGGCTGCCCACGGTTGCTTCCTGCTTTCGCGGATCGATCTGCATCAGCGGCTCGCCCGCTTTCACCGAATCGCCCGAAGCCACAAAAATCTTCGTCACCTGGCCTTCCACCTGCGGATTGATGTTTGCCGAGTGGCGCGAGCGCAGCTGTGCCAGGTATTCCGTCGTCTGCGGCACGGAGGCAGCCTGCGCTACCACGAGTTTCACGGACATTGGCGCTTGCGCGGACGCATCACTTCCCTCCACTTTGCGCGAACACCCCGCCCCAGCCATTGCGACCGCGGCCAGTGCCGCCGCGTACGCGAGCCTTCCCCCCGTCCACCGGATTCCCATACACATCATTGTATCGTTTTACGTTCCGAAATTCGGATGCTTTCATCCCGCCGGCAGGTAGGATGTGGTTCCGAGGAGTTTGGTTCCCGCAAGAATTGCCGCAGGCCTGTGCGTCCCCCAACTAGCCCTGTGGATGGTCCCTCAAATAGGCCCTGGCTCTTCGGATTCCGTCGTTCGCGGTATCCGCGAACGCATTCCATTTGTCCACCCACGCGTTATAGGCGTCGTCATCGTCCGGACGCTCTTTGGCACGAAAGTATGCATGGATCATGTCCTGTTTGGTCTCAAACAGCCGTGATTCCCAGTCCGCGCGGTCTGGGAACGGCGTGTCGGGCGGAAGGTTTGCGCCTCGGAGCATGGCACGTGCCGTGTCTACACGGCCGAGGTCGTACAACTCGGAGACTTCCTGGTCGGACAGCACGCGCTTCTTGCTGGTGGTCGCGCTGTTCGCGGACGAACCCGAATTCCCGGCCTGCGCGCCCGCTGCGGGCGTCGACGGCGCCTCCTGTTTCAGCGTCTTGACCTCGCCGTCCGGAGCATGCGCCACGTCGTCGTCCGTGTACGCACGCTTCTGTCCTGCCGCATGGGCTTTCCCCTGCTGGCGCAGTGCCCGTGCAGCATCGCCCAGCGACTGCGGCTTGTCCGAACTGCCCGCCGAATTCTCTGCGGGCTTCGCAGTTGCGCCGGTGAGGTCCAGCGGCGGCGTTTCCTCCGCATTCAGCGACTTCGTCCGCTCCAGATCCACATCCGCGAGCGCCACCGGCACTTCGTTCCCCGCCGCATCGGTGTAGATCACCCTCCCGCTCTCCACACGATATTCTTGGAATTCCGCCACGCTGCCGTTTTTCATTGCCAGTTGGTAGGCGAACACGGAACCGCAAACGAGTAGGCTGAACGGAGCAACCAGGCTGAACTTCCAGCAACTCTTCATGGGCGCCTCCTGCGGCAGACTGATTAAGCGTCTTTGCGTCTGAGAGCTTCTTCGCCCTCTTCCGCTTTTTCTCTGCCTTTGAAATCCCTCCTTGCTCAAGCTGTGCCCGTGTGGGCTATCCTCGCAAAGAGCACGCCGCCGTCCCAACCCTGGGGTGCATCCTCGCACTTGCATAGCGGCAAACAAAGCACTTACAGGCGTGACGGACTTGCAGATGGGGAAAAATTCTCTTCAAGGGGAAGAAATCTCCCTTAAGCAAGGAGATTCATTACCTTCTTCAGACGGGACGATGTGATTGGTAGCGCTTTGGGTCAGCAAGCCCTGCGGTCCTGCCGCGACGAGGGAGAGGCGAACGGTGTTCGAAAAACCGGATGCTGAAACCCTCTCGCGCTGTCGTCCCTCCGCCGGCGAGCTATAGTTCCCGCCGGCCTTCCATGGCCTTCGACATGGTGACCTCATCCGCGTACTCGAGGTCGCTTCCCACCGGAATACCCATGCCGATGCGCGTCACCCGCACGCCGAGCGGTTTGATCAGCTTCGAGAGGTACACGGCCGTGGCTTCGCCTTCCGTCGTCGGGTTCGTGGCGATGATGATTTCTTCCACCGTACCCTTCTTCAGCCGTTCCAGCAGGCTCTTGATTTTCAACTGGTCCGGGCCCACGCCATTCAGCGGCGAAAGCGTCCCGCCCAGCACGTGGTACAGGCCGTTGTACCCGCGCGTCTTTTCGATCGGCACGATGTTGTGCGGCTCTTCCACCACGCAGATGCACTTCTGCACCCGCGCCGGATTCCGGCAGTACAGGCACGGGTCCGTGTCCGTCACGTTGTTGCATACCGTGCATTCCCGCAGGTTGTTCTTCGCGTCCAGGATGGCCGCGGCCAGCGATTCCGACTCTTCGCGATCCGCCCGCAGCAGATGGAAGGCCAGCCGCTGCGCCGTCTTCTGCCCGATTCCGGGCAGGCGCTTCAATTGTTCCACCAGGTTGGCGATGGGTTCGGCGAAATCAGGCATGGAAAGTCACGCGCGGCGCCCGCCGCTCGATTCGTTTCTCTGAGTACCTTCGGAAATTTCGGTGCGCGGTTAGAACAGGCCGGGGATCTTCAATCCCGCCAGATTCGGCAGTCCGCCGGCCAGGCCCCGCAACTGGTTCTGCAGCTCTTCGTCCACGCGCCGGCTGGCATCGTTTACCGCGGCCAGGATCAGCTCGCCCAGCATCTCCGCATCCTTGCCCGCGAAGATCTCCGGATCGATCTTCACTTCCATCACCCGCTTCTGGCCGTCCATCTTCACGCTCACCATGCCGGCTCCGGACGTGGCTTCCACACGGATGTCCCGCACTTCCCGCTCCAGCCGCTCCTGGAGCTGACCGAACTGCGCCAGCATCTGCTGCAGAGCCTTTACTTCCATGGTCAGTCCTCGTCGCGGCGCCGCACGTCGCGGATTTCACCGCCGAAGCGCTCGAGCATCGCACGCACTACCGGATCCCGCTCGAACTTCGCGCGCAGCTCGTTCGCTGCCGCACGCCGCACCGGAGCTGTTGCCGTTCCCGGTGCAGACGCGTCCAGTTTAACACAGACCCGCAACGGCTGGCCTACCACCTGGCTCGCGATCGTGCGCAATCGCTCCATCGCGTCGCGTGTCGTCTCCAGCATCTCCGCCAGCGCGCTCCGGTCGCGCGGAAAATACACGCGCATCTCGCTCCCGTCCAGCTCCCACCGCGTCACCTGCTCTACCAGTGTCGCCAGCATCTTCGTCTGCCCACGCACCGCTGCCAGAATCGATTCCACCTGCATCGCTTCGATTCCCTGCAGTGTGCCCGCGCTCCGCGCGATTGTGCCCAGGCTCGTTGCCGGCACTGGGCCAGCGGGCGCGCTCACCGTCCGCGCGCTCGTTCCTCCAGGCGCCACATCCAGTCGCGCGATTCGTTCCTTCGCCGCCGCCGGAGCCCGTGCCCCGCCAGACGCGGGCGCCATAGCTCCTGTGGGCCCGCCGGCCGCTCCGGCGGGCGCTGCAGTTGTGCGCGTGGGGCCGGCGCTCGCCGGTTCCGTTCCCGCCGCGGCTGCCAAGGCCTGTTCCAGTGGCGCCAGCCGCATCGCATTCACCATGCGCAGCAGCCCCAGCTCCAGGTGCAGAGGCGGATCCGGTTTTTTCCGCAGGTCGTAGTCCGTCTCCAGCAGGATGGAAAAAAATCGCGTCAGATCCTCTTCGCTGAACTGCGCCGCACGTTCGCGGATTCGCGCCCGCTCGTCCTCGGGCGCCGCCACCAGATCCGATTCCGCTCCCGCCACGCGCGCCACCAGCAGATTCCTCACGTGGCGCACCGCCTCGCGCACAAAATGCTGCAGGTGCCGCCCCTCCGCCACCAGCCGGTGAGCCAGTCCGAGCGCGCGCTCCGCGGAATGCTCCGCAATCGCGCCCATCATCTCGTCCAGCACTTCTTCCGGCACCACTCCCAGCAGCTCGCGAACCTGTTCACCCGCGATCCGGTTGCCGCAGTACGCGATGGCCTGCTCCGTCAGCGACAGCGCATCCCGCACGCTGCCCTCTGCCGCCCGCGCAATCACCGCGATCCCTACCGGGTCGATCTCCAGCTTTTCCTTTTTCGCGATCCCTTCCAGCGCCGCTACGAGCTCCTGGAACGAAAGCGACCGGAAGTGGAAATGCTGCGAGCGCGACCGGATCGTGTCCGGCAAATCCTCCGGCTGCGTCGTCGCCAGGATGAACAGCACGTGCTCCGGCGGCTCCTCGAGCGTCTTCAGCAGCGCATTCGATGCTTCGTCGGTCAACTGGTGTGCTTCGTCGAGGATTACCACGCGGTAGCGCCCGCCTGCCGACGCGTAGCGCACCATCTCGCGCAGTTCGCGGATCTGGTCGATTCCCCGGTTGCTCGCCGCGTCGATTTCCATCACGTCCAGCGAGCTGCCCGCGGTTATCTCGCGGCAGAACCGGCACTCGTTACATGGCTCTGGCGTCGGGCCCTTTTCGCAATTCAGCGCTTTCGCCAGAATGCGCGCGGTCGTGGTTTTCCCCACGCCCCGCTGGCCCGAAAAAATGTACGCGGGCGGAATTCGCCCCGCACGGATTGCGTTCGCCAGCGTCCGTGTAATGTGCTGCTGCCCCGCGATTTCTTCGAATCGCTGCGGCCGCCACTTCCGCGCAATCACCTGGTAGCTCATTCCGCCATTCCCACTCGCTCTCGCCCTTCTTCCGTTCGGGTTGCCATGGTCAGTCCCGAGGCTTCGGGATTTCTGACCGTGGGCTCTTCCGCTCTCCGCCCCGGCTCCCCGCACACCATTCGAGGAACTTCGGGATCTCTGCGGCACACAGAGCTGTCCCGCTACCGTTGCTCCCTTCCGGGCCTGGCGGGGTTTGCGGGGGCTTGTTGCACAGAGCCCGAAGTTCCACGATCGGGCTCGCAGGTCCCGCAGCATTGCGGCCCAGCGAGCGTCAACAGTGCCGAGTGTACCACGGGGATGCGCACCCCGCCCCCGCGCCGCACTCCTGGCTCGCTCGCCGCCTCTCGGCCTTCTGAAAACCCACCGTGCCCAGTTGGAAACCTCGCCCATATTTCTTCTCCCCGCCGCCCTCCCGCCCGGCTAATCTAATTCTCGGTTTCCTCCGAAACTCCACGCAGCGCCAGCGTTCG
>Ga0187803_10000188_pt1 | contig 25905 bp, 23 predicted proteins | sample NC_wetland_sal_i_2_FD_132425 | JGI IMG/M metagenome (GOLD analysis project Ga0187803, IMG submission 132425) | Wetland sediment microbial communities from Neuse River Estuary, North Carolina, USA - Control_3 | ecosystem: Environmental > Aquatic > Freshwater > Wetlands > Sediment | place: USA...
CAAGCTTTGTGTCAAAGTGTCGTTATCGCGTTTCCGCCGGAGCGGAAATCCCCTCACGCACCTACCGCCCTTCCTTGATATGCAGGTACGAACACTTCTTTCACAAACGTTTCAAATGAGGTCGCGGTGGTATTCTCCGCCGACCTCGGCTCCATTGCGGCCACAATTCCATTGTTGATCCCTTGAAACATTTCGATGAAGCTCGCGGCTGTTTTCACCGGCGTTCCCATCTGCACCAGCACCTGTTGCACCTGATCATAGGGAAACTGTGCGTAGCGGAGTTCCGCATTGTTCAGAACCTTGCCGAGGATTCCCGCGACCTCGTTCATGGTCAGGTCGCGTTCGCCGTGCAATTCGCGTGCTTGCTTTCCATTGAAATCGAGCTTCAGGAGCCGTTCCGCGGCGTACGCGCCGATGTCCCGCGTTGCAATCATCGGAATCTTTAGATCCGCTTTCAAAGCGCCGCCGAACAGACCCATCATCTGGATCATGCTGATCCCCGCCAGGTGATTCTCGAAAAAATAAGCTGGGCGCAGGTGCAACACGTTCAGCTTTTCCACGGTGTTCAATTTCAGTTCAGCAAAGTGCAACCCGAGAATCGGACCCGTGCCCGCCGGTGCATGTGCGCCATAGCTGCTCAAGTTGACCGCGTACTGCAAACCTGCGTTCTTCACCGCATCTGCAATTGCGTTACTTATCCGCTCCTGGTCGGCGCGATAATCCGGCGAAGTCATCCCAGGCGGGATCATCAAGAAGGCCGCTCGCACACCTTCGAACGCCCGGCTTAGCGCTTGTGAATCGCTGACATCGCCGACGAACGCCTCGGCGCCCTTCTGTACAAACGGTTGAAGCCTCGACATGCTGCGGCCGACCACGCGAACCTTCTCGCCTTTTTCGAGGAGGTTCTTCGTGATGATGGACCCGATGTTTCCTGTCGCACCCAGTACTGTATACATTGTTGACTCCCTCGACTGATTTCAATTTCCGATGTCTGAAGCAGACCGACCTGCTATCAGATCCCGGCACGCGCACCAGCGCCCGAGATTGATTCACATTCTTCAAAGCATGGGGATCTTCACGCCAGCCTTCTTCGCAAAGTCGATTGCTTCAGGATACCCCGCATCGACGTGACGAGCGATGCCCATTCCAGGGTCGTTCGTCAACACCCGTTCGATGCGCTTGGCCATCTCTTTGGTGCCATCGGCGCACGTTACCTGCCCGGCATGCTGCCAGTACCCGATTCCCACTCCTCCGCCGTTATGGATGGAGACCCAAGATGCTCCGCTGGCCGTATTTACCAAGGCATTCAGAAGCGCCCAGTCAGCTACCGCATCGGACCCGTCCTTCATCGCTTCGGTTTCGCGATACGGCGAAGCGACCGAGCCGCAATCCAGATGGTCCCGCCCAATCACGATCGGCGCCTTCAATTCGCCCTTGGCCACCAGGTCATTCATCGCCAGTCCGAATTTGTCGCGTTCGCCATATCCTAGCCAGCAAATCCGTGACGGCAGCCCCTGGAATTTCACCTTCTTTGCCGCCAGCGTGATCCACCGCCTCAGATGCGCGTTCTCCGGAAACATTTCCAGCACTAGCCGGTCGGTCCGCGCGATGTCGGAAGCCTCGCCGGAAAGTGCCGCCCACCGGAAGGGCCCCTTCCCCTCGCAGAAGAGAGGCCGGATGTACGCTGGGACAAACCCCGGAAAATCGTAGGCGTTTTTCACGCCCGCCTCGAAGGCAAACGTTCGAATATTGTTCCCGTAGTCGAAGGTCACCGCGCCCATTTTCTGCAAGTCCAGCATGCCTTGGACGTGTTCGCCCATGGCCGCAATCGAGCGCTTCCGGTATTCCTGCGGATTTCTCTTCCGAAGCTCCAGTGCTTGCTCGAGCGTCATCCCATTCGGCACGTAACCCCCGATAGGATCGTGCGCGCTTGTCTGGTCCGTCAAGAGATCCGGCACAACACCGCGTTTCGCCAGCTCTGGAATTAGGTCCGCGCAGTTTCCTACCAGTCCCACCGACGTTGTTTCGCGTTTGCGAACGGCATTCTTCAGGATCCGCAGCGCTTCATCCAGCGACGTCACCATCACATCGCAGTAGCCCGTCTTGACCCGTCGCTTGATCCGTTCTGGGTCCACGTCGATCCCCAGAAAGGCGGCGCCATTCATTGTCGCTGCCAGCGGTTGCGCTCCTCCCATTCCGCCCATGCCGCCCGTGACCACCAGCTTTCCGCTTAAGTCCCCGCCAAAATGCTTTTGTGCCGCGGATGCAAACGTTTCGTAAGTCCCTTGCAGAATGCCTTGCGTCCCGATGTAGATCCAGCTTCCCGCGGTCATTTGGCCAAACATCATCAATCCGGCGCGGTCGAGTTCGTTGAACTTTTCCCAATTATTCCACTGGCCCACCAGGTTGGAATTACATAGCAGCACACGCGGGGCATAATCGTGCGTGCGGAACACCGCCACCGGCTTGCCGGATTGCACCAGAAGCGTCTCGTCGGCCTCCAGGGCCCGCAACGATTTCACAATGGCATGGAAGCAGTCCCAATTTCGTGCCGCTTTTCCCGTTCCTCCGTAGACGACCAGGTCTTCCGGTTTCTCCGCCACGTCGGGATCCAGGTTGTTCAGCAACATGCGCAGCGCCGCTTCTTGCTGCCAGCCCTTGCAGGATAGCTCCGTCCCACGTGGCGCGCGAAACGGCCCGCGGCTCGTGGCTGGGTCATTTACTATGGGTATGGTCGCGCTCATATCCTTCATCTCCACCAACTCATCTTAGCGCAGCTTCACGTGCCCGGCTAAACCGTTGGTGCTCTTTATTGCGTTCACCCCGCGTTCGTCGAACGTTGCACCGTTTTTCCTTCTAGGGTACATTCGGAAAAAGCATGCACTATCCCACGCTCCCCTCTTGCTTTCTTCAAGCGGTTGATGAGCATCCGTCACCGCAGGCGCAGATGTTCCGCCGCGCCGACCGCTGGGAAACCATCTCATCCCAGGAATTTCTCCGCCGCGTGGCCGGCTTGGCGAATTGCTTGGTTGAACTGGGCGTAAAATCCGGAGACCGCGTCGGTCTGTTTGCACCAAATTGTCCGGAATGGCACACGGCTGATTTCGCCATCAGCGGCTCCGGCGCGATCACCGTTCCCGTTTACTTCAACGAGTCCCCTGATCGCACGCTCTATATCCTAAATCATTGCGGTGCGCAGGTTGTCTTCATCACCGGGATCCGCCAACTGGAGAAATTTCTCCAGGTGCGGGAACAGCTCGAGCATGTCCAACAGGTAATTGTCGCTGGAGCGGGCGACTCCATGCCTTCGGAATTCCTGCGCTACGAAACCCTCATCGCCACTGCCGGTGCCACGGAGATTGCCGCCTACCGACTACGCGCGGCGCAGGTTCTGCCGAGCCAACTCGCTTCCATCATCTACACCTCGGGCACAACGGGTGAACCCAAGGGCGTCATGCTCACCCATACCAATTTCAGCTCCAACGTGACGGACAGCTGCCGAGAGGTCCACATCCAGCCGGAAGCCGACCTCGCGGTCTCTTTTCTCCCCCTCGCCCACGTTTATGGCCGCATGCTGGACTACCTGTACCTATTTTCGGGATGCCCTGTAGCTTATGTGGACGTGGTCGAGAATGTCGCCCAGGCACTGCTGGAAGTACATCCCACTGTTCTTGCGGCAGTTCCGCGCTTTTTCGAGAAAATTTACGCGCGCCTGATGGAACAAGGCTCCAAAACCGCGGGTGTCAAACGCAGAATTTTCGATTTTGCAATCAAGACTGCAAGAGAGTCGGCCCCCTGGCGTTGCGGTGAGCAATCTGCCAGCTTGTCCGTAAGGCTGAAGTGGGCGATCGCTGACCGACTGGTTTATTCGAAAATTCGTACGGGCACCGGTGGACGCCTTCGCATTGTGATGTCTGGAGGCGCACCGCTCTCCAAGTCGCTGGGCGAATTCTTCTGGGCCATCGGCGTTCCCATTTATCAGGGCTATGGGCTTACGGAGACCTCTCCCGTCCTCACCAGCAACTACCCCAAGAACCGCGTCGGCAGTTCCGGCCGGCCGATCGACAATGTCCAGATTCGCATCGCCGCTGATGGCGAAATTCTCGCTAAGGGTCCCTGCGTCATGCAGGGTTACTACAAGTCACCGGAATCCACGGCAGAGGTATTGACGGAGGATGGCTGGTTCAAGACCGGCGATATCGGCTATCTCGACAAGGACAACTATCTCTTCATCACCGATCGCAAAAAAGATTTGCTCAAGACCGCTGCAGGCAAGTTTGTCGCCCCGCAACCGATCGAGAACCTCCTGAAGACCAGCCCTTATATCCTGAATGCGATGGTTGTGGGCGATCAGCGCAAGTTCGTCGTTGCGCTAATCGTCATCAATCCCGTCACTGTGGGTGCCAAGCTGGCGGAAGAAGGATTGAAGTTTTCTACCAACTCGGAGATGGCCGCTCATCCCCGCACCTACGCTCTCATCGAGAACGAGGTCAGCCGGCTTACGGCGCATCTCGCTCAATACGAATCGATCAAACGATTCGCGCTTCTTCCGGAGGACTTCACGTTTGATAGCGGGGCGCTCACCTTCACCATGAAACTCAAGCGCCGCGTTGTCGAGAAGCAGTATCATGACCTCATCGACAAGCTCTACGCCGACGTCGTCGAGCCGCGCCCCCTCGTCCGCGATTGACCGGTTTCCCCCGCGCTGGTCCTTCTCTCCTCATTTTTGTGTCCTCTATGGCCGAGCGCTTGGCAATTGGTTAAAACCGTACCCTTTCCCACTTGTTCGGACTACCATGGGACGGTAGTTGAAATCCTTCAGGAGGTCTTCCATGGCAAAAGCCGCTCCCGCCACCGTTCGTACCTTTCCCAGCAGTATTGGAGTCCCCGAAAATAACCGGCAAGCGCTCATCGCGTTATTGAATGCACGTCTCGCCGACAGCACCGACTTGCGCACCCAGGTCAAATGGGCCCACTGGAACGTCAAGGGCTTACACTTCATGCAACTTCATGAACTTTTTGATTCCGTCGCTTCCCATCTTGAAGAACAAACCGACACCATTGCGGAGCGGATCACGATGCTGGGCGGCGTGGCCAACGGCACCGCACGTGAAGCCGCCGCCAAGTCTGGCTTGAAAGAAGCCGATTTAACGGCCTCCGATGGTCCCGCAGTGTTGAAGTTCGTGGTCCACAACGTCGCGCATCATGCCAACGCAATGCGGACTGCCGTGCAGGAGTCCGGCGACCTCGGCGACGCCATCACCGCCGACCTCTTTACCCAGCTTACCCGCGAGCTCGACAAGGACCTCTGGTTCCTCGAAGCTCACCTCACCCAGTCCTAATCCCTAATTGACTGACCTCGGGCGGCGCGTTTCTTCACGCCGCCCATTCTCGGCGCGCCAGATTGAACTGGCGCTTGTGGCAAAGTTTGTGCTCCGCGAAGCAAGGCGCGCCAATGAAATGAAATGTTGGAGAATGTTCAAGTTTCGGGAAAGCTGGTGCTGCTCCCACGGAATTAGCCGGCACTCAAATCGTCTTGCCGTGGTGGCGCCCGGCGGCCTCAAAGAGCGAAAGCAGATTTGTCATACTGAACAACTCGCGAATCTGCTGGCTTGCGTTGACGATCTCGACTTGACATCCGCGAGTTCGCGCCGACACATAAAGCCCCACCACCGTTCCAAGCCCGGAACTGTCCACCTGCGGCACTTCCTTAAGATCGATCACGATACGCTTGTGGCTTGGGATCCTTTCGCGCACTTCTTCTTTCAGAACTTGTGTATTTTCAAATATCAACTTGCCATGGCACTCCGCCACCAAGGCATCTTCGCGCTCGTAACAATGCACGCGGAATCCCCGCGTGCTGCTTCCAGGTCGATCGGCCATCCTCAAACCTCCACCGTTTTACCCCGCATGTGGCCCCGGCTCTTCTTCTATCGCAGTTGGAGGAGAATTGCCAGATATTCGCACCTTAGTCGATGATCGGGTTAGACTGTTGCCGTGCAACGCAAGATTTTCTGGATGACTTTTGCCGGGATTGGCCTCTTGGCCGATCTTATTTTGCCATTTTGGTGGGCTGTAGCTGCCACCATTCCGATCCTGGTTTTCAGTTGGTGGTTTGCTTATCGCAGCGGTTGGTTCAGCTAGCACCGTTCTAGCGTCTTAGTTACTTTTGCGCCATCCAGTCGCCGCCCCACCCTATGTTCCTGTATTCTTACAATTTGTCCACGAGTTGGCGCACATCTCGACTAAGCGCTTCTGTTCTTTCAATCGCATAAGGAGGAATTGAAAATGTCCGTTTTGTTTGGTCTGCCTGCTTCTCTTTTCAGTCTTCGCAGAATCGCTTTCGTACTGCTCGTTCTTCTGGTTTTTGCTGGCGGCGCCTATTCGCAAGAGCACAAGAATCCGCAAACCGCAGGTGTGGACAACACCAAAACGGGCCCTTATCGCGCCCTGGCGCAGCTGGCCTATGCGGCTTCTCAAAAGGGCGATAACTCCACTGCCGCAACCCTCGCAAAAATCCTCGAGCGCCTTTGGGACAAGGCTGAAGACTACGGCGGTGATACAGCTCTCTCAAAAACGAACCGCGCCCGCTTCGATGAGGTGGATAAAGCCATGGACCAGTTCATCACGCTTTTGCTCGAACACCAAAACGCCGCTCCCGATCCAGCGAAGCTCAAGGCCGTCTACACTAACTATCTCGAGAAATTGAAACTCGCGGACTAGCTGCGAGCGGTTGGATCGGATTCTCTGCTTTTCAAATTGTCCGGAACAGAAAATGCCACACCGCATCTACCGCGGCGTGCACCAGCGCCGAAGCGAAGATGGATCCGGTTTTCCGCCACGTCCAACCATAAAATAGACCCGCTACCGTCGCCAAAATAACGTAACGCCAATTGGGGAAACCCAAATTCGTGATGTGGGAAAAGCCGAAAAGCACAGATGCGGTCCACCACCCTGCGAAATCGCTTTTCGACGCCTGGGCCAGGAAGTTTTGCAGCAAGCCGCGAAACAATAATTCCTCCGGCCACGCCGTGAACAGCAGGATCGTCAATGAAAGTCCCACATAGGTGCTCCACCGGCTCCAATGCGGCTCAAATGCGATGAAGTGCATGGAAATGCCCAGGGGAATGGCGATACACGCGAACGCCAGAAAACTTCCCACCACATAGAGGCCCCACCGTTTTCCCCAGCCAAGGCAATATCCAATCCCTTTCGCGCGCCGCGCGAGCAAGAACGACACCAGCGCCGCGTTGACCGCAGCGAGCACAGTCATCACGTATGCCAGCCGTCCGCCCGGGTATGGCCACAACCAGTGCGACGGGCCGAACTTCACCATCACCCAAATGCCAAGGATAGCCAGGAAATCCTGCCAGGCTCCGGGAGGCGCGCCTCCCGCCCACACCGCCAGCCCGAGCGGTACGAAGATCAACCCCCCGAGAACTGCGGCCCTCACCAACAGAAACGAGCCCGTTCCCAGTAGGTAGATTAGATAAACCAGGAACACGCAGACGCCTAGGAACATCCCGCCACCAGGTCCGAACTTGCCGGTGATCCACTCGGCCACTCCACGTGCCGCGAGCAGGAGTGTTACCAGCAAGAGAAACGCCATGGTCGTCAACGTTGCCGCGAACGCCTGCCCGCCATAACCTTGCCACGAGGCATAAATTGCCCCGCTCAAGCAAAGGGCTGCCCAGATTCCCAGTACCGTCCATGCCCCAAGTTGCTTCATCGCCCGCTCCGCCTCACCTGTTCCTCCTCGTAACAATCTTTACACATCCCGCTTGAAGTTGTAGCAACTTGACCCCGCGAACTCATTAAACTGGTGCCAGAGTACCGCCCTTTGAAACGCCTCGCTTACATTGACTGGATGCGCGGTCTTGCGTGCCTGCTGATGTTCCAGACGCACTGCTTCGACTCCTGGCTTCGTCCGGATCAGCGCGAGACCCATTTCTTCAAGTTGTCGCAGCTTGGAGGAACCTTGCCTGCCCCTCTCTTCATCTTCCTTGCGGGGTTGTCCTTCGCTCTGGTGACGGAAAAACTCCGCGAGAAGGGAATACCGCGCAATGCCATCGCAAAGCAAACCATTTTCCGTGGCGCGGAGATCTTTGGAATGGGCATTCTATTCCGAATCCAGGAATTTGCCCTCGGCTACAAGTGGGTTCCGTGGACAGACCTCCTGCGTGTCGACGTGCTCAATATTTTGGGCCTCTCCATGATGCTCATGGGCGTTCTCTGTTGGCTTACATCGGCGTCCACAATCTCCATGGCACGTTGGCGCACCACGATTACTGCGCTTTCGGTAGCCGCGCTGATTGCGCTTCTGACTCCGCCGCTCTGGACCACTTGGCGGCCTCGCTTCCTCCCATGGCCTATCGAGACATACATCAATGGCACGCACACCTATCACGAGCCACAACACTGGCTCTTCCCAATCTTTCCCTGGAGCGCGTTTGCGTTTGCGGGGCTGGCTGTAGGGTTTCTGGTGTTCAGCGACTTTGCCCGACGACGCGAAACTCTGTTTTTCGGCTTGCTCAGTGTTGCCGGCGTCTTGGCCATCTTGATGTCGATGGTATTTGATGCATCACCAATTCGGCTGTATGCGGTCTACGATTACTGGCACTCCAACCCGGACTTTCTGCTGGCCCGTTGTGGGGTGTTGCTGATCATCTTGTCGCTCACCTACGCGTGGTGCCGGTGGGGATTTGCACAGAAGGGTTTGAGCCCAGTGATTCAACTGGGGCAGACGTCGCTGCTGGTGTATTGGGTGCACATCGAATTTGTGTACGGGAGATTTTCGATCCTGGCGAAGCGCGGCTGCTCCATCCCGAAGGCGGCACTCGGGTTGTGCATTATTTTTCTGGCGATGCTGGCGTTATCCGTAATCAGGACGCGGATAAAGAAGGGAAGTTTCAGGGCTTTGCGGCCGGGGATTCCGGCGCCGGCTGCACCGGCAGCTTGATAATGATTTCACCGGGTTGCGCCAAGCCCAATTCCTCGCGCGCAATTTTTCGGATGGTTTGCGGGTCGGTCTTCAGGTCCTTGACATCTTTTTCGAGCGCGGCATTTTCCTTGTTCAGGCGATTGAGTTCCGCGCCAACCTTTTGAATCTCCTGCTGCTTATGGTGCATGGCCAGAAAGCCGTGTGTCCCGAACACATCGTGGACCAGCAGAACGACGACAAAAATGGCCAGCACATGCCGTCCGTATTGATGCAGCCATTTCTTGGCTTCTTCTTCCCAGTCGATGTTCATCCGCCGCTCAGAATCCACTCTGAAGATTGACGCGTGAGTTTCTCCGTAGCCACCGCGCTGTCCGCTTCCACGTAAAGCCGGACGATGGGTTCGGTGCCGCTTAGGCGGACCAACATCCACGAACCGTCCTCGAATACGAATTTTGCTCCATCGGTGCGATCCACGGATACAACTTTTCTCCCAAGGAGTGTCGAAGAGTCCACGGCCACCTTGCGAATGGTATTTGCCTTCTGTTCGTCGCTGAGGTGGAGATTCACGCGCACGGGATGAAACTCGCGGCCCAGCTTCTTAAACATGGCGCGAACCTGCTCGCCGATGGAAGCGCCGCGCGCAGCGGTCATTTCGGCGACGAGGAGGCAGGCAAGGATGCCGTCTTTCTCCGGGATGTGCCCGCGAATCGTGAGGCCGGCACTTTCTTCGCCACCGAGGGCGATCTTGTCTTCGCGAATGAGCTGGCCGATGTACTTGAAGCCGACGGGAGTCTGAAAAGTGGTCTGGCCGTGGGATTTGGCTGACGCGTCAACCATTTGCGTGGTGGCAACACTGCGCGCGGCGGGCATTTTCCAGCCGCGCGTCTCGACCAGGTAGTCGTAAACCAGCGCGAGGATCAAATTAGGCTGGATCCATGCGCCGTCTGAGTCCACAATGCCGAAGCGGTCCGCATCACCGTCGGTGGCCAGGCCAATTTTTGCACCGAACTCCTTGACCACTTTGCCCAGGGCGGCAAGATTCTCTTCGCTCACGTCCGGCCCGCTGCCCTCAAACAGGCAGTCGCGATTTGCGCGGATGGTTATGGCCGCGATGCCGTGATCCGCCAGAGCCTTGTCCAAGTAGCCCGCGCCGCAGCCGTGCAACGCATCGAACACGATTTTGAGATTGGCTTTCTTAATCACGTCGAAGCGCACCAGCTCGTTCAGCCGCTTGAGGTAATCGGCGCGGAGATTCACTTTTTCGCCGTGGTCCGCCTTGGAGTGAGATGAGTGTGACTCCGAATCCGTGAAGGGGAACGGCGCATCTTTGCCGAGAAGCTTCACCACACGGGCTTCGATGTCCTTTGTGACTTCCGGGAGCGCCGGCCCGGCATCGGCGCCGGAGAATTTCAGGCCGTGGTACTGCGCGGGATTGTGGCTGGCGGTGAAGTTGATAGCGCCATCGAGTTTGCGCCGCTGAATCTCGTAAGCCACGCCGGGCGTGGGTGTGAAAGTGTCGCAGAGAAGAGTTTTGATGCCGTGCTCCTGGAGAACAGCGACGGCAAGCGCGGAAAACTCCTCGGAATAAAAACGCGTGTCGTAGCCCACCAGGACGGTGGGATGCGCGCTCTTGCTCTTCAAGTGTTCCGAGATGGCGTGCACCGCCAGCCGCACCGTCGCAAACGTGAAATCGTCGGCGATCAAACCCCGCCAGCCGCTGGTGCCGAACTTAATGGGAGAAGTGGTCATGGTGGAGGTATTTTATCCCAGAAGGGGGGAACAAAGAGGAAAGGAGGCAACGAAGCACTTCGGCAACGAAGGAAGCGAGAGATTCCCGAACTGAGACCCGGGTAGATGAGAGAGCACGTGAATCGCGCTACGATCCCTCCACTGTGGTCACAAAGAAGACCCGATCCTGTCTGACAAAAGGAAGGGTCGGCACCCTGCCCGTTCGACAGTTTGTCGAGGATGAGTTCGTGAATTATCTATTGGCCAACCGGTGCCAAGTCAGGCGTAAAACTTTCAGTTACCGGCTGGCATCAGGGTGCTCGTGGCGCCAATTCCAGTACTCGCGCTGGCGGTCTCTGTCCTGGCGGGCGAACTCGCGGTATTCATAATGTCTCTCCGCGAGCCAGGCGCGGTAGGCGCGATCCTCACGGTCATTCCAGCGGTGATAGTCGGAGTGGTATTCGTCATAGACGCGCACGCGCGCGGCACATCCGGTTATCGTCAGCGGCGCAAGAGTGGCGGCTGCAAGCACTATCGTACCCAGGTAGCGATTTGCTCGAATCATGTTCTACCCTCCTTCAATTTGGAAATTCTAATGCAATTGCCCTGGGGGAGCACGTCACGAGTGACTCGCCGCCAATTTAAAACATTGGCCGGCAACGGCTCGTGCCGCCAACAGAGGGCCCTTTACTACTTGTAGGAACACAGATTACGCCGCAAAAGTTGCGCAAAAATACGAGTCTGAGCTAGTGGATCGCGCTCTGTTATCGAGCGGTAGGTAAAGGGGAAACGTCGTATACAATCTAGGGCGGGGAAACGCGGGATGAAGCGGGAGACAAAATATCGAGTGGTGCTGGTGACGTGCGCAACGCTGGAAGAAGCACGAAAAATTGCGCGCGCGGTGGTGGAGAAGCAGCTGGCGGGGTGCGTGAATATCGTGACGCACGCGGTGGAATCCTTTTATACGTGGGAAGGGAAATTGGAGAACAGCAGCGAATACCTGTTGATGATGAAGACGACCGAGGCGCGGCTGGCGGAATTACAAAAGGAAGTGCTGAGCCTGCACTCGTACGATACGCCGGAGTTTGTGGTGCTGCCGATTGTCGCGGGGTCGGAAGAGTATTTGAAATGGCTGGGGGAGAGCGTGGACGAGAAGGGCTAGGGAACAGGGACGCGGGAAGAGAGAAACGAATCGTAATCCCAGGACTCACTCGCAGAACCGAGAGGGGAATACGCAGCGGCAATCAAAGAGGGATTCATCCTGCAAAATACGCGGGATGGAGAAGAGTTCCTCACTCCGCAGACTCCGCTTGGAATGACGGGTAGTCGTCAGCTTGTGTGTGAGCGCTAGATGTAGAGGAGTGCCTGGTCGATGTCGGAAATAATGTCTTCGACATCTTCGATGCCGACGGACAGGCGGACAAGGCTGTCCGTGATGCCGATGCGGTCGCGGACCTCCTTGGGCATGGAAGCGTGGGTCATCTGGGCGGGAAGAGAGATGAGCGATTCGACACCGCCGAGACTTTCCGCGAGAGAACAAACCTTCACCTGGTTTAGGAAGCGGCGCGCAGCCTCCATGGTACCGACATCAAAGGAGAGCATCCCGCCGGGGCCCTTCTGCTGACGGCGCGCGAGGTCGTGCTGCGGGTGGGTGGCGAGTCCGGGATAGAAAACTTTGCGGATCTTGGGATGCGCGTCGAGATGGCGCGAAACGGCCAGGCCGTTGGCGTTGTGCTGGAGCATGCGGACGGCCAAGGTTTTAAGGCCGCGGGATGTGAGGAAACAGTCCATCGGAGCAAGGCCGGCGCCTGCGGAGCGTTGAATGAAATAGATTCTTTCGGCGTCGTCTTGGCGGGTGAGGATCACGGCACCGCCCGTGGCATCGCTGTGGCCGTTGAGATATTTGGTCAGGGAATGGACCACGATGTGCGCGCCGAGCTCGAGGGGGCGCTGGAGATAGGGAGTGAGAAAAGTGTTATCAACGACGAGGGTGGCGTGGCGCTCGTTAGCGAGCTTGGCCATGGCAGAGATGTCGGTGACCCGCATGGTGGGGTTGGTGGGAGTCTCGATGTAAACCATTTTGGTGTTGGGGCGGAAGGCGCCGAGGACAATGGCGGGGTCAGTGGTGTCCACAAAAGAGAATTCCAGGCCAAAGTGGACAAGCAGCTGCGTGGTCAGACGATAAACGCCGCCGTAGACGGCTTCGGAGAGGACCACATGGTCGCCTGGGCGCAGGAGGCGAAAGACAGAGTCGATGGCAGCCATGCCGGAAGTGAAGACGTAGGAGGCGAGGCCGCCCTCGAGTTTGGCGAGCGTCCGTTCGAGAGCTTTGCGGTTGGGATGATTGGTGCGGGCATAATCGTAGCCGCCCTTGGACTTCCCAAGTTCCTCGTAGACATAGGTGGAAGTTTGATAGATGGGCGTGACGACCGCGCCGGTGGAGGGATCTGGTTCCTGGCCTACATGAATTGCATTGGTGGCAAAACCCATACGTATTTCTCCTTGGTCGCGGCACTGGAACGATTGGAAGGCCGAAGCGAGCAGAGCGAGAGCAAGGTGTGCAGCTGTCACCAGCTCGCGAACTCTCGAGACATGAAAAAGTTACAAGAGGCGGAGCAGTGAGTCAAATGGCGCGTGGCCTTGACGTTTGGAAGGCTTCCGGCGAGGATGAAAGGGGTCGACCATGAGAATGAAACGCAGCCAAGTGTGGACATGTGTGGTTCTGGGGGTGCTGGCTGTCGCGACGGCAGTTGGGGCGCAGAAGCAAGAGGTGCCGCCGGCACAGAAGGACCAGGGACCCGTGGCTGGCAACCGAATCACGATCGAGGTAACAGGTGGAGATGCGAATAAGCCGGTGGAAAATGCCAGCGTCTACGTGAAAACGATTGAACAGCACCTAATAAAAGACAAGAAAATCGAAGTAAACGTGAAAACTAACGCGCAAGGAGTGGCGCACGTCCCGGATACGCCGATGGGAAGAGTGCTCATTCAAGTTGTGGCCGATGGCTGGAAATCTTACGGCCATTGGTACGACATCACCGAGCCAAAACAAGTGATTAAGATTCATCTGGAACGGCCGCCGAAGTGGTATTAAGGAACTAGAGGACTCGCTCGGGCGGCAAATGGAGTTTGGAACTTGTGCGCAAAAGTTTTGTCCTCGGAGAAACGAAGCGCAGCGTAAAAAGAAGCCGCGGCTTTACCGGGCAATCGCTTCATTCACACACGTCGCGAAGCAAACTGAATCGGGTCAGGAATTTCCAAGACTTTCTCTAAAAACGAACTGGTACGGGAGCAGACTGATGAAGAGTTGCACAAAAATAGTGCAAACCGCATCATCGCATTGAAAGTTGCAGGGTTAGCTGACAACCAAGAGAGCTTTCCACAGGGTTTTGCACTAGTATGTTGAAAACTTAATCCGTGCGAAACATTTTTTGCTGGGCAAGGGCACGACTCGTGCAAGAAATTTCTTTCGGTGACTCCAGTCACAATTTTTGACCGGCCCAATTCGCGGATGCTAGAGTGAAGCAGGCGGAAACCATTCATGACTGAGAGTACCAGTGGCCCTTTTTCCCTAATACAGATGTTCTGGGGCAACCTTGCGTCGCGGCCGCTGCGATGCTTCCTGAGCATCCTGGCGATTGCGATCCAAGTGGTCTTGGTTCTGCTGGTTGTCGGGATGACGTCGGGCGTGATTGCGGAGTGGGGGAAACGGGTGGAGGGAGTTGGGGCGGATATCCTGGTGCAGCCGCCAAACGCTTCGATTTTCTTTGCGTTTTCAAGCGCGGTGATGCAGGAATCGCTCGCCGAACAGATCGAGAAACTGCCTGATGTGGACGAAGTGGCGCCCACCCTGATTCTGAGCGATCCGAAAACTTTAATGATCATTTATGCGATTGACTACCAGCGGTTTAACGCGCTGAGTCAAGGATTCATATTCCGCGCCGGGCGGGCCTTTGACGCCCCGGACGAGGCGATGGCGGATGACATCGTGGCGCAGACGCGGCACCTGAAGGTAGGCGACACGGTGACGCTGGTGAATCATCCGTTCCGGATATGCGGGATCGTGGCCCACGGGAAGGGCGCGCGATTTTTTATACCGCTCAAGACAGGGCAGGAGCTGGTCGGGGCCGAAAAACGGGTGTCCATGTTCTTTGTGCGCAGTAAAGGAGACACCGAGGGAACGCGCGCGGAAATTCTACAACTGAATCCGCAGAACCGCGTGCGGTCGATGTCGGAGTACGTTACGCTCATGAGTTCGTCGAACCTGCCGGAAATGAAGCCGTTTATCCGAACGATGGTAGGGCTGGGGATAGTGGTGAGCTTCCTGGTTGTTTTGATGAATATGCACACCATGGTGATGGAGCGGACGCGAGAAATCGGGATCCTGAAAGCGCTGGGATTTACCCGGCTGGAAGTGGTCAAGATGCTGTTGGGGGAAACCGCGGTGCTGGCAGTTGTGGGGAGCTTGGTTGGTATCGGGATCACCTTCCTGACGCAGACAATCTTAAAAGAGACGAATCCTTCACTGCCGATTCTGCTGACGCCCGGATGGGTAGCTGGGTCCATCGGACTGGCCCTGCTGGGAGCGGCGCTCGGAGCGACCGTACCCGCTGTGAGAGCATCGAGTTTCGATCCGGTGGAAGCGCTCAGTTACGAATAACCGGTCCTAGTATCACATTCCTTTTTCCTCAAGCAGAGCGTTGCGCAACCTTTCTGAAACTGATATGAGAAAGACTTAATTCTTGATGGCCCCGCCCGCCGAAGGATAGATGTGCAAGAAGGCAAGGAGAAATTCATGAGGAAGATTGCATGGGTAGTGCTGTCGTTGACGCTGGGATTCGCTTTCCCCGTGCGAGCGCAGATGGGGATGGACCTGTTTAAGCGGCCATCGATCGCGAAGGTGTTTCATCCGGTGGTGGGAAAGGGCGCGCAGTATGAAGACACGTCGAAGGACGCAGGCAGCGGACAGAAACCCCGAACAATGGAATTAGCGACCGTGGGGAAGGAATCGGTCGAGGGCAAAGAAGGTTACTGGATGCAATTCGTGCTTATCGATGACAAAGGTCAGACCACGATCGGCAAGTCCTTGATTACCGTCGACGACTTTCAGTATCACAAGTTCATCATACAAGCCCCCGGCCAGCCAGCCATGGAGATGCCCTTTACACTCGCCGCAGGGCGCAGGGAGAAAATGCAGGACAACTTGGAGGGTTGGCATTCGGCGGGAAGCGAGCCGGTCTCGGTTCCCGCGGGCACTTTCCTTTGCGAGCACTGGCGGAATGACAAGACGAACTCAGACGTTTGGACCAGCGACAAAGTGACGCCGTTCGGGATGGTAAAAGAGAGCAATCCACATAGTTCGATGGTCCTGACGAAGGTGCTGGGCGATGTTCCCGACCGGATTACCGGCCCGGTGCAGAAGATTGATCCGCAGATGATGATGCAGCAGATGCAGCAGCGGAGGCAGCAGCAGAAACCGTAGAAAGCCAACTGAAACTCAGAGTGATTCGAATATCTTCACGGGGGGAACGGGGAAGCGTCCCGCCCCTTCCTTTTTCGGCTTCGAGGCATCAAACCGTCGGGGGAGAACGGCAATAAGGACGGAGAAACATCTGCCGGCGAAAATCGTGGAACGCCGAGAGGTGGCGGAAGACCTGTTCGTTCTCCACGTGGAGGCCGGTGGACCGCTCTCGTATTTGGCGGGGCAGTATGCGACGCTCGGCGTGGAGGTCGCAGGGAAACGAATCGAGCGGCCTTATTCCATGTGTTCGTCACCCTATGAAAGCAACCTGGAATTTTTCGTGGAGCGCGTGCCGAACGGGGAACTGACGCCGTTGCTGTACGCCATGGATCAGGGCGCGCCCTTGCTCTTGCGGCGGTTTGCCAAGGGACGGTTTACGTTGGATTTGCAGAGCGGGCGGAAGAATCATCTGCTTCTGTCGACGGTGACAGGGGTGGCACCTTACGTGAGCTTTATCCGTACGGTCTATGCGGATTGGAAAAAGGGCGGCGGGCTCATGCCGGGAGAGCACCGGCTGTTTTGCATTCAGGGCGCGAGCCGCAGCAGGGAGTTTGGCTACCGCGATGAACTGGAACGGATTGCGGGGGAGGCGCCTTGGCTAATGTACGTGCCAACCGTGAGCCGGCCCTGGGAAGACCAGGAGTGGAACGGAGAAAAGGGCCGTGTGGATGATTTGATCCGCAAGTATGCGCACTTGTGGGGGCTGAAACCGGAAGAGACGACGGCGTACCTGTGCGGTCATCCCAGCATGTTGGAAAATGGACGAGGGATTTTGCTGCGGGCAGGCTGGGGGAAGGATGCCATTCAGGATGAAGCGTATTTTCTGCTGGGGAAAGAGGCGACCGGAGACTGAAACGATTGCAAGGGGAAAACGAGAAGCAAGAGGTGGACAAGGCGCCACCTTTAGGCCATTCAGAGCGACTCTTTTCGATTAGGCGTAACCTTTCGGACTGCCCTTGCAGTGCAACGAATTGCAGCTGTCCTTTAACAGGTAAACCGAAACGTCAAAATCTTGGGCTCCCCACCCTCATTCTAAGAAGAGAGTTCGGGACACGCTTTCCTTCAGGGTCTCAACCTATCCATCCGGGACCGAAGACACAGATCGAGTAGCGATGACAATCTGCGGCGCACAATCTTCGGTCATTGCCTCGCGGCTTGGAATCCCGGCACGCCGAATTGCCAGAGCGCGAAGCTCATCTCGTCCGTCAGTTCTTCTTCCCTTTGTGTTTTGGTTGAGCCGATGCCGTGGCCGGCGTCGTAGTCGACGCGCAAAAGAACCGGCTTGCCGCTGGACGTAGCTGCTTGCAAGCGCGCCGCCATTTTCCCCGGCTCCCAAGAGATGACGCGCGGATCGTTGAAACCGGTGGTCACCATCACCGCCGGATACGCAACGCCGTCCTTGATATGGTGATACGCGCTCATTTCATACAAGGCCTTGAAACCGTCCGCTTCCTTCACCGTCCCGAACTCGGGAATATTCGGTACCCCGTTCGGCGAGAACTCAACCCGCACCGCGTCCGACAACGGCACGGCATCAATCGCCACCGCGAACAGGTCTGGGCGATCCGTGATCGAGCGGCCGACGGTGATTCCTCCTGCGCTCCCACCTTCGATCGCCAGGCGCGCTTTCGTGGTGTACTTCTGGTTGATCAGATACTCGGCGCAAGCAATGAAATCTTTCCAAGTATTTGGTTTCGTCAGCAGTTTCCCCGCCAAGTGCCAGTCTTCGCCGTATTCGCCTCCTCCACGAACGTGGGCCACCGCGAAGACTCCGCCCCGCTCGAACCAGGCAATAAATTTCGGATCGAAAAATGGATCAGACGTGATGCCGTAGGAGCCATAGCCCTCCAATAGAGTCGGGTTCGTTCCATCCAACTTCAGCCCTTTCTTGTAGACGATCGAAAGCGGCACCAGCGTCCCGTCGTAGCTCTTCGCTTTCACTTCCACCGACTCGAGATCGGTAGGCTCGTCGAATTTGCCCACCGGCTGCAGTTTGGTGTCGGTTACGGACTTGCCCGCTGAATCATAGGCATAGATTTTCCGGGCCTTTGTCCACGTGGTCAGTTCCAACAGTGTTCCCGGCACCCGCTGGTCAGTTCCCGAGAGCGCCACAGTCCCATCGAACGGCAAGGGAATCCGTTCAGGCTTCCCGCCGGAATACCCCAGCCGGACCAGTCTCCCAATTCCTCCGTCCAACTCTTGCACGTACAGAGCATCGCTGGCGGCGGCAACGTTCTGGACCACAGCCTCGCTGGGCGGCACTACCACCTCCGCGAGAGCCACGTCCGGATTCGAGAGATTCGTACGCAGGACCTTAAAACGCGACGCCTGGTGATGGGAGATCAGGTACACATCGCTGCCATGTACATCGAACCCCGTCACATCATCGTCCACGTCGCAGATGAGTTTCCAAGGCACAGTTGCAGCGCTCAGTGTCTCCATTGGCACGCCGTAAACCGTGGCCTCGAGACGGACGCCGTGAGCCACGATCCCCAGGGCATAGGGAGTGCCCGGCGAAGTCGCTATAAAAGGAATATCCGCAGGGTCGAGTTTCACGGTGGATACGCCGCTGCCGAACACCAATCGATCCTTGTCCGGATTGGCGCCGAGCACGTGCAGATAAGTCCGGCTGTTCAAGTACCGATCTGTAGGCGCGGAACTCGGCGTCAGCTTCTGGAGGCGGTTATAGAAAAACGATTTCCCATCCGGCAACCAAGATGGGCTCCCAAATTGAGCTCGGTCAATGACATCGCCTGTTTCCTTCCCGGTGCTTGTATCAACCACACGCAGCACCGCGTCCTCGGAGCCTGCCGCGGAGATTCCCACAGCCACGTAGTGCCCGTCGAAGGAAGGCCCATAGTAGCTAATCACGTAGTGCGGTCCGCCTGCCGTTGCGAACTTTGTCGGATCCACCAACAGGCGCTCGGCGCCGCCCAGACCATCTTTCATGTACAGTTTTGCTACATCCTCGGAGGCGAGCCGCTTTTGATAGAAATAGCGGTCGTTCGGCAAGCGCCGTAGGTCCGTGATTCGCGCGGGCGCTCCTTCATCCAGCGCTTTGATCCGAGCAAGCAACGCCTCCCGCCCCGAAATCTGGCCAAGCACTGCTCGGGTGTAATCATTCTGCCCTTTGAACCAAGCAACGACCTCGGGATTCGCCAGGTCTTCCATGTAGCGGTAGGGATCCGCCACTTTAACGCCAAAGTATTCGTCGGTGACTATACGCACAGGGGCCACAGGTGGCGCCCCCGTAGGCGAATCCGACTTCTTGGAGCCAGCGACCGATACAAGGGCAAAACTCCCAAAAACAACAATCAGCAATCCGAGGACAGACTGAGACGCAGCGCGGTTTCTTGTCATGTTCCATTCTCCTTGAAGCGTTGAATGCCTCGTGACAGTCCGAAGAACCAGGGCGGGCCACCTCAGCGCGGACTTCCACTGGGGTTTTCTCTATCAGCTTGAAAACGGAACAATGGTACACCTGTCTGGCTGGCTTGCGACAGAGTGGAGCTGTATTTGCCCGAAGTACTCATGCCGCTCCGACACCCATGGGAGGAGTAAATGGCTGTCGCAAAAAACCTCCGCCCCTGGAAATCGCGTCTCCATAAGGAAGGTAGGTGTTAGATGCCAGGGGCGGCGTCTTCGAGGCGATCGGCGACGTCGGCAATGGTTTCGACGGGTAACGCAACGTGAACTTTCTCACTGTCCGAGACTACGTCAATCGACAGTTTACCCTCCCGCATGGTGATAAGGACATGATCTTCCGAGTCGCGGACGTCAACGAATTCGGCGTTTGGATACTTTTGCAGTTCTTTTGAGAGTTCCCGGAGCAAGGGTAAATACGGGCGGACCTGAGCGGCGGCCTCTTGCAGATGATGGCGCGGGGTCAGGCGAAGTCCGGCGGACACGGCGGTGGCGGGCACCCAAACATGGACGTGGGAGCCGCCTGAACGGGACTCGTCTACGTCAACGCGGATGACACCTTCGTGGAAGACGTAGGCAGTGGTAAGGGCCACAGCGGCGGTGACCCCGAGGGCGGCTTTCGCGATCAGTAGCATCGGCGTATCTCCCTTAAAGTTCTCGGTGTTCAGTCCGCAATATTCTTGGAATCGATCCAGATGCGGACAGTATTCTCCTCATCTTTGACGTTGACGAGTTCTGTGTCGCCATTGGCGGCGAGCGCACGAAGGGCTGCGAGGACATCGAGTTGGTCTTTACCGGCGGAGAAGAGCGCGTCGACGACCTTCATGGGGATCTTTACCTCCACCTTGGATTCCTTGGCGGCTGCCCCCGATTTGGCCGGAACTTGCTTTCCTTCGGCGTTCTTGGACTCCTTCTTGGCAGAATTATTCTCGGTGACATGAATGTAGAGATAACCGTTGTCCTTGGCGATGCGGACGTTGTTCTCGTTGCTTTGGACGGTCACGTATTCACCGTCTTTGGCGGTCCGCACTGCGTCCAGCAAGGCGCGGAGGTCGACGTCTTCGAGGTGGGCATTGTCAATGCGCACTTTGCCGCCCTGAAGGTTCTCATGGTTAATGGCAGGAAGAACCTTCACGGCCAGCTCGAGCGGCACGTTGACCCGCACGGTCTCACCCTTATCCTCCTTGCTTTCAACGCGAACATGGATCCACTGGTCGGACTTGGAGGAGGTCTGCGCGAGTATGGGAGATGGCAGGAAGGCACAAGCAGAAAGGACCAGAGAGCCGGCAAAGCCGAGTAAACCCCGAGAAAAATGGTTCATGGGAGAGCTCCTTTGGTTAAAGGTACGGAGGAGGGGGAGAAAAAGTTCCAAGCGGAAGCGCAAATCAGCGAGATGCGGTGGCTTTCATCTTGGGGGGCGAGACGCCCGCAAGGAGGTGAGTGCCGCCCTTACGGAGCTTGGAAAGCCGTTAGGTTAGCTTTCCATCCCTCAAGGTCCGGGCTGCCGTCCCCGGCGCGGGGGTCGTGGCGGAAGGCTAGGTTGGTTTGTTCCAGCTGCGGGAGGAGGGTTTCGGGGGAGACGGGAGAAAGAGGCAGGCTGCCGCCAACATCGCCCGCCGCATTGCCGTGGCGGTGGCGGAACGAGCGGATGCCCATGCGGCAAAGGTCGAAGGCGCCATAGAGAAGGTTGGCCCTGAAGACGTCGCTCTTATAGAGGAGCACCTCGTCGCGGAAGTGGCGAACGATTCTGGAGCGCGGGCGAATAGGGATCAACGGATTGGTGCGGGAGTACTCAATAGCGGGGTTGTTGCAGTCCTTCAGGCGCACCACGGTGAGCACGCCGTCGGTGCGCATTTCGTCTCCCGTCGAATTGACCATACGCCGCGGGACATCGGCGCGGGGGATGAGGCGCACGGAATCCACGCAGCCGGAAAGAGCTAGATCGCGGACGAGCATGTTTACGCCTTCATCCAGGTCGCCATCGATGCGGTGAATGAACTTGTGGTATTTGAGGGAGAGAACGGCGCTGGTTTCCCGGGTGTAGGCGCTAAGCCAAGCCTGTTGATTGAGGACTGCGCGTGGCTGGCTCCAGATGCGGAGGTGTTCACGCTTGCCGTAGCTGTCAAAGCTTTTCTGCCAGGTGAAATCCTGCGGTTTACTATTCAGAAGCTGATGGGAAACGGGCATCGTGGAGTAGTTGGAGAAAGTCAGAAAGGCAGAAAATTCCTTGAAAAAGGCGTGCGATGAATTGCGGTCACCGGGCTTCCAGCCAGCCGCGGTGAAGGCGGATTGGAGCTGCTCCTGCGAACCTAGAAATAGGAGATTGACCAGATCCGCGTCTTTCCCCGAACGCGTAGTGGTGCGCTCCGGCAAGTTCTCAAGAAGCAGTTCGATGTCGCCGCGTTCGTACTCATCGAGCTCAAAGGAGACGTGGGGAAGTTCCGGCTGATCGGCAACGTAAAGAGGAACGTTTAATTGAAGACGAAGATCCGTGCCGGGAGGGAGGTAGATTTCCGGCTCGGGGAGAACGCTGAAGGCACGATATGCCACGAGGACCATGCCGCTGTAAGGATCGAAAGTGGGCAGATGAACCAGTCCGCTGGTGATACGCCCTTGGGGGCTGTTGGTGGCCCGGATGCCGTGGATGACGCCGTGACGGACGGTTTCCCGGGCGTTGTCAACCTCCACGACCTGGGATGCGATCGGCAGAATGGTGCCGTCGGCGGTTACGATGCGATCGAAGAGAACTTCGAGAGAGGCGGTGTCGTGCACGAAGCCGAGACCCACTTTGTGGACGGAGACGACTTCGCCATCGACTTCGAGGCCGGCGGGGAAGACCGGCGTGGAGCCACATTCGGGAGATTGGATCAACGCGGCGCGAACGGAGGCGCCAGGCTTGGAACTGTAGGAAGCGAGGGGATCAACCAGGCGAATCCAGAATGATTTGCCGGCAGGGATGTAGTCGCAATTTGCGGAGACGGGCGCGGCAAAGAGAAAGCACAGAAAGGTGAGCAGGGCAGCAAACGCCAGTGCAACCCGCAAGGCAGAGTGCGCGCGGGATAGGGAGCGAGCAGTTATCGACTTCTGAAGCGACAATCGGTTCCTCGACAAGAGCACCTACAGCGTTTGGCGACTTGTGATCAGTGTGCCTGCAACCTTTGTGGGATTGGTGCCGGACCTCTGCGAAACACGCGAAAGACTTAACTGACACCAGGTACAGGAAGGACAGTTTGAGTGCACTGGCCGATGGGCGGAACGATGGGCAGGAAGATTCTTTTGACAAAATTGCCGAGGAAAAACTGGTCAGAGAGCTGGCAACGCAGGGATATAGGCAGGGAAATAGCGCTGAAAGTTAAACGGAGCGGCAGCGATCTTATTTGACTTCCCTGGCGGTGCCCATCTTCACGGTGCTGCCGTAACGCTTGTAGTTGGAATAGCGAATGGTCATGCGGATGTGGACGTCACCGCTGTGGAAATGAAGGTAGTCGTCGGCGCGCGTGTACACGGGGAACCAGAAGCCTTCTTCGATGTTTTGGCGGTAGGTGCGAAATCGAGGAAATACGTTCTCGTTGTTCTTGGTGATGATGTCGGGGACGGCCTTACCGTCGGTCATGACGATTTGAAGATCCTTGCTGTCGACCCAGACGCGCCCCTGGAAGTAGCGCTGCTTCTTCTCGATGACTTTGGGTGCGACATCGAAGACATAAGTAGCGAGTTCATCGACTTGCTGGCGGCCGACATAAGTGACGTTGTACTTGGGAAGCTCGAGAGTATTCAGAACAAAGGGTTGAACATTGCGGACGTCGTCGAGGTCCTGCTGACTGAGCATGATGCGCTGGAGGGTGTTGGGAGGAGCGAAGGTGACTTTTTCGAAGCGCTTGCCGTCCGGAGTGAAGATGATGTCGCTGGTCATGCGGTACTCGCCGTCGGGTGAGCCGCTCTCGTCGTCGATGGTCTGAATAGAAAAGGTCTGAGTGTAGGTGTAGTTGTCGCGCTCGCGCTTAAATTCGGACTCGCGCTCGGCGAAGCGTTTGATAATTTCTTCCGGCGGAATGGAGGGTGGATCGTTGGTGATGGGATTGTCGCCGGGCGAGTGGATGCGTTGGGGAGGGGCATCCGTGTGATAGGTCTGAGTTTGCGGTGGCGGCTGAGCCTTGGTACGCGGAGGAGGACCAGAAGGGAGCGGGCCAGGGTCTTGGGCCGAGGCAAACGAGACGAAAGTGCTTGTGAGCACGAGGGCAAAGCCAAGCCGACTGAAACGAGCGGCGAATTGTTGCGACAAAGACACGGCCATCCTTATCATCCGAAAGAAGATGTGAACTCTCTACATATAGAGTCTAACGCATCGCGTAGGGTTGCACGAAATAGGGAGGGAGGAAGGCCAGCCATGCAGACCCATAGTAGAATCCTGCGCGATGGAGAATAGACCCGAGGAGAGCCAGTGATGCAAATAGCCCAAGTTGTGATTGTGATACTCCTGATGGGAACGTCAGGGGCGGTGGCGCGAGCAAGAGGCGAAGACGCGGTGTCCACGCAGGTGGATCGCGTGGTGGAAGCGCAAAGAAAAACGCAAAAGATTCCGGGAGTCAGCCTGGCGGTTTGCCGTGACGGGAAGATTGTAAAGGCGAGCGGGTACGGGTTGGCGAACGTGGAACTGAACGTCGCGGTAACGCCGGAGACGATTTTTCAGACAGGGTCGGTGGGGAAACAGTTCACGTCGATGGCAGTGATGATGCTGGTGGAGGAGGGAAAGATCGGTCTAGAGGACAAGATCACGAAATACATTCCGGAGTCTCCGGCGGCGTGGAAAGACGTAACGGTCAGACAACTGCTCACGCATACATCGGGGATCGCAGACTATGGTGCCGAGGAAGACACCATGGGCAAAGGCGTGATCAATTTCCGGAAAGACTATACGGAAGAGGAATTGGTGCAGGCCTTCGCGAAGATGCCGATGGATTTTGCTCCGGGCGAAAAATGGAGTTACAGCAATACCGGCTATGTGATTTTGGGAGTGATCATTCGCCGAGTGACGGGGAAGTTTTACGGGGATTTTTTGCAGGAGCGAATCTTCAAGCCGCTGGGAATGACGTCCACGCGAATTATCAGCGAGGCGGACATCGTGCCGCACCGCAGCAGCGGGTACAGGCTAGTGAATGCGGAGCTGAAGAATCAGGAATGGGTGGCGCCGACACTGAACACGACGGCGGATGGGGCGCTCTATACCGACGTGCTGGACCTGGCAAAGTGGGACGCGGCACTGGACGCGAGAAGGCTAATTCAACCGGCAAGCTACGAACAAATGTGGGCGCCAGTGAAGCTGAACAGCGGGAAAACGGTTCCCTATGGATTTGGGTGGCACCTTAGAAGCAAAGACGGATATCGTGTGGTCGCTCACGATGGGGCGTGGCAGGGTTTTACGATGAGCATTACGCGGTATGTGGACGAGCGGCTGACGGTGATCGTGATGACCAATCTGGATGAAAACAATTCGAAGCCGGAGAAGATTGCGGACGACGTGGCGAAGATTTATTTGAAGTGAACCAGAATCAGGCCGGGCGCCACTTGAGAAAAACCGCTGCGAGCGGAGGAAGCGTCAGCGCGAGGGAATCGCGGCGGCCCATCCAGGCATGCTCCGCGGAATGCATGCCGCCAAGATTGCCGACGTTTGAGCCACCATAGATGGCAGCGTCTGTATTTAAGACCTCTTCGTAGTGTCCAGCGCGCGGGACGCCGATTCTGTAACCATAGCGGACGACGGGAGTGGCATTGAGGACCACAAGGATCATGTCGTCGGGATTCTTGCCGCGGCGGATGAAGGAAAACACGCTGTTGTCGGAATCGTTGGCGTCCAACCATTCAAAACCCTGCCAATCAAAATCGACTTGATGGAGAGCAGGTTCGGAGACAACGAGCCTGTTGAGATCCTGGACGAGGCGGTGGGCACCCCGGTGGGATTCGTATTGCAAAAGGTGCCAATCAAGACTGCGGGCTTCGCTCCATTCGCGGCGCTGGCCGAATTCCTGTCCCATAAAGAGCAGTTTCTTTCCGGGATGCGCGTATTGGTAGGCGAAGAGCAGGCGGAGATTGGCGAATTGCTGCCACATGTCGCCGGGCATTTTGTGGAGCAGCGAGTTTTTGCCGTGGACGACCTCGTCGTGCGAGAAAGGCAGCATGAAATTCTCGCTGAAGGCGTAGAGCAGGGAGAAGGTTAGTTTGTTGTGCTCGTAGCGGCGGAAAATGGAGTCCTTGGAGAAATAGTGCAGCGTGTCATTCATCCAGCCCATGTTCC